>OKVR01000234.1_pt1 | contig 19585 bp, 24 predicted proteins | sample 1606891 | NCBI WGS metagenome assembly OKVR01 (sample SAMN03281011, study PRJEB24777) | human gut metagenome | isolation source: fecal sample PR176 from 1 month old male Indian infant, caesarean delivered... | place: Singapore | collected 2006-01-13 | reverse complement strand
GGCCCTCTCCCAGAGGGAGAGGGGGAAGGGCTGGCCCTCTGCGCGATGCGGCCTGCGGGCGCCGGACCGTTCCCTCTCCCCAGGGAAGAGGGGGGAAAGACTGGCCCTCTGCGCGATGCGGCCTGCGGGCGCCGGACCGTTCCCTCTCCCCAGGGGAGAGGGGGAAAGACTGGTCCTCTGCGCAATGCGGCCTGCGGGCGCCAGACCGTTCCCTCTCCCCTTTGGGGAGAGGGTTAGGGTGAGGGGCGATTTTACGGAGAACTATCATGTCAGCATCAACACCACTGCTATCGCTGAAGGGGATCACCAAGATTTTTTCCCGGTGTGCGCGCCCTTGAGAACGTGCAGCTCGATCTCTGGCCCGGCAAAGTGACCGCCCTCATCGGCGAAAACGGCGCGGGAAAATCCACGCTGGTCAAAGTGATGACCGGTATTTATCAGCCCGAAGAGGGGGAGATCCTCTATAAAGCGATTCCCATTCATCTGCCGACGCCGGAGTCGGCGCACAAGATGGGGATCACCGCCATCCACCAGGAAACCGTACTGTTTGACGAACTTTCGGTCAGCGAAAATATTTTCGTTGGTCAGTATCTTTATAAAGGGCTGCTCAAAACGCTCGACTGGCCGGCGATGCACCGCAGAGCCAGCGAGATCCTCACCCGGCTGGAAGTCCAGATCGACCCGCGGGCCACGCTGAAAACCCTCAGCATCGCCCAGCGGCACATGGTGGCGATTGCCCGGGCGCTGGCTTTCGACGCCCAGGCGGTGATCCTCGATGAGCCGACCGCCGCGCTTTCCCAGCATGAAATCCTGGAGTTTTATCACATCGTTGAGCGTCTGAAGCAGGACGGCAAAGCGATCCTGTTTATCTCGCATAAGTTCGATGAAATTTTCGAGCTGGCCGACTATTACACCATCCTGCGCGATGGGGTGTACGTCAGCTCCGGGATGATGAGCGATATTACCGAAGAGCGGATGGTGTCGATGATGGTGGGCCGGGCGATCAGCCAAACCTACCCAAAAGTCGACTGTACCCCAGGGGAAACGGTGCTGGAGGTCAACGATCTTTGTCATCCTACCGAGTTTGCCGATATCAGCTTCAGCCTGCGCAAGGGGGAAATTCTCGGCTTTTACGGCCTGGTGGGCGCCGGACGCACCGAGCTGATGCAGGCGCTCTCCGGCGTAACGCATCCCTCCTCCGGCGAGATCCGACTGAACGGCAGCCCCATGCGCTTTCGCCAACCCGCCGACGCTATCCGCGCGGGCATCGTCTGCGTACCGGAAGAGCGACAGAAACAGGGGGCGATCATCGCCCTGCCTATCGCCCAGAACATCAGTCTGCCGCAGCTGAGCAAGCTCAATCCTAACGGCGTCCTGAACGACGCCCGGGAATGGCGGCTGGCGGACGAGTACGCCTCGCGCCTGCAGGTTAAAGCCTCCAGCTGGCGGCAGCCGGTGGAGACCCTCTCTGGCGGCAACCAGCAGAAAGTGGTGATCGGCAAATGGCTGGCGACCCAGCCCGAGGTGATCATCCTCGATGAGCCGACCAAAGGCATCGATATCGGCTCAAAAGCCGCTGTGCATCAGTTTATGTCCGAGCTGGTCAGCCAGGGACTGGCGGTGATTATGGTGTCGTCAGAGCTGCCGGAAGTGATGGGCATGGCCGACCGGATTATCGTGATGCACGAAGGGCTGATGGTCGCCGAATACCAGGCCGGTGAAGCGACAGCGGAAACCATCGTTAGCGCCGCCAGCGGCATCGGCCAGGAGGCGGCATGATGGGACACGCATGGCTTAAACATCGCGAAGCGCTGCTGGCGGTGGTCATCATTTTGATGATCGGCGCCATCGGCAGCCGGGCGCCGTCGTTCATTTCACCGGGCAATCTGGTGGAGATGTTTAACGATACTGCCATCCTTATCATTCTCGCCCTCGGACAGATGATGGTGCTGCTCACCAAAGGCATCGATTTGTCGATGGCCGCCAACCTGGCGCTGACCGGGATGATCGTCGCCCTGCTCAATGCCCATAATCCGGGTATTCCGGTGGTAGCGCTGCTGGCGCTGGCAACCCTGCTGGGCCTGCTGATGGGGATGATTAACGGCCTGCTGGTCTGGCGCCTCGGCATTCCCGCCATCGTGGTGACCCTGGGCACCATGAGCATTTATCGCGGCATTATCTTCCTGCTGACCGACGGCGGCTGGGTTAACTCACATCAGATGAGCGCTGATTTTCTCAGTCTGCCGCGCAGCACCCTCCTGGGATTGCCGCTGCTGAGCTGGTGCGCCATCGCCGCGCTGCTGCTGGTGGGTTACTTCCTGCGCTACAGCCGCACCGGCCGGGCCTTGTATACCGCGGGCGGCAACGCGACGGCGGCGTATTACACCGGCATTAACGCCGGGAAAATGCAGTTCGTCAGCTTCTGCCTCTCCGGCTCGCTGGCTGGCTTCTGCGGCTATCTGTGGATCTCGCGCTTCGCCGTCGCCTATGTCGATGTGGCGAACGGCTTTGAGCTGCAGGTGGTCGCCGCCTGCGTGATCGGCGGTATCAGCACCATGGGCGGAAGCGGACGGGTACTGGGCTGCCTGTGCGGCGCGCTGTTCCTCGGGGTCATCAATAATGCCCTGCCGGTGATCGGCATCTCGCCGTTCTGGCAAATGGCGATTTCCGGGGCGGTGATCGTCATGGCGGTGTTGCTTAACGAGCGCGGCAATCGCGGTCACGGGCGGTTAATCCTGCGTAACGCGGCGTTTGCCCGGCAGAAACAAGGGGTGAAATCATGAGCAAGATGATGGTATCTGAAGAGATGAAAAACGCCCCGGCCGCGCCGTCGCCGCTGCGCCGCCTGCTGTGCTGGGAAGGGTTTTTTACTGGCGGTGACCCTCGCGGTATTTATCGGCAACGCCCTGGCTTCCCCTTACTTCCTCAATATCTGGAACCTGTCGGACGCCACCTTCACCTTTACTGAGAAGGCGATCGTCGTTCTGCCGATGGCGATGCTGATTATCGCCCGCGAAATTGACCTTTCGGTAGCCTCGACGATGGCGCTCAGCTCAACGGTGATGGGCTTCTGCGCGGCGGCGGGGATGGATACGCCGCTGCTGGTATTGGTCGGATTGGGCGTGGGTCTGCTGTGCGGTCTGTTCAACGGTATCCTGGTGACGCGTTTTAACCTGTCGTCGATCGTGATCACCATCGGCACCATGAGCCTGTATCGCGGCATCACCTATATCCTGCTGGGCGATCAGGCGCTCAACCACTACCCGGAGAGCTTTGCCTGGTTCGGCCAGGGGTACGTGTGGGGGGCGCTCTCTTTTGAGTTTGCGCTGTTTATCCTCCTCGCGGCTGCCTTCACCTTCCTGCTGCATAAAACCAACTTTGGCCGCCGAACCTATGCCATCGGCAATAACCCGACCGGCGCCTGGTACTCCGGGATCAACGTGAAGCGACATAACCTCGCGCTGTTCGCGCTGGTCGGGCTGATGGCCGGGCTGGCGGCGGTCCTGTTGACCTCACGGCTAGGCAGTACCCGCCCCACTTTGGCGATGGGCTGGGAGCTGGCGGTTGTCACCATGGCGGTGCTCGGCGGCGTCAATATTCTTGGCGGCTCCGGCAGCATGCCCGGGGTGATCATCGCCGCCTTTCTGATGGGGCTGGTGACCTTCGGCCTGAGCCTGCTGAACGTCCCCGGCATCGTGATGTCGGTGATTATCGGCGCGATGCTGATCGTGGTGATCTCCCTGCCGATTATGGCCCGGCGGATGCTGCAGCGAAGACGATGTTAATTTCCCCCTCGCCCTGGCCCTCTCCCCAAGGGAGAAGGGCGGGGTGAGGGGAAACGGATTTCCCAAAATCAACATTAAGGAGAATTATCATGAGTTTTATGTTGGCACTACCTAAAATTAGCCTCCACGGCGCAGGCGCTATCGGTGATATGGTCAAGCTGGTAGCGGGCAAACAGTGGGGCAAGGCGCTGATCGTCACCGACGGGCAGCTGGTGAAGCTGGGCCTGCTGGACAGTCTGTTTTCCGCGCTGGATGAACAGCAGATGGCTTATCAGCTGTTTGATGACGTGTTCCCCAACCCCACCGAAGCGCTGGTGCAGCAAGGCTATGCGGCGTACCAGGCGGCCCGCTGCGATTACCTGATCGCCTTCGGCGGCGGCAGCCCGATTGATACCGCCAAGGCGATAAAAATCCTCACCGCCAACCCAGGCCCCTCCACCGCCTACTCCGGCGTCGGCAAAGTGAAAAACGCTGGCGTGCCGCTGGTGGCCATCAATACCACCGCCGGCACGGCGGCGGAGATGACCAGCAACGCCGTGATTATCGATAGCGAGCGTCAGGTAAAAGAGGTGATTATCGACCCGAACCTGATCCCGGATATCGCCGTCGACGACGCCAGCGTGATGCTCGACATCCCACCAGCCGTTACCGCCGCCACCGGCATGGACGCCCTGACCCACGCCATCGAGGCCTTTGTCTCCGTTGGCGCCCATCCCCTGACCGACGCCAACGCCCTCGAGGCCATCCGCCTGATCAACCTGTGGCTGCCGAAAGCGGTAGAGGAGGGACACGATCTGCAGGCCCGCGAGCAGATGGCGTTTGGCCAGTATCTGGCGGGCATGGCGTTCAACAGCGCCGGCCTCGGGCTGGTACACGCCCTGGCCCATCAGCCTGGCGCCACCCACAACCTGCCACACGGAGTGTGCAACGCCATCCTGCTGCCGATCATCGAAAACTTTAACCGCCCGAACGCGGTGGCGCGCTTCGCCCGCGTGGCGCAGGCGATGGGCGTCGATACCCACGGCATGAGCGATGAAGCCGCCAGCATGGAGGCCATCAACGCCATTCGCGCGCTGAGCAAACGCGTAGGGATCCCCCAGGGCTTCAGCCAGCTTGGCGTCAGCAAAGCCGATATCGAAGGCTGGCTGGACAAAGCGCTGGCCGACCCGTGCGCGCCGTGTAACCCGCGCCCCGCCAGCCGCGATGAGGTACGCGAGCTCTATCTGGAGGCATTATGATCCGCAAAGCCTTTGTGATGCAGGTGAACCCTGACGCGCACGAGGAGTATGCACGTCGCCACAACCCCATCTGGCCGGAGCTGGAGGCGGTGCTGAAAACGCACGGCGCGCACCACTACGCCATTTATCTCGATAAAGAGCGCAACCTGCTGTTCGCCACGGTGGAGATTGAGTCGGAAGCCCGCTGGGAGGCGGTCGCCAGCACGGAAGTGTGCCAGCGCTGGTGGAAATACATGCGCGAGGTGATGCCCAGCAACCCGGACAACAGCCCGCTGAGCGCGGAGCTCAAAGAAGTGTTTTATCTGGCGTGAAACCCCGCGACGCCGGAGAGTACCTTCCCCGGCCTCCCCCCATGCGGGCTGGAGGCCGGTTCAACGGCGATAATGCAAAACAGGGGACACGATCCTTTACGCTCCCCTGTTTCTCTCGTCCATCATCCGGGGAAAAGTGCGTATTTGTCTTTATCCGCATCGGTAATTTCTCTTAATACCCGGCAAGGTACGCCAGCGGCAACCACATTCGCCGGTATAGAGCGATTTACCACACTGCCCGCGCCTATGACTGAATTCTGGCCAATCGTTACCCCGGGATTAATAATCACCCCCGTGCCTAACCAGACCCCATCTTCAATCACTACCGGTAATGAAAACTGTTGATGCGTATGGCGCAGCACGGGGTGGATGGGATGCCCGGCGGTGGAGATAGTGACATTTGGCGCAAACATAACGTTATTGCCGATGATAATGTCCGCATCGTCGACCAGCGTGAGGTTAAAATTGGCATAAAAATTATCACCAATCGTCGTATGGATCCCATAGGCAATATTGATCGGCGGCTCTATCCAGCATTGTTCGCCGACTTTCGCGAACATGCGCTGAATAATATCGTTGCGCAATTCCTGATTAAACGGATGCGAATGATTATATTCATAGGCCCGCGCTTTACCCATCAGCCGCTGCTCCGGCAAGCCATATCCTGCATCCAGGTAAAGCTCACCGCTGTTCATACGTTTTTTCATATCCATCATGACATCTTCCTTCTCTGTCAGGCACCACCCTGTGCCACGGAATGTTGATAATTAAACGGTCATCGCATTATCGCGCAGCGGCTCACTTTTCGCCTTGCCCGCTAACGTAAACGCGGATATTAAGGTGACCGTCAGGGCTATTCCGCCGAGGATCATATAGGTCTCCTGGAAGCCGATCCGATCATACATATTGCCGGCGAAGGCGGAGAGGAAGATCGCCGCCACCTGCTTGGCGAACTGGAAGCCCACCAGATATATGGTCGCCGACAGCCGGACATCAAACACGCCGGTGATGTATTTAAAGGCACCCACCAGCAGGAACGGCACTTCCAGCGCATGGAGCATCTTCAGCGCCACCACTTCCGCGGCGGTGGTGGCGAAGGAAGAGCCAATCATTCTGGCCGCCATCACCATCCCGGCGATCAGCAGGGTATTCTTCGCTCCGATGCGGTTAATAATCCACGGCGAGCTGAACATAATGATGGCGTTACATATTTCTCCCGCGGTGGTGGCGAAACCAAAGGCACGGGTGCCTGCTTCCGGGGTCGCAAAGAACGATTTGAAGAAGGTGGCGAACTGCTGATCGAAAACGTCATACACGCAGGCTACGCCGATAACATACAGAATAAACATCCACATCTTCCGCTGACGGAACATGCGCACCGCCGTTTTTAAATCGATCGCCGGGCGATTGGCGCCGAGCGAGTCCATTACCTGCGCGGACTGACTGGCCTGCGGTTTGGCGATAGCCACCAGCACCACCAGCAGCAGCGCGGCGGCCGACCCCATCCAGAACACCCATTCGGGATTAATGCTGAACAGCATGCCGGCGGTGGTGGCGCACAGCGCCCATCCCAGACAACCAAAGGTGCGCGCCTTGCCGTATTCAAACCCGCTGTTGCGGCTTACCCGTTCGATATAGGCCTCCATCGCGCCGGCGCCTGCGGAGAATACAAAGCCGATATAGGCGCCGCCGCTCAGCGCCCCGAGCCAGATGTTGGTTTTCAGCAGCGGCGCGAAAACATAGAGGAAGAAGGGAGCAATCAGCACCAGCAGAACGGTCACGATCCACATCAGATGTTTTTTCAGCCCCAGCTTGTCTGAGATCACCCCGAGAACCGGCTGGAAACAGATGGCGAACAGCGACAGGCTGGAGAAAACGAGGCCGGTTTCAGTTTTATTCAGGCCGATAACATCCGACAGCCAGATCGGCAGAAACGGAAAGCAGGTGGCCATGATGAAGAAGTAGAGAAAGAAGAACAGCCCGAAAATCCAGAAGTTGGGGTTGTTTTTGTGGGTACAGACGGTCGGGTTCATTATATTTTCCTCAAGAAGGGCCGCGACGCGGCCCGATACCATCACACGCGTTGCAGGCCAATCAGAATGGCGCTTTCCGGGTCGAGGATGGGCAGCGCCAGCCCCGCCTGCTGTAGCCACTCACCGCTCACCGTCTGCGGCGTCGTCATCCATGCCGGCAGCTTCCGCATGGTGTGGCCGCCCTCGCCGGTGATCTGAATGTTCGGATGATCGAGGAGCGTCACCTGATAGCGGGCGCTCGCCTCCAGCCCCGCCAGGCGCAGCGGCGCCATCAGGGTGTAGTCCGGCATCGCCAGCTGGCTGACGAGGAAAATCGCCTGCGCTTTATCCGGGCTGACGACGCCATGAGCAAGGGTGGTGGCGTCCGGCATATCCATCCGCCACTGCACGCCGTGATGGATCACGTCGCGCCACTGCTTATGCAGAGCCGCGTATTTCCTATACCCGGCGCGCTCTTCTTCATCGGCGCTCACTGGATCCAGCTCAAGCCCCATATGACCGAACAGCGCCGTCAGGCCGCGGAAGGCGATACTGTGCTGGCGGAAGGTGGCATGACAGTGGCGATTACCGATATGCGCGCCCATCACCTCCGGCGGGAAGAAGTAGCTCATGCCGCGCTGGATGGTGTTGCGCTCAAGGGCGTCATTGTTGTCAGAAGCCCAGAAGCGATGGCTGCGCTTGAGGACTTCATAATCGATACGACCGCCGCCGGAGGAGCAGGATTCAAATTCAATATGCGGGAAGCGGGCCACCAGCGTATCCAGCAGGCGGTAGAACTGGCGAGTCTGCGCATCGGCGGCGGCTTTGCCGTTATGGCCCGGCTGCACCAGCTCGCGGTTCATATCCCATTTCACGTAGTCCACCGCGTGTTCGCCCAGCAGCCAGCTCATCCGCTCCAGCAGATAATCAAAGGCTTCCGGAATATTCAGGTTCAGGACAAACTGATGACGCCCGGGAAGCGGCGTATAGCCCGGAAGCGCCAGCACCCAATCAGGGTGTGCCCGATACAGATCGGAATCCGGGTTAATCATCTCAGGCTCCACCCAGATACCGAACTCCATCCCCAGCGATTTCACGTGGTTGATAACCGGCGTCAGGCCGTGGGGGTATTTTTTCTCATCGAGATACCAGTCGCCGAGCGCCGCCCAGTCGTCGTTGCGTCCTTTAAACCAGCCGTCGTCAATGATAAAACGCTCCACGCCCAGGGCCGCCGCTTCATCCGCCATGCGCATGATGTAGTCCGGATCGTGGTCGAAATAGATCCCCTCCCAGGTGTTGAGATGCACCGGGCGCGGCTTGTTGCCCGGGAAGCGAATAATCCGTTCGCGCAGATAACGATGGAACTGCTGGCTCATGCCGTTCAGCCCGTTCGCCGAGTAGCTGGCATACAGGTAAGGCGTCCACAAGGTTTCCCCTTCTGCCAGCGCCATTTCGCCCGGCAGATAGAGCGCCTCGGCCTGCAGATAGCGGCGGCCATCGGTTTTCACCTCCGCCCGCAGGCGATGATTACCGCTCCAGGCCAGATGCACGCCCCAGACTTCACCCTGCATCTCGCTAAAGGCGTGGCTGCCGGTGATCAGGGCCGGGAAATGTTCGTGAGAGGTGCGCCCGCGGCGGTTCTCCAGCACAAAGCTGTCGTGCTCCAGGGTCAGGCGGTGAGGCTGAAACTCGCGGATCCAGCGGCCATGGAAAGCCATTACCTCACGAGCGCGTTCGGCGACCGGCAGCGTGACCGCCAGGCGATCCACCTGCCATGGGCTGACGCGCAGATTGGTCACGCCATGGCGCACGCTCAACACACCGCTGGCATCCAATGCGATCTCGCTGTACAAACGCAGGCCGGCATGCGGGTCTTCGCTGACCAGGGTTAGCGTCTGGCCCTCGTGCCGCACTTTGCTGGTGGCGAAAATCGGCGAGGCATCCAGCCCCTGGCGATGGCCTTCAATGCCCGGCGCGCCAAACAGACCATGGCCCAGTTCCGCCATTAAAGTGACCGGGGAATCGACATCGAGGCGGCCATTGGCGACCGGTCGCGTCAGGCTGTCGGCATCCTGCGGCGAAAAGTGGCTTAAATGCGGCCCCCAGTAGATAATTTCGGCGAAAGGGCGGGCTTTGATCACCACGTCAACCGTTGCGCTTTGCAGGCGTATAATCGAATCTGACATTAGACATCTCCATATCAAGGAATGTCTTACTGTTGATCCGAAACGTTTCGGACGCCAACCAAAACGTTTCGGATCCGTGATCGAGTTCAGGAAATTAATCTGTGGAGAGAAGTATCAGGCGGTTTCGCCGGGAATGAATTCGGGCTGCCAGAGCACCTGAAGCGAGGTCAGATCTTCGCCGGCAATTAAGCGGCGGACCATCGTGGCTATCTGGCGGCCCACCCCCTGTCGGGTGGATTGAACCACCGCGCCCACCGGGGTGTCGATGATGCTATCCTGCGGCAAACCGTCGTAGACCACCAGTGAGACGCGATCGGCGCCGGTAAGACGTCCGAGCTGAGCCAGGGCCATCGCCGCGCCGTCGCCATGGGTATTGCAGTCGGTGACAATCGCCGTTGGCGGTTCAGGCAAGCGCAGCAGCTCCATCGTTGTCTGAAAACCCCGCCGCGGCGGGTGGGGCGGCACGCTGCGCAGCCAGGTTTTCCGCCAGGCCCGCTTCGCGCAGCGCTTCCAGGTAACCGTTGCGGCGTTGGGTAATAAACGCCTGATTATTATTTTCGCTCAGCAGCGCGATGCGCCGGTGCCCCTGGCTAATCAGATGACGGGTGGCGCGATACGTGCCCGCCTGGTTATCGAAATCAAACCAGGCGTAGGGCTGCGGCAGGCGGCTACGGCCCAGCGCGAGAAAAGGAAAGCCGGAAGAGAGCAGCTGAATCAGGCGCGGGTCGTCATCCAGGGTATGCGCGACGATCAACGCATCGACGCGACGGCTCTGCACCATGCGCATATAGCCGTGTTTATCGGCCTGTTCATCATCGGCGATCAGCAGTAAATCAATCTCATAGCGCGCCAGCTCGTGGCTGATTTCTCCCACCATTTCGAGAAAGACGTTGTTATTCAGCGGCGCGGGGCGCACGGGGAAAACGAGGCCAACGGCGTCGATTTTGCCCATTTTCAGGCGACGCGCGAACGTGTTTGGCCGATATCCGCGACGCTGCGCTTCAGCCTCCACGCGAGCACGGGTCTCCTGCGACACATCATCATAGCCGTTTAACGCGCGGCTGACGGTCGTTACCGAGATCCCAAGTTCTTAGCAATGGCTTTCAGCGACATAGGTATGCCTGTCTTCGCGGAAGAATGCGGCTAGTGTCCCGCATACGCTATGGCGTCCAGCGAGAGCGCGACTGCCCGCCGGTGCGATGTCAGTTTTGCTCAGCGATCAGCAGGGCCTGCGTATCCGGCTCCAGGGCCTGAAACACATGCTCCTGATCCGCCGGATAGCAGATATAGTCGCCCTCGCCGAGCTCTTCCGGCGCCGACGTCAGCCCTACCCGCGCCCGCCCCTGGGTCACGATAATATGTTCCACCGAGCCTGGCGGATGCGGATGCGAAATGCGGTCGGCGCCGGGCTGGGTGAGCAGCAAATAGATGTCCCGACGCGCGCCGGGTGGACAGGCGGCCAGCAAAATAGCCTGATAGTTCGCCTGCTCCGCCACCACTTTTGTCCCCTCGCCGCGGCGGATCACCTGCGTTTTGTTCACCTGCGGCTCAAGCAGCCTGGCAAATGGAATATCCAGCGCTACGCAGAGCGACCACAGCGTTTCCAGACTCGGATTACCGTTGCCGGACTCCAGTTGCGATAGCGTGGATTTTGCGATACCCGCCCGACGCGCGACTTCCGCCAGCGAAAGCCCGGTCCGCGCCCGCTCCCGCACCAGACTTTTGGCGATAACGCTGATTGGCTGTGTCATACCCGCCCCTTGTTTTTTATATCGAACGATTTGTTCGCCTTGAAAAACGATCATTATGTGTTCATTATAATGGAAATTCGTTCGATATGGCTAAGGGATATGAAACAAACTCTCTCCAGTCTCAGCGGAGACACGATAAAAGCGATTGTTTTAGTTTGCCTCGCCGTCGGGGTGGTAGGCATGTCCTATGGGTCGCTGGCGGTGGCTTACGGCTTCCCCTTATGGGTGCCGCTCGTACTTTCGGTGTCCGTGCTGGCGGGCGCCTCTGAATTTATGTTTATCGGTATTGTCGCCAGCGGCGGTAGCCCGCTGGCCGCCGCCGCCGCCGGCCTGTTAGTCAACGCGCGCCATATCCCTTTCGGGGTGACCGTGCGCGAACTGGTTGGTCGGCGCGCCTTAAGCTTTATCGGGTGCCACATTATGAACGACGAGAGCGTGGTCTTTGGCTTGTCGCAGCCCACCCCCGCGCAGCGCAAAGCGGCCTACTGGCTGTGCGGCGCCGGCGTAGCGCTGATCTGGCCTTTGGGTACGCTCACCGGCGCCGCCGTCGGCAAACTGCTGCCGGCGCCGGAAACCATCGGGCTTGACGCGGTCTTCCCGGCAATCCTGCTGGCGCTGGTGATCCCGGCCTTTAAAAACCGTACCACGCTGATCCGCGCCGTCAGCGGCGCCGCGCTGGCGCTTGCTGCCGTGCCGTTTGCGCCTACCGGGCTGCCGGTGCTGCTCTCGTTGTTTGGTTTACTGTCGAGGAAAAAATAATGGGCAATATGACGCTGTTTATCGCCGGTATCGCCATCCTGTCGCTGGGAACCTATCTGATGCGTCTTGGCGGCGCGAAGCTTGGTAATCGGCTGGCATTTTCCGAGCGCTCGCAGGCGCTGCTTTCCGATGCGGCGACGGTGCTGCTTTTTTCCGTCGCCCTGGCCACCACTTTCTATGAAGGCGCGCATTTCGCCGGCATGGCGCGCGTTCTGGGCGTGGCTGTCGCTGTATTTCTCGCCTGGCTCAAGGTGCCGCTGATCGGCGTGATTATCGCCGCGGCGGTGGTGACGGCGCTGCTGCGGCTGGCGGGTATGTCCTAGGACGGGTAGGCGTAATTCGCCAAACCGGTGCGTTGTCCGCTAATTGTGCCTTCAAGCCAGTGAATAACCGCCGTTATCTCCAGCGGGCGCTGCTGGTCTATCGTCAGAAGGGGTCCTAAAGACATGGGCTGCGCGCGCCCGGCCAGCTGGGCCAGCTCCGGCAGATACTCTTCGCCGGGGTGGCCCGGCGGCCGCGTCGCCAGCCGCGAGGCATAGCGCGCGACCGCCAGCTCGGGGGAGATATGGTTCCAGATCTCAATCACCTGCTCCACGCCCGCCTGCCGCAGCAATTTTTGCAAGGTCTCCCGGGGCTGAAAGCCGAACCAGGCGTCGATCAACCAAACCATGCTGGCAGGCGACGCGCCGACAATCGACCAGATCACCTCATACGCCGCACAGCCCAGCTGGCGATTCATTGGCCGGTCGACCGGGGCCAGACGCGCCATAAACGGCTCTTTGATGCCGTCGATCGTCAATACCGGCAGGCTGAAGGTCTCCGCCAGCAAACGGGTGATGGTACTCTTCCCCGAGGCCGGAATGCCGTTGATTAAAATAGCCGTTTTGCAGACTGGGGTCAGATGTCTGTTCATAGTAATGCGACAACCTCCTCCCGGCTGCGGGCCATCCGCAGTTTGGCCATCGTGTCATTGTTATCCAGCAGCGCGACGATGGAGCGGATCCCCTCCTCGATATGCGCATTGCTGTCCCGGGCGCCAAACATAATGACAATGTCGGCTTTTTCACTGTCCGCAAAAGGAATCGGCTTTTCCAGCAGCACCAGGCTAAAGCAGTTGCGTCTGACGCCGCACTCGGGTCGGGCATGGGGGATAGCAATACCTTCATCGAAGACGTAATAGGCGCCATGGTTCAGGGTATTGTCGATCACCGCCTGGCTATATTCCGTCGAAATAAAGCCTTTTGCCTCCAGCGGGCGGGCAGCCAGCTTTATTACCCGCTGCCAGTCGGACTCCACAACGCCAACCTGAATGGCATCGGCCTCAATAAGCAGTTCTTTTATGGTCATTCTGTATTCCTAAATATTGCGGCGAATAATATTGCGTAAATTATCAATCTGCAGAAACAGCGTATCGATATCCTGCCGGTTGGGGCGGTGCTTTTGGCATATATCGATAGCGCCCGGTTGTAAGTCAGCATTAATGTTTTTTGCACCTCGCTATTGCCAGGCTGGCGCTGTAGTTCGCCCTCCAGCCTGGCAATTTCCTCCGCCAACTGACGGGACTGTTGATCATAATCCTGCAGCGGGGTTTGCTCTTTTTTCCACAACGTTTTCAATGATTCAAACATAGCAAGTTCCCTCCCTGGCGGAAGACAGGGCAATGAAATAGAGAGTAAAGTAGAAAACGTTATTTAAATAACGCCATTTTTTCCATTAAGACATCAGTGACCGCCTGGTTGGCGGGAATTAAGAATTTCCGCACGCTGTCATTCACCTTCCCTTTCTCAAACGTCGTTTTACAGCGGTCAACCCACTGCACGTTCATTTCCGTCCCGACGTTCACTTTATTAATCCCTTCGGTGACGGCCAGCCGCATATCCTCATCGCTGACGCCGGTACCGCCATGCAGCACCAGCGGCACGCCGGTCGCCGCGCTAATCTGTTTCAGCCGTTGGTGCTGTATCTGCGCTTTACCGGTGTAGAGGCCATGCACGGTGCCTACCGAAACGGCCAGCATATCGACCTGGGTCTCTTCCACAAAGCGTTTCGCGTCTTCGACGGTGGTAAAACAGATATCTTCCGCCGCCACCGCTTTTCCATCCTCTGACCCGCCGATCGCCCCCAAGTTCGCCTTCTACCGTAATATTGCGCGGGCGGGCCATCTCCACCACAATCCGCGTATTACCGATATTTTCCTCAAGGCTTAAATGTGAGCCGTCGTACATCACCGACGAAAAGCCCGCGTTCATTGCCGTCTCGATGGCCTTAATATCTGAGCAGTGGTCAAGATGCAGACAGGCTGGAATATTTTCACTGTCCGCTAATGAACGCACGGCGTCGACCAGCAAACGATAGCCGAGGTACTCCGCGGTCCCGGTTGAAATTTGGATCATTAACGGGCTGTGGCTGTTTTGCGCGGCTTTGAAAAACCGCCGGTAGCATCTCAATACAGTGCAAGTTAAACGAGCCAATCGCTTTAAAATTTCTCGCTTGGGCAATTTTTAAAATCTCATTGAAATTATACAGACTCATGAACATTTTCCCCTTTCGGCTTAGCGGATTTCCCGTTGACAAACCATGCCAGTGCGGCGACAAACACAATAAATAAGGCGACAAAGAGCCAGTTATTCTGGAAGGCGTGGCCTAATACCAGACCCGAGCTGATGACGTCAGAGTCGCTGAAGGTGACGCCCGTAAAGCCATAGCTCTCCAGCATGGGCACCAGAATGGCCGGCAGAAACGTGATAAACAGGCCGTGAATAACCCCGCCGATCATCGCCCCGCGGCGTCCGCCCAGCGCGTTGCCAAAAAACCCCTGCCGTGCCGCCGGCGAAAAAGTTGGTTAACAGCCCGGGGAGGATCATCGCCAGACCGAACATCGGGAAAACCAGCATGCCGATAATCGAGCCGACGGTCGTCGCCAGAAATCCGACAATCACCGCATTCGGCGCATAAGGAAACAGTACCGGGCAATCAAGAGCCGGCTTCGCATCCGGGACAATACGCATCGCAATACCGCGAAAGGCCGGCACCAGCTCATTGAGCAATAAACGCACGCCGCTATAGAGGACAAAGACCCCGGCGACAAACTGAATGGACTGCATAAAGGCATACATCAGGTAGTTAATCCCGCCGGAGAACTGCGCGATGTACTGGGGGCCCGCCGCGATAGCCGGGATGAGATACATCGGCACCATCACCACCGCCATGGCCAGATAGGTATCCTGCAGAAACTTAAAGTTATCAGGCAGCTCGAGATCTTCCGTGGAGCGGGAGCCTTTGCCGACGACCTTTGCGACGGCGGCCTGCACCAGATAACCGATGGTACAGAAGTGCCCCAGGGCCACGTCGTCAGATCCGGTAATGCGCCTGACCACCGGCTGCGCCAGGGCCGGCATTAACACCGCCATCACGCCGCCGAAGATGCCCCCGGTTAAAATCAGCGGTACGCCAGTGAGCCCGGACTTATAGCCAATCACGGCGCCGATCGTCGCCATCCACAGCAGCGCCTGGCCGGTCAGGAAAATATATTTAAGCGGCGTCAGACGGGCGATAATAATATTGACGGCAAAGATCACCAGCAGCGTCAGCGCCACTTCCGAACCTAATTCCCGATTCGCTAACCCGGCGATGGCGGCCACATCGGTAATATAGCCTTTCATGCCAAATCCCTGGGTGAAGATATCGTTCAGAAAGGTTAGCGTGGCGACAATGATGTTGATCCCGGCCATCATAATTAAGAAGCCAAGCAGCGTTTTAAACGTCCCTTCCGCGGTTTTGCCCGGCGATTTCTTTTGCAGGATCAGGCCAAGCATGGCAATAAAAGCAATAAGAATGGATGCCTGACCAAGTAAATCCTTAACGATAAACGCCACGAAGCTATTCATAATCAGCCACCTTCAGATGACGTTCTTTTAAGAATGCGACGATCTTGGTTTCAATTTCCTCTTTATCCGTAAGCTTATTGAGCACCACGACGCGTTTAATTTCCTCTTCAGTAGCATCGGCGGTTAAGATGTCGGCAAAGGTTTTTTGCGTCAAAATCATATCCGATTTAAAGGCTCCGGCTTCGGATACGGTGGTGTGTTCAATATGAGCGGGAATTTCCAGCTTTTTTAAAACTGCCTTCGCCGTCATTTCAATGGCAAAGCTTGAACCGAGGCCGCAGCCACATACGCATAAAATTTTCAGCATGGAGGGTCTCCTCAAATAATATTGAGTTGCTTGGCAAGTTTATAATGATGTCCTTCAGTATCGACCAGACGTTTTTTCATACTGACTAAATCAATCGGAATAGGTTTGTTACTGGAATTAATTATTATGGCTTTATTTTTCATACCTGACTGAATACAGCGAACCACTTCACTGGCCATAATGGTGCCCTGATAAATCTCTTCACAGGTCGGGTCACCGCTGCGTAGGCCATAACCGACAATCGTTTTACGGATTCGGACGCCGATTTGCGGTTCCAGCTGTTTGATCATGGTATCAATCGCTCCCTGAAAGCCGGGAGAGTATTCTTTGGTGTAGCCTTCTGAGCAGAGGATAACGACGCTGTTCTGCGTGCTCAGCTTCCGGGTAATCCGCTCCGCAAGCATGGCCAGCGGCATCTGCGCCTCCGGGATCAGGGCAATATCCGCATTGCATTTAATGGCGGACTGTAACGTTAATTCTCCACAATAACCTCCTAATATCTCAACCATAAAAACCCGCCCCGGCAGCGCTCTTCCGGTATTTCTTAAACGGGAGACTTCTTTAATAATCTGCTCGCAGGCCGTGGAAAAACCAATCGTATAATCACTGCCATACACGTCATTATCGATAGTCATTCCCACGCCAAAGCAATTAATATCAAATTCACTTAGGGTATTGAGAAACTGCAGGCTGCCGTCCCCCCCGGCATAATAAGCACGTCAATACGCAGCGATTTCAGTTTTTTAGCAATCATTTCATATTCGCTGCGCTGTAGTTTGCGACTGGTTCGTCCGGAGGTAATGATCGGCACCGCGGTAATGGAGAAATCAACCAGATCGCGCCACGCGATATCCTGATGATTTTTCTCCAGCAGGCCAGGAATACCGCCATTAAACAGCGTGATATCGGCATCAGCCTGCCTGGCAATCTGGAATATAAAATTATTCATTCCCGAAACATCCCCGCCGCTAATAACGATGCCAATTTTCATGACGCCTCCTCGCTCATTTGCCTGACGACATTTTTCCCTGACTGCAACACTTGTATTTGCAATGGAGATCACATAATGCGTATTAAATTACGTACATGAATAGTTGACAGTCGCAACGGCGGGTTTATTTTTGTGACAAAGATCGCACATGCAGAGCGTGTTCTTCATCGCTTTTCCTTTTTAATATCTTTATATTTCATAGCGTTAAAATATCGAGATATTCAACAGTGAAGATGTTTCATTGGCGGTAATAATGGGGAGTTAAGAAAAGAACGGAAACGTGAGTACTGCCACATTTTTTTCGCGGCGGTGGGGAATAGTGGCTGTTTTTTGCCGAAACGGAAACAAAAAAAGCGCCCTGAGGCGCTCTTTCGACAGTAGCGTTACGCTTATTTGTTCAGTTCGGCAGTCATATGCACGCGGTTGCCGGTAAACGCTTCGGTAATTTTGTAAGACGACGCGCCTGCTGCCTGGGCCTGTGCGGCGATTTTCGCTTCCGCGCCGTCCATCGTTGCAGCGGTAGCGGTGACGGTTTCAGCGGCGAAGGAAGCAAAAGAGGCGGCCATAGCGATTACTGCGACAAAAGTTTTGATGCTTTTCATGATATAAACCCTTTCATTTAGTTGTTTAGATAAGGCGTTGTGCCTTGATGTGTTAAATAGTAGCCCGCACATCACCAAACAAAAAGCGGAAGGATTTGCTGTCATCATTCAAATTTACTGATTAACTTTTAACCCGCGATCAAACGCTGCGGGTGGGTGTAGATCGTCGCCCTGCCCGGCTTGCAAAAGCCCACCAGCGTCAGGTTGCAGCGCTCGGCGACCTCCACCGCTAAGGTGGTGGCTGCTGATACCGCGAACAGGATCTCGACCCCGCACATCGCGGCTTTCTGCACCATTTCATAGCTGGCGCGGCTGGAGACCAGCGCGGCGCCCTGCTGCCAGCCCTCGCCGATTTCCGCCCGCCGGCCCAGCAGTTTATCCAGCGCCACATGCCGGCCGACGTCTTCAAAACCGCCCGCCAGTTCGCCCGTCGACCGGACCCAGGCGGCCGCGTGGGTACAGCCGGTGAGTCGGCCGACCGGTTGAAAGTCGTTAAGATGCGCCAGGGCCTGGTCGAGATTGGCGATATCGAACGTCTGAGTGAACGGCAGCGGTTGAACCGGCTTACCAATATCATTGAGCTGCTCGACGCCGCAGACCCCGCAGCCGGTGCGCCCGGCCAGCGCGCGACGCCGGGCTTTGAGCCCCATAAAACGCCGGCTGGAGAGTTCAATCTGCACCTCAAGGCCGTTGCATACCGACACCACGTCCATGCCGAAAATTCTCCCGCCGATGCTCAATAATCCCTTCGGATAAGGAGAAGCCGACGGCGAACGGCTCCAGGTCTTTCGGCGTGGCCATCATCACCACGTGGGAGATACCGTTGTAGACCAGCGCGACCGGTACCTCTTCCGCTAACTCATCTGGCTGAGGATGTTGCAGATCCTCGCGCTTCCAGAGGGAGATCTGGCGATATCCTGTGACATTCGTCACATTTTCGATTTGTTCGAGAGGCTTCTTATTCACTTTGCTTTAACCGTATTGGAACAGGCATACACACAATGTGGTATTCTGTTTTTATCCCTTCAGGAATGAGGGAAATATGCCCTAATTCTGAACCTTTGCGGCTCTCACCGCAAAGCAAATAACTACATGTGACAATGTCGAAACAAGGAGCGAACCATGCAGGTCAGCAGAAGGCAGTTCTTTAAGATCTGCGCTGGCGGTATGGCGGGAACCACGGCAGCAGCGCTGGGCTTTGCCCCGGCGACTGCGCTCGCGGAGACACGGCAGTACAAATTGCTGCGCACGCGCGAAACCCGTAACACCTGCACATACTGTTCTGTCGGCTGTGGGCTGTTGATGTATAGCCTCGGCGACGGCGCGAAAAACGCCAAAGCATCCATTTTCCATATCGAAGGCGATCCGGATCATCCGGTCAACCGTGGTGCGCTCTGTCCGAAAGGGGCTGGTCTGGTGGACTTTATCCATTCTGAAAGCCGCCTGAAATTCCCTGAATATCGCGCGCCAGGCTCCGATAAATGGCAGCAAATCAGCTGGGACGAAGCGTTCGATCGCATCGCCAAGCTGATGAAAGAGGACCGCGACGCCAACTTTATCGCGCAAAACGACGCTGGCACCACCGTCAACCGCTGGTTGACCACCGGGATGCTGTGCGCCTCCGCCTCCAGTAACGAAACCGGCTATTTAACGCAAAAATTCTCCCGCGCGCTGGGTATGCTCGCGGTCGACAACCAGGCGCGTGTCTGACACGGACCAACGGTAGCAAGTCTTGCTCCAACATTTGGTCGCGGTG
>OKVR01000233.1_pt1 | contig 19685 bp, 20 predicted proteins | sample 1606891 | NCBI WGS metagenome assembly OKVR01 (sample SAMN03281011, study PRJEB24777) | human gut metagenome | isolation source: fecal sample PR176 from 1 month old male Indian infant, caesarean delivered... | place: Singapore | collected 2006-01-13 | reverse complement strand
CATATTTTCGCCGAGAGTGATCAGCTCAGAAACCGGCGTATTCTTTAATTCGGTAAGATTCATAGTGGTGTGAGTTCTTAAACTTGGGGTAAATCTCGAACTTAATGTTGTGAATGGTATGGCAGGAACTTCCATGCCTGTTAACGGCCTTCATCTCGTGTCTGTACGTTGCCTGGTCACAGGAAAGAACGCAGAACTGAAACGACTAGACGGAATGAGTGAAAAGCCCGGAATTAATAGCTTCACGCGCATTTTTTTGCGGGATGCTTCGGGTAAAACAAGATTCAAACAAGGTATGTTTAAAACGAAGTCTGTGGATTAACTTAGCACGACTCCAGCCGGGCGTCCAGAGTTCCGCAAAAAATAGGAATCTGGACGCCGGAACAGCAATTCGCTTACGCCAGGTTGGCGTCGAGGAACTCTTTCAGCTGACCCTTGGACAGGGCGCCAACTTTGGTGGCCGCCACTTCGCCGTTTTTGAACAGCAGCAGGGTTGGGATGCCGCGAATGCCGTACTTCGGCGCGGTACCCGGGTTCTGGTCGATGTTCAGCTTAGCTACGGTCAGTTTGCCCTGATACTCTTCAGCGATCTCATCCAGAATCGGGGCGATCATTTTGCACGGACCGCACCACTCTGCCCAGAAATCGACGAGGGTCAGCCCGTCAGCCTTGAGTACGTCCGTGTCAAAACTGTCGTCAGTCAGGTGAATAATTTTATCGCTCATATATAACTCCACAGGAATAAGCCTGGTGTGTTGGTGTCGTAGCCATCAACGACGCGCTGCAGCTACGTTATGCACGCTATTCTTCAGGATACCTCAATTCTCTGGTCTGCCAACTGGCGTGATCCATCATGGACCCACCTTTTGACGCCAGGGTTGCCCGAACGCGAACTGCATGCTGCAGATTTATCGCTCCCGACTCGCTTAGTGGTCTAAGCTATCCTGGATTCGTTCAGTTACCGTAGACGTACCTTGAATAATTTCGCACACCGCCAACGAAAGGTTGACGTTATTTCACCGGATACGCTTTCTTAATGCAATAGTTAGCTGATATTCTACCACACTAGAGCAAAACACATTTAACAGAACAGAAGCTTTTTCCGACTTCGCCCTGCACCCGGCAGTCATTGAAGCCCTTGAAAAGAAAGGGTTTCATAATTGCACACCCTATTCAGGGCCCCTCGCCCATTCCGCTGACGCTGGAAGGCCGCGATGTCGCCGGGCAGGCGCAAACCGGTACCGGGAAAACGATGGCGTTTCTTACGTCAACGTTTCATTATCTTCTCTCTCACCCGGCTATCGCCGATCGCCAGGTAAACCAGCCGCGCGCGCTGATTATGGCGCCGACGCGTGAACTGGCGGTACAGATCCACGCGGACGCTGAACCGCTGGCGCAGGCCACCGGTCTGAAGCTGGGTCTGGCTTACGGCGGCGACGGCTACGATAAGCAGCTGAAAGTGCTGGAAAGCGGCGTCGATATTCTGATCGGCACCACCGGTCGTCTGATCGATTACGCGAAGCAAACCACATTAACCTCGGCGCCATTCAGGTCGTCGTGCTGGACGAAGCCGATCGCATGTACGATCTCGGCTTTATTAAAGATATCCGCTGGCTATTCCGCCGCATGCCGCCGGCCACTCAGCGTCTGAACATGCTGTTCTCCGCGACCCTTTCCTATCGCGTACGCGAACTGGCGTTCGAACAAATGAACAACGCCGAGTACGTTGAAGTCGAGCCGGAACAGAAAACGGGCCACCGTATTAAAGAAGAGCTCTTCTACCCGTCCAACGAAGAAAAAATGCGCCTGCTGCAGACGCTGCTGGAAGAAGAGTGGCCCCGATCGCGCCATCGTCTTCGCCAATACCAAGCATCGTTGTGAAGATATCTGGGGCCATCTCGCCGCCGACGGCCATCGCGTAGGTCTGCTGACCGGCGACGTGGCGCAGAAAAAATCGTCTGCGTATTCTTGAAGAATTTACCCGCGGCGACCTCGATATCCTGGTCGCGACTGACGTTGCCGCTCGTGGCTTGCACATTCCGGCCGTGACCCACGTCTTTAACTACGATCTACCAGACGATTGCGAAGATTACGTTCACCGCATTGGCCGTACCGGTCGCGCTGGCGCCAGCGGTCACTCCATCAGCCTCGCCTGCGAAGAGTATGCGCTGAACCTGCCGGCTATCGAAACCTATATTGGTCACTCAATTCCGGTCAGCAAGTACAACCCGGACGCGCTGATGACCGATCTGCCGAAGCCGCTGCGCCTGACCCGTGCTCGCCCAGGCAACGGCCCGCGCCGCAACGGTCCACCGCGCAATCGTCGTCGTTCAGGTTAAGAAATCTATGCTATACGCTCAATCATTCAGAATGTGCCAGGGCGCGCTTCCCCGGCAACCCGCTCAGTTACACGGATTGGGCACAAGCGCCCCGTCGACCAGGGAGCCTTCTGAACGATGAAGAGCATGAGCTCCACCTCGCTGTATGCCGCCATTGATTTGGGCTCCAACAGTTTTCATATGTTGGTGGTGCGCGAGGTGGCTGGCAGTATCCAGACGCTGAGCCGCATTAAGCGCAAAGTCCGTCTTGCCGCCGGCCTGAATAGCGACAACACGCTCTCCGCAGAAGCGATGGAGCGCGGCTGGCAGTGCTTACGCCTGTTTGCCGAACGCCTGCAGGATATTCCGCCGGCGCAAATCCGCGTCGTGGCCACCGCCACGCTGCGTCTTGCCGTCAATGCCGGCGAATTTCTGGCGAAAGCGCAGGAGATCCTCGGCAGTCCGGTACAGGTCATTAGCGGCGAAGAAGAAGCGCGTCTGATTTATCAAGGGGTCGCCCACACCACCGGAGGCGCCGATCAGCGTCTGGTGGTCGATATCGGCGGCGCCAGCACCGAACTGGTGACCGGAACCGGCGCGCAAACGACCTCGCTATTTAGCCTGTCGATGGGCTGTGTGACCTGGCTTGAACGCTATTTCGCCGATCGCAGCCTGACGAAAGAAAATTTCGATCTTGCCGAGGCGGCCGCGCGAGAGGTGCTGCTGCCCGTCGCCGATGTGCTGCGCTATCACGGATGGAAAGTGTGCGTTGGCGCCTCCGGCACCGTTCAGGCTCTGCAGGAAATTATGATGGCGCAGGGGATGGATGAGCGGATCACCCTGACCAAACTCCAGCAGCTTAAACAGCGCGCCATTCAGTGCGGACGCCTGGAAGAGCTGGAGATCGAAGGCTTAACCCTTGAGCGAGCGCTGGTGTTTCCGAGCGGGCTGGCGATCCTTATCGCTATCTTCAGCGAACTGAATATTCAGTGTATGACCCTCGCGGGCGGCGCGTTACGTGAAGGTCTGGTGTACGGCATGCTGCATCTCTCCGTTGAACAGGACATCCGCAGCCGCACTCTGCGTAATATTCAGCGTCGTTTTATGATCGACACCGAACAGGCCCAGCGCGTCGCTGGTCTCGCCAGCCACCTGCTCAGCCAGCTGGACGGCAGCTGGGAGCTGGATCCGCTAAGCCGCGACTTGCTCCTCAGCGCCTGTGCATTGCATGAAATTGGCCTGAGCGTGGATTTTAAGCGCGCGCCGCAGCACGCGGCCTATCTGGTCAATAATCTCGACCTGCCCGGCTTTACCCCGGCGCAGAAGAAGCTGATTGCGACGCTGCTGCTTAACCAGACTAACGCCATCGACCTCTCATCGCTTCATCAGCAGAATGCCGTCCCGCCGCGAGTTGCCGAACATCTTTGTCGCCTGCTGCGACTGGCGATCCTCTTTGCCAGCCGGCGGCGTGACGATTTGCTGCCCGCCATCAATCTTGTGGCCGATGATGAAAAACTGTCCCTGACGCTGCCGGAAAACTGGCTGGATAATCACCCGCTTGGGGCTGAGCTGATCGAACAGGAATGCCAGTGGCAGAGCTATGTGCATTGGGTGCTTGAGGTGAAGTAATACGCTGAACATTGCCGGGCGGCGGCTTCGCCTTACCCGGCCAGCTTATCGCTACCCTTTCTCTTTAGCTTTTGCCAGCATGGCGCGAATGTTCGCCACGTTAGCCTGTCCTTTATGCATTCGCTCTTCAGCGGTAATCACTTTGCGCGCCTGCTCCCAAATCAGATCGTCCTGGGGTAGCTCCAGCAGAAAACGGCTCGGTTCCGGGCGCACCACCTCACCATACTGCCGGCGCTCCTTACAGAGCGTAAAGGTCAGCTCTTTCTGCGCGCGGGTGATGCCCACGTAGGCTAACCGGCGCTCTTCATCGACATTATCTTCATCAATGCTGCTCTGGTGCGGGAGCAATCCCTCCTCCATGCCCACCAGGTAAACATACGGGAACTCCAGCCCTTTTGAGGCATGGAGGGTCATCAGCTGCACCTGATCCAGCTCTTCATCCGATTCGCCGCGCTCCATCATGTCGCGCAGCGTAAAGCGGGTGACCACCTGCGTCAGGGTCATCGGCTCATCGATTTCGCTGCCTTCCAGCATCTCGGTCATCCAGGTGAACAGCTGGTTGACGTTTTTCATGCGCATTTCCGCGGCTTTCGGGCTGGGCGAGGTTTCATACAACCAGGATTCGTAATCAATCCCGCGGATCAAGTCGCGCACGGCGTTGACCGGCTCGCGTTCGGCCAGTTGCTGGATCTCGCGCAGCCAGTGGGTGAAGCGGGTGAGTGATTCATAGCCGCGCCCGGTCAGCGTCTGGCTAAGACCCATATCAAAGCTGGCGGTGAACAATCCATTTCGTTTGCGGCCCATCGCCCACTCACCGAGCTTTTGCAGCGTCGCCGGGCCGATCTCGCGCTTCGGCGTGTTGACGATACGCAGGAAGGCGCTGTCGTCGTCCGGGTTGGTCAGCACGCGCAGATAGGCCAGCAGATCTTTAATTTCCGGGCGCGAGAAGAACGACGTGCCGCCGGAGATTTTGTACGGGATGCGGTTCTGCATCAGCATCTTTTCAAAGACCCGCGACTGGTGATTGCCGCGATAAAGGATCGCGTAGTCTTTGTAATTGGTTTTATTGATAAAGTGGTGGGCGATCAGTTCCCCGGCCACGCGCTCCGCTTCATGATCTTCATTGTTGGCGGAGAGCACTTTCAGCTCAGCGCCGTATCCCAGTTCGGAGAACAGACGCTTTTCAAAAACGTGCGGGTTGTTGGCGATCAGAATGTTAGCGGCTTTCAGAATACGCCCGGAGGAGCGATAGTTCTGCTCAAGCTTGATAACCTGCAGCGCCGGGAAGTCCTGGCTGAGCAGCACCAGGTTCTGTGGCCGCGCGCCGCGCCACGAGTAGATCGACTGGTCATCGTCGCCTACCACGGTAAAACGCGCCCGCTGGCCCACCAGCAGCTTCACCAGCTCATACTGGCTGGTGTTGGTATCCTGATACTCATCCACCAGCAGGTAGCGGATCTTATTCTGCCAGCGTTCGCGCACCTCCTCATTGCGCTGCAGCAGCAGCGTCGGCAGCAGGATCAGATCGTCAAAATCGAGGACATTGCAGGCCTTCATATGCGCATCGTACAGTCCATAGCAGTGGGCGAAGATGCGGTCCCGTTCGCCTTTCGCACCCGCGGCGGCCTGGGCCGGGGTTTTCAGATCGTTTTTCCAGTTGGAGATCGTCGAGATCAACTGCTGGAGCACCACTTTGTCATCTTCGATCAACCCTTCGGTCAGCTCTTTGAGCAACGCCACCTGGTCGGTATCGTCGAATAAGGAGAAGTTAGACTTCATGCCCAGCGCGGCGTATTCCCGCTTGATGATATCCAGCCCCAGGGTGTGGAAGGTGGAAATCATCAGCCCGCGCGCCTCTTTGCGCCCCAGCGTTTGCCCAACGCGCTCTTTCATCTCGCGCGCGGCTTTGTTGGTAAAGGTCACGGCCGCGATATGGCGCGCCTGATAGCCGCAGCCGCGGATCAGGTGGGCGATTTTATTGGTGATCACGCGGGTCTTACCGGAGCCGGCGCCCGCCAGCACCAGGCAAGGTCCGGTTACAAATTCGACGGCTTGTTGTTGGCCAGGGTTTAAACGCATGGGAGTCTTGCTCAATCTTCGAACGGGGTGGGGATTGTAGCAGAAAGCGGAGCCGAGATTTACCGACTGATGGTAAAGTGAAGAAATCGCGATTAACCCGTAGAGCAGAACCATGAAAAAGACCGCAGCAGCCCTGCATATCCTGGTCAAAGAAGAGAAACTGGCCCAGGAGATCCTTGCCAAACTGGAACGCGGCATCAGCTTCGATCATCTGGCGAAGCGCTATTCGAAATGCCCGTCCGGGCGTAACGGCGGCGATCTGGGGGAGTTTCAGCAAGGCGCGATGGTCGGCCCATTCGATCAGGCGGTCTTTAGCTGCCCACTTCTCAAGCCCTACGGTCCGGTAAAAACCAAATTTGGCTACCATATCATTAAGGTGCTTTATCGCCGCTGACGCGTGGTATATTGCGCCCCGATTTATCTCAACCTATTCAAGGCACGATCATGGCAAAAACAGCAGCAGCACTGCATATTCTTGTTAAAGAAGAGAAACTGGCTCTGGATCTTCTGGAGCAGATTAAAAACGGCGCCGACTTCGGTAAGCTGGCGAAGAAGCATTCCATTTGCCCATCAGGCAAACGCGGCGGTGATTTAGGTGAGTTCCGCCAGGGCCAGATGGTGCCGGCGTTCGATAAAGTGGTTTTCTCCTGCCCGGTGCTGGAGCCAACCGGCCCGCTGCATACCCAGTTCGGCTACCACATCATCAAAGTGCTGTACCGGAAATAATAAAAAAACCCGGGGATCTTAATCTCCGGGTTTTTGCCTGATGGCGCTTCGCTTATCAGGCCTATTAAACAAATCCATTCCTCTATGGATTTCGGCTTGCCGGAAGACGGCAAGGAGGTACATCCCCACGAACATAGATTACTATGTGACTGGGGTGTACGTACCGTAGCCAACGCATCGGCAAGTCGAAAGACGACGAGGAATTAGCCGGCTACCGCGATACGCTTCATATCGGTCATATAACCGCGCAGTTTCTTACCAACCTGCTCAATAGCGTGGCTGCGAATGGCTTCGTTAACATCACGCAGCTGAGCGTTGTCTACCGCGCCTTCGGCAATCGCCGTACCCAGGTCGCCAGTCTGCAGGGTGGTCATGAACTCTTTCAGCAGCGGTACGCAAGCATAAGAGAACAGGTAGTTACCATATTCAGCGGTATCAGAGATAACCACGTTCATTTCGTACAGACGCTTACGGGCAATAGTATTGGCGATCAGCGGCAGCTCGTGCAGTGATTCGTAGTACGCGGACTCTTCGATGATGCCGGAGGCCACCATGGTTTCGAAGGCCAGCTCAACGCCCGCTTTCACCATCGCAATCATCAGTACGCCTTTATCGAAGTACTCCTGCTCGCCGATTTTACCTGCATACTGCGGCGCGGTTTCGAACGCGGTTTTACCAGTCTCTTCACGCCAGGTCAGCAGTTTCTTATCGTCGTTCGCCCAGTCCGCCATCATACCGGAGGAGAATTCGCCGGAAATGATGTCGTCCATGTGTTTCTGGAACAGCGGTGCCATAATCTCTTTCAGCTGCTCGGAGAGCGCATAAGCGCGCAGTTTCGCCGGGTTAGAGAGGCGATCCATCATCAGGGTGATGCCGCCCTGCTTCAGCGCTTCGGTGATGGTTTCCCAACCGAACTGAATCAGTTTTTCTGCATACGCCGGATCGGTACCTTCCGCCACCAGCTTGTCGAAGCACAGCAGAGAACCCGCCTGCAGCATGCCGCAGAGGATGGTCTGCTCGCCCATCAGGTCAGATTTCACTTCGGCAACGAAGGAAGATTCCAGCACGCCCGCACGATGGCCGCCGGTCGCCGCCGCCCATGCTTTCGCAATGGCCATGCCTTCGCCTTTCGGGTCGTTTTCCGGATGTACCGCGATAAGCGTCGGTACGCCGAAACCGCGTTTGTACTCTTCACGCACTTCGGTACCCGGGCACTTCGGCGCCACCATCACCACGGTGATGTCTTTACGGATCTGCTCGCCCACTTCGACGATGTTGAAACCGTGCGAGTAGCCCAGCGCCGCGCCGTCTTTCATCAGCGGCTGTACGGAGCGCACAACGTCAGAGTGCTGTTTGTCCGGAGTCAGGTTAACCACCAGGTCCGCCTGCGGGATCAGCTCTTCATAAGTGCCGACTTTGAAGCCGTTTTCGGTCGCTTTACGCCAGGAGGCGCGCTTCTCGGCGATCGCTTCTTTGCGCAGCGCATAGGAGATATCCAGGCCGGAGTCACGCATGTTCAGACCCTGGTTCAGGCCCTGCGCGCCGCAGCCGACGATGACCACTTTTTTACCCTGAAGGTAGCTTGCGCCATCGGCGAATTCGTCGCGCGCCATAAAGCGGCATTTGCCCAGCTGTGCCAGCTGCTGGCGCAGGTTCAGTGTATTAAAGTAGTTAGCCATGTCTGTAACTCCGTGATGTTGTGTCGTGCTTATTGTTCGGTTCGCTTTTGCGAGAATGAACTTACTATATGACAGGAATTTTATTGCGGAAATTGATATATTCACAACGTCACGTTGCATTTTATGAAATACAAAACCGGGGAGTACGCGCCGTGGATTTACGCGATCTGAAAACCTTTCTGCATCTGGCGGAAAGCCGCCATTTTGGCCGCAGCGCGCGGGCCATGCACGTCAGCCCGTCGACGCTTTCGCGCCAGATCCAGCGTCTGGAAGAGGACCTCGGCCAGCCGCTGTTCGTGCGAGATAATCGCACGGTGACCCTTACCGAAGCCGGGGAAGAGTTACGTACCTTTGCCCAACAGACTTTACTGCAGTATCAGCAGCTTCGTCACGTCATCGATCAGCAGGGCCCTTCGCTCTCCGGCGAGCTGCACATCTTCTGCTCCGTCACCGCCGCCTATAGCCATCTGCCGCCGATCCTCGACCGCTTTCGCGCCGCGCACCCCTCGGTGGAGATCAAGCTGTCGACCGGCGACGCCGCCGACGCCATGGAGAAGGTGGTCACCGGCGAAGCCGACCTGGCGATTGCCGGTAAGCCGGAGACTCTGCCAGGGTCGGTGGCGTTTTCGATGCTGGAGAACCTCGCCGTGGTGTTAATTGCCCCGGCCCTTCCCTGCCCGGTGCGCAACCAGGTGACCGTCGAGCGCCCCGACTGGTCGACAGTGCCCTTTATCATGGCCGACCAGGGGCCGGTACGTCGGCGCATCGAGCTGTGGTTTCGGCGGCATAAAATCAGCAATCCGTCGATCTACGCCACCGTCGGCGGGCACGAAGCGATGGTGTCGATGGTCGCCCTGGGATGCGGCGTGGCGCTGCTGCCGGAGGTGGTGCTGGAGAACAGTCCGGAGCCGGTACGCAACAGGGTGATGATCCTGGAACGCAGCGATGAGCAAACCCCGTTTGAGCTCGGCGTTTGCGCACAAAAAAAGCGGCTGCATGAGCCGCTTATTGATGCTTTCTGGAAAATTCTGCCGAACCACTAGCCCGCGAGGAAAAAGCGGAATGCCGGGTTATGCGTTTCGTCGTGGCACTCATAGCCCAGCTCATTGAGACGAGTTTCAAAGTCCGGCTCGTGCTCGCCCAGCTCGAAGGCCGCCAAAACCCGACCATAGTCGGTGCCGTGGCTACGGTAGTGGAACAGCGAAATATTCCAGTGGGTGCCGAGGGTGTGCAGGAACTTCAGCAGCGCCCCCGGCGATTCCGGAAACTCGAAGCTGAACAGCCGCTCCTGCAGCGCTTTTGACGGCCGGCCGCCGACCATATAGCGCACATGGAGCTTGGCCATTTCATCATCGGAAAGGTCAACGACGCTGTAGCCGCCATCGTTCAGTAACTGGAGGATCTCTTTCCGCTCCTCCAGCCCACGACTCAGACGTACCCCCACAAAGATGCAGGCGTCTTTGGCATCGGCAAAGCGGTAGCTGAACTCCGTCACCGAGCGGCCCCCCCAGTAGCTGGCAAAACTTCAGAAAGCTGCCCTTCTCTTCCGGGATCGTCACCGCCAGCAGCGCTTCGCGCTGTTCCCCGAGCTCGCAGCGCTCAGACACGTAGCGCAGACCGTGGAAGTTGACGTTGGCCCCGGACAGGATGTGAGCCAGTCGCTCGCCGCGAATATTGTGCTGAGCGACATATTTCTTCATCCCCGCCAGCGCCAGCGCGCCGGAAGGCTCTGCCACCGCCCGCACATCTTCGAACAGATCCTTCATCGCCGCGCAAATAGCGTCGCTGTCGACGGTGATGATGTCGTCCAGATACTCCTGGCACAGACGGAAGGTTTCATCGCCGATGCGTTTGACCGCCACGCCTTCGGCAAAACAAAGCCGACGCGCGGCAGGTCCACCGGATGACCGGCGTTCCAGCGCCGCCTTCAGGCAGGCCGAATCTTCCGCTTCCACCGCGATCACTTTAATCTGCGGCATCAGCTGCTTGATCAGCACCGCCACGCCTGCCGCCAGGCCGCCGCCGCCCACCGGGACGAACACGCGGTCGATGTGGGCATCCTGCTGCAGCAGCTCCAGCGCCAGGGTTCCCTGACCGGCGATGACCATCGGGTGATCGAACGGCGGCACCCAGGTAAAGCCCTGCTGCTGCGCCAGCTCAATCGCCCTCGCCTTCGCTTCGTCAAAGTTGGCGCCATGCAGCAGCACTTCGCCGCCAAAGCCGCGAACGGCATCCACTTTGATGTCGGCGGTCGCTACCGGCATCACGATCAGCGCCTTAACGCCCAGCCGCGATGCGGAGAACGCCACGCCCTGGGCATGATTGCCCGCCGAGGCGGTGATCACCCCGTGGGATTTCTGTTCCGCGGTCAGGCTGGACATCATCGCGTAGGCGCCGCGCAGCTTAAAGCTGTGTACCGGTTGGCGATCTTCGCGCTTCACCAGAATAACGTTATCCAGGCGAGAAGAGAGTTTGTCCATTTTTTGCAGCGGCGTTTTCTGCACCGCTTCATAAACCGGCGCGCGCAGCACTGCTCTCAGGTATTCGGCGCCCTCAGGGGCGCCGGACAGGGGTTGTGAATCCGCCATGATTAGCCACCCAGTTTCGATTTATCGCGCACCGCGCCTTTGTCGGCGCTGGTCGCCAGGCTGGCGTAGGCGCGAAGGGCAAGAGACCTGACGCTGGCGATTTTTCGGCGTCCACGCCTGGTCGCCACGCGCTTCCTGGGCTTCACGACGCGCCGCAATTTCCGCATCGCTCAGCTGCAGCTGAATGCTGCGGTTCGGAATATCAATCGCGATCATGTCGCCATCTTCAATGAGCGCGATGTTGCCGCCGCTCGCCGCTTCCGGTGAGACGTGACCGATAGAGAGCCCTGAGGTGCCGCCCGAGAAACGGCCATCGGTGATCAGCGCGCAGGCTTTGCCCAGCCCCATCGACTTCAGGAAGCTGGTGGGGTAAAGCATCTCCTGCATCCCCGGCCCGCCTTTCGGCCCTTCGTAGCGGATCACCACGACGTCGCCTTCAACGACTTTACCGCCGAGGATGGCCTCAACCGCATCGTCCTGGCTCTCATACACTTTCGCCGGACCGGTAAATTTCAGGATGCTGTCGTCCACGCCGGCGGTTTTCACGATACAGCCGTTTTCCGCGAAATTGCCGTACAGCACCGCCAGGCCGCCGTCCTTGCTGTAAGCGTGTTCCAGAGAACGGATACAGCCTTCGGCGCGATCGTCATCCAGCGTATCCCAGCGGCAGTCTTGCGAGAACGCCTGAGTGGTACGGATGCCCGCCGGGCCGGCGCGGAACATTTTTTTCACCGCGTCGTCCTGGGTCACCATCACATCGTACTGTTCCAGGGTCTGCGGCAGCGTCAGGCCGAGAACGTTTTTGACCTCGCGATTCAACAGCCCGGCGCGGTCCAGCTCGCCCAGAATGCCCAGCACGCCGCCGGCGCGATGCACATCTTCCATATGGTATTTCTGCGTGCTCGGCGCCACCTTACACAGCTGCGGCACTTTGCGGGAAAGCTTATCGATATCGCTCATGGTGAAGTCGATTTCAGCTTCCTGCGCCGCCGCCAGCAGGTGCAGAACGGTGTTGGTGGAACCGCCCATGGCGATATCCAGCGTCATGGCGTTCTCAAAGGCCGCCTTGCTGGCGATATTGCGCGGCAGCGCGGAAGCGTCATCCTGCTCGTAATAGCGTTTGGTCAGCTCAACGATACGTTTCCCGGCGTTAAGGAACAGCTCCTTACGATCGGCGTGGGTCGCCAGCAGAGAGCCGTTACCCGGCTGCGACAGACCCAGCGCTTCGGTCAGGCAGTTCATGGAGTTGGCGGTGAACATCCCGGAACAGGAGCCGCAGGTCGGACAGGCGGACCGTTCCACCTGATTACTCTGCTCGTCGGACACTTTCGGATCCGCCCCCTGGATCATCGCATCCACCAGGTCGAGCTTGATGATTTTATCTGACAGCTTGGTTTTCCCGGCTTCCATTGGGCCGCCGGACACAAAGATCACCGGAATATTCAGGCGCAGGGAAGCCATCAGCATCCCCGGGGTGATTTTGTCGCAGTTGGAGATACAGACCATCGCATCCGCACAATGGGCGTTAACCATGTACTCCACCGAGTCGGCGATCAGCTCGCGGGATGGCAGTGAATAGAGCATACCCCCGTGGCCCATGGCGATCCCATCATCCACTGCGATGGTGTTGAATTCTTTGGCCACGCCACCGGCGGCTTCAATCTGCTCGGCAACCAGTTTGCCGAGGTCGCGCAGGTGCACGTGCCCAGGAACAAACTGGGTAAAGGAGTTAACGACGGCGATAATCGGTTTGCCGAAATCGGCATCGGTCATCCCGGTTGCGCGCCACAACGCGCGGGCGCCCGCCATATTGCGGCCATGTGTGGTGGTGGCGGAACGGTACTTAGGCATGCTCTTTTTACTCCCATCTGTGTTTATTAAATGGGACGGTGCGTGCCGTCCCATTTTTAATTACTTACTTACCGGATCCAACCAGCCCCATTTATCTTCTGTTTCACCGGTGAAGAGGCCAAAGAAGGCTTCCTGAATGCGTTTGGTGACCGGACCGCGACGGCCTGCGCCGACCTGGATGCCATCCACGCTGCGTACCGGGGTGATTTCCGCCGCGGTGCCGGACATGAAGACTTCATCCGCCAGGTACAGGGATTCACGGGACAATACCTGCTCGCGGACTTCAATACCGAGATCTTTCGCCAGCTTGATGATGGCGTCGCGGGTAATGCCCGGCAGCGCGGAAGAGGTAAACGGCGGAGTGAACAGCACGCCGTCCTTCACTTCAAACAGGTTTTCGCCAGCGCCTTCAGAGATATAGCCGTTAACATCGAGGGCGATACCTTCCTGGTAGCCATGGCGACGCGCTTCGCTGCCAACCAGCAGCGAGGAGAGATAGTTGCCGCCGGCTTTCGCCGCCGTCGGGATGGTGTTCGGCGCCGCGCGGTTCCAGGAAGAGACCATGGCATCGATCCCCTGCTCCAGCGCTTCTGCGCCGAGGTAGGCTCCCCACGGGAACGCCGCGATGATCACGTCAGTGTTGTAACCCGGAGGCGGGTTTACCCCCATGCCGACATCGCCAACAAACACCAGCGGGCGGATATAAGCGCTGGTCAGATTATTAGTGCGAATGACTTCGCGGCAGGCTTCCATCAGTTCGTCGACGCTCTGGGAGACCGGGAAACGATAAATTTTGGCTGAGTCATGCAGACGCTGCATATGTTCGCGATGACGGAACACCACCGGGCCTTTGTGCGAGTCGTAGCAACGGATGCCTTCGAATACCGAGGTGCCATAGTGCAGCGCATGGGACATCACATGAACTTTCGCTTCGCCCCACGGAACCATCTCGCCATTGAACCAGATGTAATCAGCTTTTTTCGTCGTCATTTTTCTTCCTTTGCGCTCAGGCGCGGATTTGTTGTGATGTGGGTTGCTGGATCTCGACGCAGGCAACGTCGACCAGTTTACTTAATTGACTAAACAGTAATTCGACGGGCCGCGGGCTGGCAACGGTCAATTCGATATTTATGTTCTGTGCGTCCGCTGCGGTTTCCATGTTCATTGCGCAGATTTGAAAACCACGGTGACGGACAACGCGCAGCACGCGCTCTAAGGTTTCCGGGTTGAAACGTGCCTGTAAAGCGACCTGATGTTGCATCATGATAATTTCTCCAGCATTTCAGAGTTACTGGCGCCGGGCGGCACCAACGGCCAGACATTCTCAAGTTCGTCGATTGAGACATGAAGCAGGTATGGCCCCTGGCTCGAAAGCATGGTGTCGAGTGCCGCTTCAACCTGGTCTTTACGGGTGATGTGTTGGCCAGGAATACCGAAGGCGCTGGCCAGCGTGAGGAAATCAGGGTTATCAGTCAGAGTGGTTTCGCTATAACGTTCCTGGAAAAACAGCTGCTGCCATTGTCGAACCATCCCTAACCGCTGGTTGTCGAGTAATACGATCTTCAGCGGTAACTGCTTGCGTTTTACGGTGCCCAGCTCCTGCACATTCATCATGAAGGAGCCGTCACCAGAGATACAGATCACCGTATCGTTAGGGCGCGCCACCTGGGCGCCAACGGCGGCCGGCAGGCCAAAGCCCATGGTGCCTAAGCCGCTGGAGGTGATGAAGTTTTCCGGGCGGGTATAGGTCATATGCTGAGCCGACCACATCTGATGCTGGCCTACGTCGGTTGTCACCACGCTGTTCGCCGGCTTGCGGTCGGAAAGCTGTTTCAGCAGCAGCGGCGCGTAGATAGCCTCACCGGGATGATCGTAACGCCAGGCGTGGTCGGCACGCAGTGCGGCACTCCGCTCGCGCCAGCCATCGATCGCTAACGGCTGCTGCAGCGCCGGCAGCAAGCGGTTCAGATCGCCGGTCAGACCAATGTGCGCCTGGCGCAGCTTGTTCAGCTCCGCCGGATCGATGTCCATATGGATCACTTTGGCATGCGGCGCGAAGGTGTTGAGCTTGCCGGTCACGCGATCGTCAAAGCGCGCGCCGACGGCAATCAGCAGATCGCACTCCTGTACCGCCAGATTGGCCGCCTTGGTGCCGTGCATTCCCAGCATGCCGAGATAATACGGGTAATCGGCGTCCACCACGCCCAGCCCTTTCAGGGTGCAGGTCGCCGGCATCCGGGTCACTGCGAGGAATTCGCGCAGCGCCGGTACCGCCTGCGCCATGCCGACCCCGCCGCCAACATACAGCATCGGTTGCTGCGATTGAGCCAGCATCTGCAGAGCCTGAGCCACTTCCGCCTGCGGGAATGCCATCTCATCGGCGACCATAGAGAAATGGGGATCGAGATCGCCCTGCGCCATCTGAATATCCTTAGGGATATCAACCAGCACCGGGCCTGGACGGCCTGAGTTTGCCACCTGGAAAGCTTCAGCAATGACCCGCGGCAGCTCGTCCAGAGACTGCACGAGGAAACTGTGCTTAGTACAGGCCAGTGACAAACCGAGAACGTCTACCTCCTGGAACGCATCCGTGCCGATGAAGGGTGCGGCCACCTGACCGGTGATGGCGACAATGGGGATGGAGTCAAGCAAAGCGTCCGCCAGGCCTGTGATCAGGTTGGTTGCGCCCGGGCCGGAGGTCGCGATACATACCCCGGTTTTCCCGGTTGCTCGCGCATAACCAATGGCCGCCATGGCTGCCCCTTGCTCATGCCGACACAGCAGGTGCTCCACGCCGCCGTCATACAATGCATCGTAAACCGGCATAATTGCGCCACCCGGATAGCCAAAAATCGGTGTCGACCCCCTGTGTCCGCAAAGCATGTACCACCCACTGCGCGCCATTCATAGTTAGTTCCCCGTCATAAATCGGGAGAAACAGAATTTTCATGCTAAAACGTCATCATCTGCTCCTCGCTTAGGTTATTTCAGTTATAAAAAAATCCCCCGGACCTTTCGGTGCGGGGGTCTTAGTTCGTTAAGGCTTGATTATTAAGCCTTTCCTCGTCCAAGTGCAGCCCCGCACGGTGGGATAATAATCACCACCACGCTAATCACGACCAGGCTAATCACTCGTAGAAGGGCTGTCATTTTCTGTACTTTCTGGCTTCTTGTTCGAAGGAATACCTAAAGAGGTACCACAGACATCACATAAAACACAAGATTTTTTTATATCTCTGTTGCTGAGCAGCCTAACAGTTTCAGCAAAAATAATTGTTTTATATGAAAAAATTCAAAGATGAAAAAAACTCAGTTTTCTCTCGCCTGCCGCGCTCTTTTGCACCCTCCTTCCCAACGCCGCTCTGTTTTGCGAGCGAACTTCCAGTTTCGGCTAAATGTAATGATATAGCGCGAAAAGTATGGATTTATGGTCCTAACTTCTGACTATTACCGATCCCGTTTTAACACAGGTCAGCCATAATCCTTCCTGGTCCAGGAGGTTTTATGTCGCTCGCCATCGTCTATACCCGCGCGGCGCTCGGTATCGAAGCGCCATTGATTACTGTCGAGGTTCATCTCAGCAACGGTCTGCCCGGCCTGACTATGGTCGGACTGCCGGAGACCACCGTGAAAGAGGCCCGTGACCGGGTTCGCAGCGCCCTGATCAACAGCGGCTACGCTTTCCCTGCGAAGAAAATAACCATTAACCTGGCGCCAGCGGATCTGCCTAAAGAGGGCGGGCGATACGATCTACCTATCGCTCTCGCGCTTCTCGTTGCCTCAGAGCAGCTCAACACGACGCGACTGAATCAATATGAGTTTGTGGGCGAACTCGCCCTCACAGGTGGGTTACGCGGCGTTCCAGGGGCGATCCCCAGCGCAATGGAGGCCATCAAAGCCGGCCGGCGCATCGTCGTCTCCTCTGATAATGCGGCTGAGGTCGGCCTGATCGGCGGCAGCGATTGCCTGGTCGCCGACCATCTGCAGGAGGTGTGTGCTTTTCTCGCGGGGCAGACATCGCTTTCGCCGCCTCTCGCCGAGGCACCCTCTGTTGATGAACGCGGCGAAGATCTGCGCGATGTTATCGGCCAGCAGCAGGGCAAGCGAGCGCTGGAGATTGTGGCCGCAGGGGGTCACAACCTGCTCCTGATCGGCCCACCCGGCACCGGGAAAACCATGCTTGCCAGCCGGCTACCCGGTCTCCTGCCGCCATTAAGCAATCAGGAAGCCCTGGAGAGCACGGCCATTCAGAGCCTGGTCAATCTGCATACCGCGAAGACCCGGTGGCGTCAGAGGCCGTTTCGCGCACCTCATCATAGCGCCTCGCTGGCAGCGATAGTGGGCGGCGGCTCGATACCGGTCCCCGGTGAGATTTCCCTGGCCCATAATGGCGTGCTGTTTCTTGATGAACTGCCGGAGTTTGAGCGGCGTGTACTGGATGCGCTGCGCGAACCCATTGAGTCAGGCAAGATCCACATATCACGCTCGCGCGCCAAAATTGACTATCCGGCGCGCTTTCAGCTTATCGCGGCGATGAACCCAAGCCCGACAGGGCATTATCAGGGCAAACATAATCGTACATCGCCTGAGCAGACATTACGTTATCTGGGACGTCTGTCAGGCCCCTTCCTTGACCGCTTCGATCTCTCCTTAGAGATCCCGCTGCCGCCGCCAGGGATACTGAGCAAGGGCACGCAGGGCGAAGAGTCTAGCGCAACGGTCCGACAACGGGTGCTGGCGGCGCGCGAACGGCAAATGCTCAGACAAAATAAGCTCAATGCGCATCTTGAGAATCGTGAAATGAAGAGCTGCTGCCACTTACGGCGGGAGGACGCTGTCTGGCTGGAACAGACGCTAACGCAGCTGGGGCTCTCTATACGAGCCTGGCAGCGTCTGTTAAAGGTGGCGAGAACCATTGCCGATCTGGCAGAGGCTGAAGAGATTGAACGCCGTCATTTGCAGGAGGCGCTCAGCTATCGGGCGATAGACCGGATGCTAAACCATCTGCAGAAAATGATGGCGTAAAAAAAGGGCTTACGCCCTTTTTTCTTAGTCATCGCTTTCGGTGTAATCGTCAGCGCCTTCCATCTGCGGTTTGCCGCCGGAAAGAGTATGGAAACGCTTCGGCCGCTTGATGCGCGCCATATACTTAATCCATACGCGTTCTGCTTCCGTTACCGGCTCACGCTCACCACGGCACACCGAGACAAACTGTTTTTCATCATCGGTAACAGGTTCGCGTTTACCCAGTTCCAGTTCGTTAAAGGCATAACCATGACGTTCCAGCAGTTGCGCCTCTTTGATGGTGAAATCACCGTGACGGGAGAACCCGCGTGGATAATTTTTATTGTCGAAAAAAACGATTAGTCGTCGTAAAGCTTTCCGCCATCCTACACGCTCCTGATTCTTTGGCCGAGCTATTTATGGCGCGGAGTATTAGTTACGCTTGACAGAGCGTCAAACAAAACATTTAAATCATCACGACAAATAATTTTGTGGAGAACGGTGTGGATACGGAATTGCTCAAGACTTTCCTGGAAGTGAGCAGAACTCGTCACTTTGGGCGAGCAGCAGAGGCGCTTTACCTGACGCAGTCAGCGGTCAGCTTTCGTATTCGTCAGCTGGAAAATCAACTTGGTGTGAACCTGTTCACCCGACATCGTAATAACATTCGCCTGACGACCGCCGGAGAAAAGCTCCTGCCCTACGCCGAAACGCTAATGAATACCTGGCAGGCTGCGCGCAAGGAGGTCGCACACTCTTCGCGACATAATGAATTCTCCATCGGGGCCAGCGCCTCGCTGTGGGAATGCATGCTTAACGGCTGGCTCGGCACCCTCTACAGCGCACCTTACAATCTCCAGTTTGAAGCGCGTATCGCGCAGCGGCAGTCGCTGGTTAAACAGCTTCACGAACGCCAGTTGGATCTGCTGATCACCACCGAATCGCCGAAGATGGATGAATTAAGCAGCCAGCTGTTGGGTAATTTTACTCTTGCCCTGTATTGCACATCGCCTGCAAAAAACAGAAATGAATTGAACTACTTGCGCCTTGAATGGGGGCCCGATTTTCAGCAAAACGAAGTGGGTCTGATAGGAAGCGATGATGTTCCGCTGCTCACTACCTCTTCAGCTGAACTGATCTATCAGCAATTATCGCGTCTGAGTGGCTGCTGTTGGCTACCTGTTCGCTGGGCGAAAGAGAAGCATGGGTTACATACGGTCATGGACAGCGCTACGCTGTCGCGCCCACTCTATGCGATCTGGTTACAAAATAGCGATAAGCAGGCGCAGATCCACGAGATCTGAAAGCCTATCTGGAATAAGCGGTACTCTCCATGGACGGAGAGGAGCAAGGTATTTTGAATAGGGATATTGCAGATGGATAGTAGAGATAAAAAAATCCTTTGCCTGAGCAAAGGATTCTTATAAATGGCAGGGGCGGAGAGACTCGAACTCCCAACACCCGGTTTTGGAGACCGGTGCTCTACCAATTGAACTACGCCCCTAAAGCTTTCTTACCACTAAGCCTGCTATCTGAGCAGGCTTAATGTTAAATAAGTGGCGGAACGGACGGGACTCGAACCCGCGACCCCCTGCGTGACAGGCAGGTATTCTAACCGACTGAACTACCGCTCCACCGAATTTTTTCGCTTTATGACCACCGGTTGTCACCCCGGCTTACTGCAATTTGATGCCTGGCAGTTCCCTACTCTCACATGGGGAGACCCCACACTACCATCGGCGCTACGGCGTTTCACTTCTGAGTTCGGCATGGGGTCAGGTGGGACCACCGCGCTAGTGCCGCCAGGCAAA
>OKVR01000232.1_pt1 | contig 19704 bp, 21 predicted proteins | sample 1606891 | NCBI WGS metagenome assembly OKVR01 (sample SAMN03281011, study PRJEB24777) | human gut metagenome | isolation source: fecal sample PR176 from 1 month old male Indian infant, caesarean delivered... | place: Singapore | collected 2006-01-13 | reverse complement strand
GGTATCTGGTACAACAACTTCTTCGGGGCAGAAACCGAAGCGATTCTGCCGTACGACCAGTACATGCACCAGTTTTGCCGCCTACTTCCAGCAGGGCAACATGGAGTCCAATGGTAAGTATGTTGACCGTAATGGCCACGCCGTGGACTACCAGACGGGTCCGATCATCTGGGGCGAGCCGGGCACCAACGGTCAGCACGCGTTCTACCAGCTGATCCATCAGGGCACCAAAATGGTACCGTGCGATTTCATCGCCCCGGCTATCACCCACAACCCGCTCTCCGATCATCATCCGAAGCTGCTGTCCAACTTCTTCGCCCAGACCGAAGCGCTGGCGTTTGGTAAATCCCGCGAAGTGGTTGAGCAGGAATATCGTGATCAGGGTAAAGATCCGGCGACCCTGGAGCACGTGGTGCCGTTCAAAGTATTCGAAGGTAACCGCCCGACCAACTCCATCCTGCTGCGTGAGATCACCCCGTTCAGCCTCGGGGCGCTGATTGCTCTGTACGAGCACAAAATCTTCACCCAGGGCGCGATCCTCAACATCTTCACTTTCGACCAGTGGGGCGTTGAGCTGGGCAAACAGCTGGCTAACCGCATTCTGCCGGAGCTGAAAGACGGCAGCGAAGTCAGCAGCCACGACAGCTCCACTAACGGTCTGATTAACCGTTATAAAGCCTGGCGCGCATAACGCTTGCGCAGCTAAGACGGCAATGCCCGACCTTATGTCGGCATTTTTTTTACAGCCGTCGCAGCAGGCGGGCTGGATTCCCCGCCCACACGCCTTTCTCGGTGATGGACCTCGTCACCACGCTGCCCGCGCCAATCACCACGCCGTCGCAGATACTGACGGCCAGAATCGTGGCGCCGCTACCGATCGACACGTCATCGCCAATCTCAATCCGCCCCCAGCTGGCGCGGTCGGCGTTTGGTTTGCCGCCGCGAAACAGATCGTTGGCGAACATCACCCCGTGACCGATAAAACAGCGCCGGCCAATGGTGACGTATTCGCAGATAAAGGTATGGGACTGGATTTTACTCTCCGCGCCGATGCTGGTATTCCCCTGGATCTCAACGAACGGCCCTACGAAGACGTTATCACCCAGCGTGCAGTCGTACAGGTTGGCGGGCTGGTAAATAACGACATTTTCACCACAAACGACGTTACGTACGCCGGTGTCACGAAGCTCAGGCATAGTTCCTCTCACAGCGGTTTGGCCAGAATATGTAAGGTGCTTTGCTGGCTGGCGGAATGAAAAGTTGTGTCTCTGATGTGCTGCATCCCCTGGCGTTCGTAAAAACGGCGCGCGGCGGGATTCGCGGCGAGTACTTCCAGCCACAGCCAGCGTTCACCGGCCGTTTTTGCTCGCGTCTCGACGGCGTGAAAAATCTGCTCGCCGTAGCGGTGGCCAGTCTCCCCCGGCATCAGGTAGAGCTTATGCAGCAGCGTACCCGTCGTGCCGTCGTCAGCCATTCGCTGTTGATAGCTATATTTAGCGAAACCAACGGGGGAAGCGGCTTCGGCGATGAGCCAATGATGGTTGGCATCGGTCAGACTCCGATGTAGCGCATCTTCGGCATATTCTTGCTTAAGAAATAACGCCATTTCATCGGCATTGCGCCAGAGATGGGCGAAGTGGTGCTGGTAACTGGCATAACCCATCGCGCTCAGTTGTGGCGCGTCGTCGGGTAATGCCTTTCGGATAGTCAACATGCTGCGTTCCTCGGGTCATTCAGTGACTATAGTGCCTGTAATATGAACAACGTGGAACGACAAAAATCGGTGGGGAAGGGGCTGGAGGTTCTTCCTCCAGCCGGGGGGTTAACGGGCGAAAGCGATCGCTTCGATTTCGACGCCAGCGTCTTTCGGTAACCTGGCCACTTCCACGCAGGAGCGCGCCGGAAAGGCCGCCTGATGTTCGGTAAAGAAGGCCTCGTAGGCGGCATTGATGGCGGCAAAATCCGCTAGGTCTTTCACAAACACCGTGGTTTTGACGATCTGACCAACGCTGAGGCCGGCGGCTTCGACGATGGCTTTCACGTTCTCCAGCGACTGGCGCGCCTGTTCGGCAATGTTGTCGGGCATGGTGCCGTCCTGCGGATTAATGGGCAGCTGGCCGGAGGTGATGGTCATCGCGCCGAGATTGACGCCCTGAACGTACGGACCGATCGCGGCGGGTGCGTCAGCGGTAGTAATAATCATGTGGTTACCCTTCAAATAGTTACAGAAAATAATTCAACAGCACCAGTGAGCCGACGCCGCTGACCACCACCCACACCAGACCTAAACGGAAGCTGGCGAGCGTACAGATAATGGCGGCGATCACCTTCGGATTTTTTAAGTCGAACTCCATGCTGGAATTCACGCTCAGGATCTGAATGGTGATGATGGCCGGCAGGACGGTGACCGGCACGAAGCGCAATGTTTTGGTCACCCGCTCAGACATCTGGATCTTGCCGGCCAGGCCGATAAACGAGAAACGAATAAGAAAAGTGACCGCGGCCATGCCCAGCGTCAGGGCGATAAAGTAGCTATTACTCATTTTCCAGCGCCTCCACTAACGGCATATCGGATTCGGTTGTTGCCCTCTGCTTGCGCTCTTCCGCCAGGTCGACGCACAGGCCGGCGAGGACGCCGAGCACGGAGGCGACGACGATACCCAGCGAGTAGGGCAGGACCACTAACAGCACGCCGGAAACGGCGGCCACTACCGCGGCGACGGTGCAGGCCTGGCTTTTAATTTGCGGCACCACGATGGCGATAAAGGCGGCGACCATGGCGAAATCGAGACCGTAATTTTTCAATGTCGGGGAAACGAGGCGCCGACCAGCGCGCCAAGTAAAATCGGCCAGCACCCAAATCGCCCAGAAGGTGATCATCGCCGAGCCATAAAACAGATATTTTCCTTTTTATTTCCTTCCATCTCTTTAACGGTGGTGGCATACACCTCGTCGGTGAGCGCATAGGACATAAAGCATTTTTAAAGAATGAGGCTTCGCGCACGGTACCGGAAATAGAGGCGCTATACAGCACGTGGCGAAGATTAATAATTAATGTGGTGAAAATAATCACGCCGAGCGTGGCGCCGGTTTTTAACATATTCAGTGCCAGCATCTGCGCCGAGCCGGCAATCACAATCGCCGACCACGCGGTACTTTGCCAGACGCTCATTCCGGCGCTGACGCTTAACGCGCCAACAATGAACGAGAAAGGAAAGTCCCCGATGCACAGGGGCATAATGGCGCTGGCGCCGCGTAATATGACTTTTTTATTCATCGTAAAATACCTGTTGGTGCAGGCAATAAATCATTATTGCGTAGGGTACAAAAGGGCTGGTCTTATTTGCTGACCATAATGCGAATGATCTCTTTATCAGTTTGCGCCATAGGCTTAATCACGAGGCGGCACAGGTTATTAATCGACTGTTCGACGTCGGCGCAGACAATGCCGTCGTTGGCGCTGGCGCAGCGGTTTTGCATCGCCATCAATACAGATTTAAAGGCGCTGGAAACCACCGAGGACACTTTCATCGCGCAGCTGTTGGAGGCGCCATCACAAATCATGCCGGTAACATCGCTAATCATATTGATGATGGCGGTGTTGATGGTTTCGATATTGCGGGTAAACAGCCATGCCATACCGGCGGCGGCGCCCATGGCGGCGGTGGAGGCCGCGCACAGTGCGGACAGGCGGGTATAGCGCGAATGGATGGAAATGGCCGTCAGATGCGAGAGCGCCAGAGCGCGAGCGAGCGTCTCTTCATCGGCATTCAGATGCTCGGCGACGGTCACCACCGGCATGGTCGCCGCGATCCCCTGGTTGCCAGAGCCGAAGTTCGACATAGCGACCACCGGGGCGCCGCCCATACGCGCATCGGAAGCCGCGACGGTGTTGATAATGACCTCACTCATTAAGTCATTGCTTAACAAACCATTTTTCACGGCTTCAGAGAATGTTCCGTTAATATTCAACCCATACTTTTTCGATTTTCCTTCTGCAGCCAGTGCGCTATTGAGGCGGGCGGCTTCCAGAATAAACGTAATATTCTCAACCGGGGTGGAGATAATAAAGTCATACGCTTCCTGGAGAGAGAAAGTTGGCAGTTCGGCCTGCGCTGTGGCGCTATTTTCCCCGGCGTGTAATGGCTGCTGTTCGCCATTAATATATAACTCGACCACATTGGTATGCGTGCCTTTTACCACGACGCGACAGGTCTGGTCACCGGCGCTGAGGGTGAGATCGAGATGAATAAAGTCAGGCGTGTCCTGGACGTCAATATTAACGTGGCCGGCGTCCACCAGCGCTTGTGCCTGTTCCACATGCTGTGAAGTAATGCCTGCCAGGGTCTGTAATCCCTTATCGGCATCGCCGCCAAAGGCGCCGATGGCGGCGGCCAGCGCGACGCCATTCACTGTCGTGCCGGGAATCGTGACGCCCGTGGCGTTTTTATACAGGTTGGCAGAAATAAAACCGCTAATTTTTTCGCAGGGTATCGCTAAATGTTTCGCGGCGTAAGCGGTGGTAAATGAAATAGCAACGGGTTCAGTGCAACCTAATGCTGGTGCGACTTCTCGCTGTAGCCAGCGAATAAAAAGAGAGGATGTTTGGTCAGACATTATTATGATTCCTGGACGTAAGATGATGAGGAAATATGCTAAGGGAATCGGCAGAAAAAAACTTTCTCAAATAACCCTTTATTTATTAAGGTCTGGAGAAAAGTTTTATTTTTAGCTATATCTAAACATGCAGGCTTGTATTTAAATTAAGTTATTGATTAACAATGGTTGTATAAGCAAATTTTTAATGCAAATCATGGGAATCAGTTATGTCGATCACACGCCGTTTAAGGAGAGCATTTTTCTCTTTTGCCGAAATCCTGCCCTGAGGGCGCAAAAATTTAAAGCCCACGCGGTGAGGGGTAACTGTAGATTTGGATCACACTTTTGCGCTATACCGGACGCAACAAGGACTGATTATGAGGTGTGAATATGTCGTCGGTTTATCGCCCACTGGTGAATTTTATCGCCACTGCGATGCAAACGGTTTTGAATCTTGGGCTGCTGTGCCTGGGGATTATACTGATCGTCTTCCTCGGTAAAGAGACGCTGCATCTGGCCGATGTTCTCTTTACCCCGGAGCCGACCAGTAAGTACCGGCTGGTGGAAGGTTTGGTGGTCTACTTTCTCTACTTCGAGTTTATCGCGCTGATCGTCAAGTATTTTCAGTCGGGGTTCCATTTCCCGCTGCGCTATTTTGTCTATATCGGCATCACCGCGATTGTGCGTCTGATCATCATCGACCATGAGTCGCCGATGGCGGTACTTATTTATTCCGCCGCGATCCTGATTCTGGTGATTACGCTCTGGCTGTGTAACTCTAATCGCCTGAAACGCGAATAAAAAAAAGCGGCCTCCAGGGCCGCTGACCAACAGTCACAAATAGAATTTATGTAGGGTCCAGTTGAGGATAGCAGTGGCATTGGCCTTACTTTTTCAGCTGAGGGCGACGGCGACAATACCCGGTTGGGGTCGTGTATTGCGGCTAGACCGTCGGCCCTCCTCTGAAATTTGGGGCCGGTGTTACAAAAAACTTAACCTTTCACCCCGCCCGCCGTCAGGCCGTTCACCAGCCAGCGCTGCGCCAGCAGGAACACGACCGTAATCGGGATGGCGGAGAGTACCGCCGCGGCGGCAAAGTCGCCCCACAGATAGTTCTGCGGGTTGAGATACTGTTGCATACCTACCGCCAGGGTATAGCTGTTCACATCGCGCAGCAGCAGCGAGGCGACCGGCACTTCGGTGATAGCCGCGATGAACGACAGAATAAAGACCACCGCCAGAATCGGCACCGACAGCGGCAGCAGTACGAGGCGGAACGCCTGCCATGGGGTCGCGCCATCCAGCGCCGCCGCTTCTTCCAGCGAGCCATCGATGGTTTCGAAGTAGCCTTTGATGGTCCAGACGTGCAGGGCGATACCGCCCATGTAGGCAAAGATCACGCCGCCGTGGGTGTTGAGGCCGACGAACGGGATGTACTGGCCCAGGCGGTCAAACAACGCGTACAGCGCCACCAGCGACAGCACCGCCGGGAACATCTGGAAAATCAACATCCCTTTCAGCAGTGTCGCTTTCCCCGGGAAGCGCATACGGGCAAAAGCGTAGGCGCAGGTGGTGGAGAGGGCGACGATACCGATCGCGGTGATCCCGGCGACCTTAATCGAGTTCCACAGCCACAGAAGGACCGGGAACGGCGGCGGCGTGACGCGGCCATCCGCGTGTTCGACGCTGAAGCCTAACGCCAGACGCCAGTGCTCCCAGGAGATGGTATCCGGGATCAGGCTGCCGGTGGCGAAGTTACCCTCGCGCAGCGAGATGGCGATAACCATCAGCAGCGGAAACATAATCGCCGCGATAAAAATTCAGTAGCAGGAGATGCGTGGTAAATAAACGTAGCTTCTGCGATTTGGGTTGGACCATAGCCATTGTAATTTTGACTCCCCCTTGACTTCGCACCAGGCTATTTTGGCTTGCCATTTTGAACTCGGGCAGTGCTCAGAATCCTCACGTACTACGTGTACGCTCCGGTTCTTCCGCGCTGGCCGAGTCCAAACTGCCCGCGCCAATAACGCCTGGTTATTCCAATTAATCAAACTTCATGCGTGTGGCTTTCAGGTTCACAATCGCTAACGCGCCAACCAGCAGGAAGATAAGCGTTGCGATAGCCGCCGCCAGGCCCGAAGTCCTGACCGCCGCCGCCTTCAAAGGCGATACGGTAGGTGTAGCTCACCAGCAGGTCGGTATAACCGGCCGGGGTGGTGGTGCCGAGACGGTCCGGACCACCGTTGGTCAACAGTTGAATCAGCACGAAGTTGTTAAAGTTAAAGGCGAAGCTGGCGATCATCAGCGGCGTCAGCGGTTTAATCAGCAGCGGCAGCGTAATCTTAAAGAAGTTCTGGAACGGGCCGGCGCCATCCATTGCCGACGCTTCGTACAGATCGTCCGGAATCGCCTTCAGCAGCCCCATGCACAGGATCATCATGTACGGGTAGCCCAGCCAGGTGTTGACGATGATGATCATGGTGCGCGCGGTGGTCGGGTCGCTAAACCACGCCGGCTTAATGCCGAACAACGTGCTGAGCATCATGTTGATTTCACCAAAGCTCTGGTTGAACAGACCTTTGAAAATCAGAATCGAAATAAATGACGGTACGGCATACGGCAGAATCAGCAGGACGCGGTAAATCGCTTTGCCTTTCAGTGCTTCCCACTGCACCAGGCAGGCAAGGATCATCCCCACCGCGACGGTCAGCACCACGGTCAGTACCGAGAACACCACCGTCCAGACGAAGATCGCGAAGAACGGTTTCTGGATGCCTTCATCGTGGAAGACGCGGGTAAAGTTGTCCCAGCCGATAGTCACGGTGTAGCCCGGGCTCAGCTTTTCTGTGCCCCAGCTACCGTCGGCGTTGATGGCCTGGTAGAAACCAACGTCGTTGTTCGGGCGGTATTTGACGTGGGTTTGATTGTTGGTCAGCACGCCGTTTTCGCCAAGCGTATACAGCGGTTGGGTGCCGGAGAACTGGCGCAGCGAGCTCATGATCACTTTGCTGTCGTCAGGCAGCACGGCGGTCAGCTGGTTCAGCGCGGTGCGGTTCTGGGTAATGACGCGCAGGTTGGCGCGCTCGCCTTCCGGCAGGGCGTCGGTTTCTTTTAACGCCAGCTTCTGCTCGCCGCCGAATTTAAAGGCGTCGGAAAGGTAGTTTTTACCGCTCTCACCGTCGGTCAGGGCCAGCTTCCACTCGTCGCCTGCCGGGATCAGCGTGAAGTTATAGGCTTTGCCGGCCTGGAAGGAGCGATCCATCAGCACCTGCTGCGCGCGCTCAAAGGTCAGCTGGTTGGTGCTGCTGTAGTTGGTGAACGCGATAGCGATAGTACAGATCAGCGGAAACAGGACAAACAGACCCATGCCGGCGAGGCCGGGATAGACATAGCGCCAGGCATAAGCCTTGCGGTTAGCGAAAATATACAGGCCAACTGAGCTTAAAATCAGCGTCATGATGGCGAACAGGTACTCCCCCTGGGCGTACATCAAAACAACAAGGTAACCCACCAGCAGGCACAGTAAGCCAATCACAGACCATGTGAGTTGCGGACTTTGCCACCAGTGTTTCTTTTTAACGGCATCCATGGGGATCATCCTCTACAGCGGTGAAAGCTTATTTGTCAGGTGGCGCTTCGCTTACCTGACCTACGGTCCGAGCCGTAGTGGTAGGGCGGGTAAGCGCAAGCGCCACCCGCCGTTTTCTTACTTGGTGATACGGCTCTGGGCATCCTTCAGCGCAGCATCGACAGTCTGACGACCGCTGGCGGCGTTGATAACCGCGGTACGAACGGCATACCAGAAGGCAGACATCTGTGGGATGTTAGGCATGATTTCGCCTTTCTGGGCGTTCGCCATGGTGGCGGCGATGCGCGGATCTTTTTCCAGTTTTTCCTGGAAGGATTTCAGCGCCACGGCACCCAGCGGTTTGTCGTTGTTAACCGATTCCAGACCCTGATCGGTCATCAGGTAGTTTTCGAGGAACTCTTTCGCCAGCTCTTTATTCGGGCTGGCGGCGTTGATCCCCGCGCTCAGCACGCCAACGAACGGTTTCGATGGTTTGCCTTTAAAGGTCGGCAGCAGGGTCACGCCGTAGTTAACCTTGCTCTTATCGATGTTAGACCACGCCCACGGACCGTTGATGGTCATCGCGGTTTCACCTTTGTTGAAGGCCGCTTCCGCGATGGAGTAATCGGTATCGGCATTCATGTGCTTGTTCTTGATCAGGTCAACCAGGAAGGTCAGGCCCGCTTTCGCGCCTGCGCTGTCCACGCCGACGTCTTTCACATCGTACTTGCCGTTTTCAAACTTGAACGCGTATCCGCCGTCGGCAGCGATCAGCGGCCAGGTGAAGTACGGTTCCTGCAGGTTGAACATCAGCGCGCTCTTACCTTTCGCTTTCAGTTCTTTATCCAGCGCCGGGATCTCTTCCCAGGTCTTCGGCGGGTTCGGCACCAGGTCTTTGTTGTAAATCAGGGACAGCGCTTCCACCGCGATCGGGTAGGCGATCAGTTTGCCGTTATAGCGAACGGCATCCCAGGTGAACGGATAGAGTTTGTCCTGGAACGCTTTGTCCGGGGCGATTTCCGCCAGCAGGCCGGACTGCGCGTAGCCGCCGAAACGGTCATGCGCCCAGAAGATGATGTCCGGGCCGTCGCCGGTCGCCGCAACCTGCGGGAATTTCTCTTCCAGCTTATCCGGGTGTTCTACGGAAACTTTAATGCCGGTGTCTTTTTCAAACTTTTTACCCACTTCAGCGAGGCCGTTGTAGCCTTTGTCGCCGTTAATCCAGATAACCAGCTTACCTTCTTCAATTTTCGCGAGGGCAGAGGCGGAAAACATCATCGTGGTCAGTGCCGACAGCGCGAGGATGCGAGCGCCAGTTTTGATTTTCATATACCCGTCCTTTTTGGTGTTGTACTCGTGGATACACTTCGGTGGCTTAACGATGATGAGTTTCCTTTTTTAACAACCCCTTTCCATCCTCCCAGGTCTACGCCCCACCCGCTGGTTGTGTGATCTCCATTGCAAAAACGGCCGTATTGCGTCCTGGAGCACAGAAAAAAGCGCCCAATTTTGTCGCCTCCATCACGAAATCACGCGCCGCCCGCCATCCCCCGCGGCGAGAGCCAATCTCTCATCCTCCCATCTCCTCCCCCATAAAAAAGCCGGGGGGCGGAGGATTTGCCCGGCTAATGAATGCCGCATAGTCGACCCATCTTGAATGTGACTGTTAGTGACAGGTTGTAACGAAGGGAGAAGGGCATGGCGAGCGTACAGCTGCAAAATGTAACGAAAGCCTGGGGTGACGTGGTGGTATCGAAAGATATCAATCTCGATATCCACGAAGGGGAATTCGTCGTGTTTGTCGGGCCATCGGGCTGCGGCAAATCTACCCTGCTGCGTATGATTGCCGGGTTAGAAACTATTACCAGCGGGGACCTGTTTATCGGGGACACCCGCATGAACGAGATCCCACCGGCAGAACGCGGCGTTGGGATGGTATTCCAGTCTTATGCGCTCTATCCCCACCTTTCCGTTGCGGAAAATATGTCGTTTGGCCTGAAGCTGGCCGGCGCGAAAAAGATCTGATTAACCAGCGGGTGACCCAGGTTGCGGAAGTGCTGCAGCTGGCCCATCTGCTGGAGCGTAAACCGAAAGCCCTCTCCGGCGGTCAGCGCCAGCGCGTGGCGATTGGTCGTACCCTGGTGGCTGAGCCGAGCGTCTTCCTGCTGGATGAGCCGCTTTCCAACCTCGATGCCGCCCTGCGCGTCCAGATGCGTATCGAAATCTCCCGTCTGCATAAGCGACTGGGCCGCACCATGATCTATGTCACCCACGATCAGGTGGAAGCGATGACCCTCGCGGACAAGATCGTGGTCCTCGACGCTGGCCGGGTGGCGCAGGTCGGGAAACCGCTGGAACTCTATCACTATCCGGCTGACCGCTTCGTCGCCGGCTTTATCGGTTCACCGAAGATGAACTTCCTGCCGGTTAAAGTCACCGCGACGGCTATCGATCAGGTGCAGGTTGAACTGCCGAACCGTCAGCAAATCTGGCTGCCGGTGGACAGCGCCAACGTTCAGGCGGGCGCCAACATGTCCTTAGGTATCCGCCCGGAGCATTTACTGCCCAGCGATATCGCCGATGTGACCCTCGAAGGTGAGGTTCAGGTCGTCGAGCAGTTAGGTCACGAAACGCAAATTCATATCCAGATCCCCGCCATCCGTCAGAACCTGGTTTACCGCCAGAACGACGTGGTGTTGGTAGAAGAGGGAGCCACATTCGCCATCGGTTTGCCGCCAGAACGTTGCCATTTATTCCGTGAGGATGGCACCGCTTGTCGTCGGCTGCATAAAGAGCCGGGCGTGTAAGGCTTCCCATTAAAAAAAGGCGCGAACCCGGCTGGCGGTACACCGGCGAAGCGTGCAAAGAAAAGCAATGATCTCAGGAGATAGAATGATGATTACTCTGCGCAAACTTCCACTGGCGGTCGCCGTCGCGGCAGGCGTTATGTCTGCTCAGGCGCTGGCTGTCGATTTCCATGGCTACGCGCGTTCCGGCATTGGCTGGACCGGCAGCGGCGGCGAGCAACAGTGCTTCAAAGCGACCGGCGCTCAAAGTAAATATCGTCTTGGTAACGAATGTGAAACCTATGCGGAACTGAAGCTGGGCCAGGAGCTGTGGAAGGAAGGGGATAAGAGTTTTTATTTCGATACTAACGTTGCCTATTCCGTGAATCAGGAAGATGACTGGGAAAGCACCTCTCCGGCGTTCCGTGAAGCTAACATCCAGGGTAAAAACCTGATCGACTGGCTGCCGGGCTCCACGCTGTGGGCGGGTAAACGCTTCTATCAGCGTCATGACGTTCACATGATCGACTTCTACTACTGGGATATCTCCGGCCCGGGTGCAGGTCTGGAAAACGTTGACCTTGGCTTCGGTAAGCTCTCTCTGGCCGCTACTCGTAACTCAGAAAGCGGCGGCTCTTATACTTTCTCCAGCGATGACACCAAAAAATATGCTGCGAAAACTGCCAACGACGTCTTTGACATCCGTCTGGCGGGCCTGGAAACCAACCCGGGCGGCGTGCTGGAGTTAGGCGTCGATTACGGCCGTGCTAACCCGCAGGATGACTACCGTCTGGAAGACGGCGCGTCGAAAGACGGCTGGATGTGGACCGGTGAACATACTCAGTCCATCTGGGGCGGCTTCAACAAGTTTGTCGTTCAGTACGCCACTGACGCAATGACCTCCTGGAACAGCGGCCACTCTCAAGGGACCAGCATCGATAACAACGGCAGCATGATCCGCGTTCTGGATCACGGCGCGATGGACTTCAACGATGACTGGGGCCTGATGTACGTTGCGATGTACCAGGACGTGGATCTGGACAGCAAAAACGGCTCCACCTGGTACACCGTGGGTGTTCGTCCGATGTACAAATGGACACCGATCATGAGCACCCAGCTGGAAATCGGTTACGACAACGTGAAATCCCAGCGTACCAGCGAAAACAACAACCAGTACAAAATTACTCTGGCTCAGCAATGGCAGGCAGGGAACAGCGTCTGGTCTCGTCCGGCTATCCGTATCTTCGCAACCTACGCGAAGTGGGATGAAAACTGGGGCTACAGCAACACCTCCGGTCTGCAGACAAAAGACAGCAGCGGAAGCGGCGCTTTCACCTCCAGCCGCGGTGACGACAGCGAAGTTACCTTCGGTGCCCAGATGGAAGTGTGGTGGTAATACCGTCCGCAGGACGGGTGTAACCTGGGAGGGGCATCGGCCCCTCCTGACTATTCAGGGTTAGCGCGCTATTGCCTGGCTACCGCTAAACCGATGCTATCCAAGGTGAGAAGAATGAAAATGAAGAAAACTCTCGTCGCTCTGTGTTTATCCGCAGGGATGTTGGCATGTGTTCCGGGGATGAGCCTTGCCGATGTTAACTTTGTACCGCAGAACACCAGCGCCGCGCCGTCTATTCCAGCCAGTGCGCTGCAGCAGCTGATCTGGACGCCTGCCGATCAATCGAAGACGCAGAGCGTAGATTTAACCACCGGCGGTCAACGCCTGGATGTACCGGGGATCGTCGGACCGGTCGCCGCCTGGAGCGTGCCGGCCAATATCGGTGAGCTGACCCTGACCCTCGACAGCGAGCTGAACAAACATAAGCAGATTTTTGCGCCGAACGTGCTGATTCTCGACCAGAACATGACGCCAGCGGCGTTCTTCCCCAGCAACTACTTCACCTATCAGCAGCCGGGCGTGATGACTGCCGATCGCCTGGGCGGCGTGATGCGCCTGACCCCGGCGCTGGGCCAGCAGAAGCTCTATGTGCTGGTATTTACCACTGAAAAAGATCTCCAGCAGACCACCACCCTGCTGGATCCGGCGAAAGCCTATGCCAAAGGCGCAGGCAATGCGGCGCCGGACATTCCGGATCCCATCGCCAAACATACCACCGATGGCGTGCTGAAGCTGAAAGTGAAAACCAACAGCACCTCCAGCGTGCTGGTGGGGCCGCTGTTCGGCTCCTCCGGCCCGGGCCCGGTCACCGTCGGTAACACCGCGGCGCCGGTAGCCGCGCCAGCCGCCGCAGCCGCTACGGCGCCGGCCGCTAAAAGCGAACCGATGCTCAGCGATACCGAAACCTACTTCAATAACGGTATTAAGCAGGCGGTGAAACAAGGTGACATCGACAAAGCCCTGAAATTGATGAACGAAGCTGAGCGCCTCGGCTCGAAATCCGCTCGTTCCACCTTTATCAGCAGTGTAAAAGGCAAGGGGTAATCGTCTCCCCACAATGCTGATGTTTAGGCACAGCCTTTAGGTGCATCCTCTGGGATGCACCTTTTTTTGCACGCGCGGCGGTCTGTTGCATGGCTGTTGCGTGAATGATCGTATATTGACGTTTGCCCGCCACCAACCGCCTATTCTGCGATACAATGCTTGCACGTTATGTACCGGAGAATCAGGCATGTCCCATCCTGCGCTTACGCGACTGCGTGCGCTGCGCTATTTTGCCGTTATGCCGCCCCTGGCGCCGCCTCTGAGTGACTGGCTGCTGCTGGAGGACTCAATGACCCAGCGTTTTGAGCAACAAGGAAAGCAGGTCACCGTCACCCTGGTTAACGAAGGGTATATCGGGCGTGAGGCGCTGGCTGACGAAGCGGCGCTGTTGCCCGACGAGCCGCGCTACTGGCTGCGGGAGATTATACTCAATGCCGACGGTGAGCCCTGGCTGGCCGGGCGCACGGTGGTGCCGGAGTCGACGTTGTGTGGGCCGGAGCTGGCGCTACAGCAGCTCGGGCAGACCCCGCTGGGGCGATACCTGTTCACGTCGTCGACGTTAACCCGCGATTTTATTGAAATTGGTCGCGATGCAGCGCTGTGGGGGCGTCGTTCCCGCCTGCGGCTGAGCGGCAAACCCCTGCTGCTGACCGAGCTGTTTTTGCCTGCGTCGCCGTTGTACTAAGAGGAAGAAAAAATGGAGTGGAGTCTGTCGCAGAATAAGCTGTTGGCGTTTCATCGCCTGATGCGCACTGACAAACCGATCGGCGCCTTGCTGCTGCTGTGGCCGACGCTGTGGGCGCTATGGGTGGCCTCGCCGGGCGTCCCGCCGCTGTGGATCCTGGCGGTGTTTGTCGCCGGCGTCTGGCTGATGCGCGCCGCCGGCTGCGTGGTGAATGACTATGCCGATCGAAAATTTGATGGTCACGTAAAGCGTACCGCCCGCCGTCCGCTGCCGAGCGGCGACGTCACCGAGAAAGAGGCGCGAACGCTGTTTATCGTTCTGGTGCTGCTCTCCTTCCTGCTGGTGCTTACCCTCAACACCATGACGATTTTGCTGTCGGTGGCGGCGCTGGCGCTGGCGTGGGTCTATCCGTTTATGAAGCGCTACACCCATCTGCCGCAGGTGGTGCTGGGGGCGGCCTTTGGCTGGTCGATCCCGATGGCCTTCTCGGCCGTCAGTGAATCGCTGCCGCTGAGCTGCTGGCTGATGTTCCTCGCCAACATTCTGTGGGCGGTGGCCTACGATACCCAGTATGCGATGGTGGATCGCGATGACGACGTCAAGATCGGCATTAAATCGACGGCGATCCTGTTCGGCGAAAACGATCGTCTGATTATCGGTATCCTGCAGGTGGCCGTGCTGGCGCTGATGGGCGCGGTGGGCTGGCTGAATGGGCTGGGCTGGGAATACTACTGGTCGCTGTTCGTGGCGGCGGGTCTGTTTGGCTGGCAGCAGAAGCTTATCTTCAATCGCGACCGCGATAACTGCTTTAAAGCGTTTATGAACAACAACTACGTCGGGCTGGTGCTGTTCCTCGGCCTGGCGATGAGCTACCTGTAAAACCCCTGTCCCCATCCCCCCGGTTTACCGGGGGGCGGTGAGGACGGCAAACGCCGCGTTACGCGTCGTCCTGCGTGACGCTTTTCGATCGTCAGACGTACATCCGACGTAATCAAATCCGCCAGCATCCGGTAGACCTTCAGGGTCTCTTCCGGCTCGGCATCGCCCGTATCGCTGATATAGCCTTCATCGCGCAGGGTCAACACCAGGGTACTGAACACTGCTTTGTCGAAGAACTCCGGCGCGTTGATGCCATGCAGCACCGACAGGCGCTGCGCCACGGTACGGCTCTCTTTCTCCAGCGAGCTGCGGTTGATCGACGGGTTAGCGCTCAGCAGCCAGAAGGTGATGGCGTAACGCTGCAGCGTCTCGCGAGCGCCTGCGGCCAACAGCTGCAGGGAGCGAGAGTGCGACGGGTTAAGGCTCATCACATCGCCATCGATGACGATCAGCTCCTGACGCAGCATTCTCGGCAATCAGCGCATCAATAACGTCCGGCAACTCGTCGCGATCCCAGCGCAGGAACAGCTCGGCTTTGAGGAACGGGTAGAGCGTTTCCACATGGCGCAGCACTTCGGCGCGGCTGAGATGACGATGCTGAGTCACCAGGGCGGCTAACAGCGACGGCATCACCAGCATATGGGCAATGTTGTTGCGATAGTAGGTCATCAGCACCGCTTGCTCGCGCGGCAGAATGATGATGTCGCCAATGGTGTCCTTTTCAACTTCGAACTTATTCATCTGCAGCGCATGGTCGATAAGCTCGCTGGCCGAAGCGGATGGGGCGGTGGCATCCGGCGAATAGGGCACATTGCGCAGCAGCGCGAGGTAACACTCCAGCTGCTGGGTGAGCTGCTCACGGGTCAGCGAACGCTGGCGGGAGGCCAGCAGCGCCGTACAGCACAGGTTCATGGCGTTGGCCGCGCCGGCGTTGTTGATGCGCACCATCAGGTCAGCGGCGATGTTATTCACCGTCGGCGTCAGCCAGGAGGGGCGGACCGCTTCGATCGGGTCAATCGCTTCCCGCCACTCCGGCACATGGTGGTTCAGGTAGGTCATCAGCGGCAGCGGTTCGCCGAAGTTAACGTAGCCCTGGCCAAGGTTGCGCAGCTTGCTTAAGCCGCGCAGCATCTGCGGCAGACTCTCTTTCTCTTTGGTGGCGCCGCGCAGCTCTTTGGCATAGGTCCCCACCTCCATCACGTGCTCGTAGCCGATATAGATCGGCACCAGAGTGATCGGCCGGGTGCCGCCGCGCAGCATCGCCTGGATGGTCATCGACAGCGTACCGGTCTTCGGATCGAGCAGACGGCCGGTACGGGAGCGGCCGCCTTCGACGAAATACTCCACGGAATAGCCGCGGCTGAACAGTTCACCAAGGTACTCGCGGAACACCGTGGAGTAGAGCTTGTTGCCCTTAAAGGTGCGGCGAATAAAGAACGCGCCGAGGCGGCGGAAGATTGGCCCGGCCGGCCAGAAGTTAAGGTTGATACCCGCCGCGATGTGCGGTGGCACCAGCCCCTGGTGATACAGGACGTAAGAGAGCAGCAGATAGTCCATGTGGCTGCGGTGGCAGGGGACATAGACAATCTCATGGCCGTCGTGCGCCAGTTGGCGTACGCGCTCGGCGTTATGCACGTTGATGCCCTGATACAGGCGGTTCCAGGTGAAGCCGAGAATGCGGTCGGTCAGGCGGATCATCTCGTAAGAGAAGTTCGCGGCAATCTCTTCCATCAGTGCAATCGCGTTCTGCTGGGCCTTCTCGTGGGAAATTTTCTTGCTGCGCGCTTCGTCTTCCACCGCACGGGCAATGGCCTTCGACGCCAGCAGCTTGTTAAACAGATCCTGGCGGGCCGGCAGACGCGGGCCGACGGCGGCCAGGCGCTGGCGGGCAAAATGCATCCGCGCGACACGAGCCAGCTTTTGGGCGATGATCTTATCGGTACCGTGCTCATCGGCCATGCGGCGTAGCGATACGGAAGGCGAGAAGCGCACGAAGCTGTCGCGGCCGAGCCAGGAGACGGCGAAAAATTTCTGAATGCCGTTAAGCATCCGCAGCGGCGGATTGACTTCCCCTTTCTCACGACCCGGCGAGCGGCCGAACATCACCGACACCGGCACCATTTGCACATCGAGATCCGGATGGTTGCGGTGCAGATCGAGGTAGTCGTGGAACAGCTTGATGGACTCTTCTTTTGGCGTGTAATAGGTGAATACGCGCGGCCCGCCGTGGATGAATACGTAGCGCGGCAGCAGGGCGCCGTCGATTTCCAGCGGTTCTAGCGGGTCAGGTAAATCATGCGCCAGGCATTGGGCGCGCAGCGTCAGCAGGTCCGCCTTGGAGTTATAGGGCAGGACGTACATGACCGGACGCGAGGTATCGAGTCCTAATTCCTGAGCAGGCTCTGCCGGAATAGACTTGCTTTTTACCAGCACCCGTAATGGTAAATTCAGTAATTTGTAGTAAATTCGTGGCCAGCCGGACATAAACGATGTGAAGCCTCTGGTTAATCATGCAAATGCGCGGCAAGAATAACAGAAAGCGGGCAAAATTTCCGTTACCGCGCGGCAAACGCGTACACTCATCGACGTCATTTACATAAAAAAGGTTTTGTGATGGCCAATAATACCACCGGGTTAACCCGAATCATTAAGGCGGCAGGTTACTCCTGGAAAGGATTTCGCGCGGCGTGGATCAACGAGGCCGCGTTTCGTCAGGAAGGCGTCGCCGCCATTGTGGCCGTCGCGATAGCCTGCTGGCTGGACGTCGACGCCATCACCCGCGTATTGCTGATTGGCTCGGTCCTGCTAGTGATGATAGTCGAAATTCTCAACAGCGCGATTGAGGCGGTCGTGGACCGTATTGGCTCGGATTATCATGAGCTTTCAGGGCGCGCCAAAGACATGGGGTCGGCGGCGGTCCTGCTGGCGATTATCATCGCGCTGATCACCTGGGGAACGCTGCTGTGGAGCCATTATCACTAACGTTCTTCGCTAACCCTCGCAAAATATAAACAATCTGCCGATTTTTGTGTGCCATGTGGTTCCAAAATCACCGTTAGCTGTATATACTCACAGCATAACTGTATATACACCCAGGGGGCGGAATGAAAGCGTTAACGACCAGGCAGCAAGAGGTGTTTGATCTCATTCGGGATCATATCAGCCAGACGGGCATGCCGCCGACGCGTGCGGAGATTGCTCAGCGCTTGGGGTTCCGTTCCCCAAACGCGGCGGAAGAACACCTGAAAGCGCTGGCGCGTAAAGGCGCGATCGAGATCGTCTCCGGCGCCTCGCGCGGTATCCGCCTGCTGACGGAAGAAGAGCACGGCCTGCCGCTGATCGGCCGCGTCGCCGCCGGTGAGCCGCTGCTGGCGCAGCAGCATATTGAAGGCCACTATCAGGTCGACCCGTCGATGTTCAAGCCCAACGCCGATTTTCTGCTGCGCGTCAGCGGGATGTCGATGAAAGACATCGGTATTCTGGATGGCGATCTGCTGGCGGTCCACAAAACCCAGGATGTGCGCAATGGCCAGGTGGTGGTAGCGCGCATTGACGATGAAGTGACGGTCAAGCGCCTGAAAAAGCAGGGCAACGTCGTCGAACTGCTGCCGGAAAACAGCGAGTTTACCCCTATCGTTGTCGATCTGCGTCAGCAGAGTTTTACCATTGAGGGTCTGGCCGTTGGCGTGATCCGTAATGGAGAATGGCTGTAACGCCTGCCCCTGCGCAGCGTCATCTGATGCATGACGCTGCGACGTTTGTCCTCTATCAGGTCTCCGAACATGCTGCTCAACGCTGCCGATAAAGCGCTGTGGCGCCTTGCACTCCCCATGATTTTCTCCAATATCACCGTCCCGCTGCTGGGGCTGGTGGATACCGCAGTGATCGGCCACCTTGACAGCCCGGTATACCTCGGCGGCGTCGCGGTCGGAGCAACGGCCACCAGTTTCCTGTTTATGCTGCTGCTGTTTCTGCGCATGAGCACCACCGGGCTGACCGCTCAGGCCTGGGGGGCCAAAGATCCGCTGCGACTGGCGCGGGCGCTGGTGCAGCCGCTGGTCCTGGCGCTGGGCGCCGGGGTGTTAATTATCCTGTTTCGCCTGCCGCTGATTAACCTCGCCCTGCATATCGTCGGCGGCAGCGAGGCGGTTCTCGAGCAGGCGAGACGGTTTCTCGAAATCCGCTGGCTCAGCGCGCCCGCCTCGCTGGCCAACCTGGTGCTGCTCGGCTGGCTGCTGGGGGTCCAGTACGCCCGGGGCGCCGGTGATTTTGCTGGTGGTCGGTAATCTGTTGAATATTGTGCTCGACCTGTGGCTGGTGATGGGCCTGCGGATGAACGTCCAGGGGGCGGCGCTGGCCACGGTCACCGCGGAGTACGCGACCCTGATTATCGGCCTGATGATGGCGAAGCGGGTGCTAACGCTGCGCGGCGTGTCGCTGGCGATGCTGAAAAACGCCTGGCGCGGAGACATGCGCCGTCTGCTGGCGTTGAATCGCGACATCATGCTGCGCTCCCTGCTGCTGCGAGCTGTGCATTTGGCGCGCTGACCGTCTTCGGCGCCCGGCTGGGGCAGCGATATCGTGGCGGTCAACGCCGTACTGGATGAACCATGCTGACTTTTACCGCCTACGCGCTGGATGGCTTTGCCTATGCCGTGGAGGCCCACTCCGGCCAGGCCTACGGCGCGCGCGACGGCAGCCAGCTGCTGGAGGTGTGGCGGGCGGCCTGCCGGCAGTCCGGTATGGT
>OKVR01000230.1_pt1 | contig 19828 bp, 24 predicted proteins | sample 1606891 | NCBI WGS metagenome assembly OKVR01 (sample SAMN03281011, study PRJEB24777) | human gut metagenome | isolation source: fecal sample PR176 from 1 month old male Indian infant, caesarean delivered... | place: Singapore | collected 2006-01-13 | reverse complement strand
TTCCTGGTGCGCGAGCGTCTGCTGCATGCCGGCGGCGCGCAGGCGTGGGTCGAAGCACAGCCGCTGTTTCTCTACCCGGCGGAATGGATGGCCGCGCGCCTGCCGCGCCTCGAAGCGGAAGATGCGCTTGCCATCAGCCATTTTCAGGGCAAGGAGAACCTGCTGAAGCGGCTGCAGGCCCTGAAGCAGGCTGATTTTTCGCGTCGCGCGGCGGCCATCGCCTGCCCGACGCTGATTGTCAGCGCCGCTGACGACCTGCTGGTCCCGGCCTCCTGCTCCCGCGTGCTGCAGACGGCGATCCCCGGCAGCCAGCACGTGGAAATGCCATGGGGCGGCCATGCCTGTAACGTCACCGACGCCGATACCTTTAATACCATTTTACGCGACGGGCTGGCCGCTATGCTGCCGGTCGCCACGGAGACCCGATGAACGACGCGATAAACCAGACGGCCTGCGAGACGCTGTTTACCCAGGCCCGAACCCACAACGGCTGGCTGGATAAGCCAGTGAGCGATGCGCAGCTGCAGGCAGTCTGGGACCTGATGAAAAATGGGGCCGACTTCCGCCAACTGTTCGCCGGCGCGCATCGTGTTTGTGCGCAGCGCGGAGGCGAAAGAGAAACTTCGCCCGACGCTCTCCAGCGGCAATCTGCAAAAAACCATGCAGGCGCCGGTGACCGCCATCGTGGCGTGGGACTGCGCCTTTTACGACCGGCTACCTACCCTCTTTCCCCACGGTGACGCCCGCAGCTGGTTCACCTCCAGCCCGCAGCTGGCGGAGGAGACCGCGTTTCGCAACAGCTCCCTGCAGGCGGCATATCTGATTTTCGCCTGCCGGGCGCTGGGTCTCGACACCGGGCCAATGTCCGGCTTCGACCGGGAAAAAGTCGATGCGGCGTTTTTCGCCGACAACGGCTGGAAAAGCAACCTGCTGGTGAACATCGGCTATGGCGACCCCGGCAAACTGTACGGCCGCCTGCCGCGTCTGTCCTTTGATGAAGCCTGCCTGCTGGCATAAGGAGTTTACGATGGAGTTAGCGGACAAAGCGAGTTTCCGTGACGCCATGGCCCACGTCGGCGCCGCGGTTAACATTATTACCACCGATGGCCTGGCGGGCCGGGCGGGATTTACCGCCAGCGCGGTCTGCAGCGTTACCGACACGCCGCCGACCCTGCTGGTCTGCCTGAACCGCTCGGCCTCGGTGTGGCCGGTGTTCAGCGAACATCACACGCTGTGCGTCAATACCCTGGCGGCGGGACAGGAGGCGCTGTCGACGCTGTTTGGCGGAAAAACGGCGATGGACGAGCGCTTTGCCGCCGCCGACTGGCAGACCGGCGCCACCGGCTGCCCGCGGCTGGAGGCGGCGCTGGTCAGCTTTGACTGCCGCATCGACCAGCGCGTCAGCGTCGGCACGCACGACATCCTGTTTTGTCACGTCGTGGCCATTACCCGTCACCCGGAGCCCCGGGGTCTGATGTGGTTTGACCGCGGCTATCACACGCTTATGCGACCCGCTTGTTAACCTCTAACCCGGGATATCATCATGGCACTCTTCGATTTTCCTCGCTGGAAGCTGACCTCCCCCGCCGCCGAATCCGGCGTCGTCGCGCCCGATGAACGCTTATCGGCCGGGCAAACGCTGGTGATGGGCGTGCAGCACGCCGTTGCGATGTTCGGCGCGACGGTGCTGATGCCGTTGCTGATGGGGCTCGACCCTAACCTGTCGATACTGATGTCGGGAGTCGGCACCCTGCTGTTCTTTGTCGTCACCGGCGGACGGGTGCCGAGCTATCTCGGCTCGAGCGCCGCCTTTGTCGGGGTGGTGATCGCCATTACCGGCTTTAACGGCCAGGGGCTCAACCCTCATCTGAGCGTCGCCCTTGGCGGGATCATCGCCTGCGGGCTGGTCTACACCCTGATTGGTCTGGTGGTGATGAAGATCGGCACCCGCTGGATCGAGCGCCTGATGCCGCCGGTGGTGACCGGGGCGGTGGTGATGGCTATCGGCCTGAACCTGGCGCCGATTGCTGTGCGCAGCGTGTCCGCCAGCGCCTTCGACAGCTGGATGGCGGTGTTGACCGTGCTCTGTATCGGCATAGTGGCGGTATTTACCCGCGGGATGCTGCAGCGTCTGCTGATCCTGGTCGGCCTGATCGTCGCCTGCGCGCTGTATGCCCTACTGGCTAACGGTTTTGGCCTCGGCAAACCGCTGGACTTCTCCCCCCTCGCCCAGGCGGCGTGGTTCGGGCTGCCGCACTTTACACCCCCATCCTTTAACGGCCAGGCGATGATGTTGATTGCCCCGGTCGCGGTGATCCTGGTGGCCGAGAATCTCGGGCACCTGAAGGCCGTCGCCGGGATGACCGGGCGCAATATGGATCCGTACATGGGGCGCGCCTTCGTCGGCGACGGTCTGGCGACCATGCTCTCCGGCTCGGTGGGCGGCAGCGGGGTCACGACCTATGCGGAGAACATCGGCGTCATGGCGGTGACCAAGGTCTACTCGACGCTGGTGTTTGTCGCCGCGGCGCTGATTGCCATGCTGCTGGGCTTCTCGCCGAAATTCGGCGCATTAATCCACACCATTCCCGGGCCGGTGATCGGCGGCGCCTCGATCGTGGTCTTTGGCTTAATTGCCGTCGCCGGGGCGCGGATCTGGGTGCAAAACCGCGTCGACCTCAGCCAGAACAGCAATCTGATCATGGTGTCTGTGACCCTGGTGCTGGGCGCCGGCGATTTCGCGCTGTCGCTGGGCGGCTTTACGCTGGGCGGGATTGGTACCGCCACCTTCGGGGCGATCCTGCTGCACGCGCTGCTTCATCGCGGGACGCGGGAGGCGAAGGAGGCCAGAGTAACGCCGGTTTAAGCCACATTAGCGCGGCGTTGGCGCAGGGAGCGGGTGGGCCGGATAAGGCATTTATACCGCCATCCGGCCTGCCGGGAACGTCTCAGCGATGTTGAGGCCGCCAGCACCGGCAGTTTCAGCAGCCCCAGGACCCGCGGTGATTTGGGTTTTGTAGGCCGGGTAAGGCGTACGCCGCCACCCGGCAAAAAGGCGAGCATATTAGCGAAAAACAGGTTTGTCATCAGTCTCAAGGAATGCCTATGAACGTAACCCGAAAGAGCAGCGAATTATTCAGCGCGCGCTGAATGCCTGGCAGGCCAGCGGGGAGTTAACCCCGGCGGACAGTCAGCGGCTGGCGCACACGCTGCGCGTCTCCCCCTTCGACTGGCGGCGCCTGAGCCGCTATGCCTTCTGGACCGCGCTGGCCTGCGTGCTGATTGCTCTGGGCAGTCTGTTTGCCGACAGCGAACTGGTGGCGTGGCTGCTGAGCCTGTTCAGCCACTCGGCGCTGACGCGGATCCTGCTGCCTGCACTGCTGGCAGTCGCCTGCTACGGCTCGGGGGTTTTCGCCGCCAGCAGCGGGAGACGCAGTGGCACTACAGCACCGAGGCGAATTTTGTTTCTGGGCGTCGTCTTTACCGCGTTGGCGCTATGGCAGTTGGGTGAACGGCTGGATAACGGCAGCGGCCATATCGCGCCGCTGTTTCTGGCCGGATGCATGATTTACGGCGCTATCGGCTATGTAGCCCGCTCCGGGCTGGTGTGGCTTTTTTTCTGCTGGCGCTGGGCAACTGGTTTGGCGCAGAAACCGGCTACGTCTCGGGGTGGGGCGCCTACTGGCTGGGCATGAACTACCCGATTCGCTTCGTCCTGTTCGGCGGCACGCTGCTGGCGCTCTGCTACGGCGCGCAGTCCTTGCTTCGCCAGCGTCAGCTGTTATCCGTCAGCAAGGCAGATGGGCTGCACGTACCTGTTTATTGCGCTGTGGATCCTGTCGATTTTCGGCAATTACGACGCTGACAGCTGGTACAACGTAAGCCAGGCGCGACTCCTGCCGTGGGGGCTGCTGTTTGCCGCGGCGGCCGGCGTCTGCATTTTTATCAGCCTGAAAACCGATGACGCCATGCTGCAGCGGCTTTGGGTTAACCTTTCTGGCGATCAATCTCTATACCCGCTTCTTTGAGCTTTTTCTGGAACGGGATGCACAAAGTGCTGCTTTTCCTGATCCTTGCCGTCTCGCTGGCGGTGATTGGCCGCTATGCCGAGCGCATCTGGCACGCGGGGAACGTTAAGCCATGAAAAATTAAGCGCTTTTAAAGAAGTGTGGCTGACGGCAGCGACGTCCTGCGCGAATTGTCGTATAAGCGAATTTTACGCTTTTGACAGGGGAGCGAGATGAACAAGGAGTCGATTTTTCGCCAGCTAGAACAACGGATCGCCGGGCGAGCGCTGACGGCGGAAGCGCTGGGCGAGTTTAACGCTATGGCCATTGCCGATAGCTTGAAGCAAAAACGCAGCATCATCAGCCATCATCTGAATAATCTCCATCGCGAGCAGCGGGTGGTCAAAGTGAATGGTCGCCCGGTGCTGTTTTTACCCGTTACCGTTCTGCGCGATCATCACCGCCTGGCGGTTCGGCACGGCGAATACGCTTCCATTCAGGCGCTGTGCGCGGAGCGTCAGGATAGTCTGGCGCAGCTGATTGGCGCGCAGGGCAGCCTGCAGGAAGCATTGCGCCAGTGCAAGGCTGCCATCAGCTACCCTGGCGCAGGTCTGCCGCTGCTGCTGCGGGGCCCTACTGGCACTGGGAAAAGTTTTCTAGCTCGCCAGCTCTGGCACTACGCAATAGATGAAGGCATTTTACCTGCCGATGCGCCTTTTACCGTATTTAACTGCGCCGAGTACGCGAATAATCCAGAACTACTGACCTCGAAGTTATTTGGTCATGCGAAGGGGGCCTTTACCGGCGCCGATAAAGCCGTTCCTGGTCTTATCGAGACCAGCAACGGTGGGGTGTTGTTTATCGATGAGGTTCATCGGCTGCCGCCCGAAGGTCAGGAAAAGCTGTTTCATTTTATGGATAACGGTAGCTGGCGCCGGCTGGGGGAGAGCACCGATGAGCGCAGCGCCACGGTGCGGCTAATTTTTGCTTCAACCGAGGATCTGGAAAAACACTTCCTGGCGACCTTTATTCGCCGTATTCCGGTCATTGTAAAAATTCTGCCGATCGCTGAACGCGGCCAATTCGAGCGGCTGGCGTTTATCCACCACTTTTTCCGCCGTGAAGCCCAGCGTTTGAACCACGATCTGGCGCTGGATGGCGAAATCGTCAGCCAGCTCATGCGTGAAACGCTTGAAGGAAATGTCGGTGGGCTGGAAAATTTGATTCGCAATATTTGCGCCAGCGCCTGGACATTTGGCGAACGTGATAGCGGTCTTTTACACATAAAAGCGGGTTTGCTGCCCGACCGATTACTGGCGGATGCGCCTTTTTCCCTTCAGCAAAATAGCGAGCGGGTTATGATTTACCGCGATGGCGACGCGCAGCCTCTTTTTTCTGGTCGTCACCATGAATACCAACGGCTAACGGAAAATATTTGTAGCCTGTGCGAGGAGTTGGCTCAGGATAATATTAGCGTGCGGACCTTTGAAAAGCTTATTTATCAGAACGTGACGCTCTATCTTGATGCGCTGATGAATCAGGAGAGTACGGTCTCTCTGCAGGACAAACGGCTGCGCTTTATTGAAGATGTGGGCAAAGCAATCGCTGTCAATTATGACCTTCAGCTAAATGTCGAATTCGCTTATCTTACCGGCCGCTACCTCACCAGCCTCCCTCTGGCGCCGCGTAGCGTTGCTGAGCCCGTGCGTCTGGTGATGCAGCGCTGGCTGGACTCCTCGGCGGGGCTGGCGCAGCGTATCGCAGAGAAACTACTGGATGTCGTCAATAATAAATACGATCTGCTCATCGATACGCTTGACCGCCTGGCGGTTGCCGCTATCGTCAGCAATGCGATTGATGCGACCAGCGGCGGAAAAGTGAAAGCGCTGATAATCGCCCACGGTTATTCGACCGCCAGCAGCATTGCCGGCGTTGCCAACCGCCTGATTGGCGAGAAGATCTACCAGGCCATGGATATGCCGATGGAGGTGGCGTTTAACGATGTCAGTCGCGCCGTGGTTGATTATCTCCAGCATACGGACACGCGTGCGGGTGTGATGGTGCTTATTGATATGGGCTACACCAAGGAGATTGCCGATGCGCTTTTGTCGGTGATTCACGGCCCGCTGGTGGTGGTGGATAACGTCACGACCCGCATGGCGCTGAACGTTGCCAGCGAGATCGCGCTGGGAAAAAACATCGAACAAATCGCCGAAGAGATCGTGCCGCTTAATCAGTCGCGTTGGGATGTGTTCTGGCCCGCAGGAAAAAAAAAGAGCGTGCGCTGCTGGTGACCTGTATTACAGGTATCGGTACCGCATTTAAATTTAAAAATCTGATGGAGAAGAGCCTGCTCAACGATTTTGATATTAACATCATCGCCTGCGAGTATACGCGCTTAAAAAACAGTCGTACGGCGGTATCGTTGCTCCACCAGTATGAAGTTATTGCGGTCGTGGGTACCCACGACCCGCAGCTGGCCGGAGTGCCCTGGGTTGGCATTGAGGAACTACTTGGCGAGCAGGGGCATCGACATCTGAGTCAGCTCTTAAGTGGCTATCTTAATGAAAAGCAAATTGCGCTCATTAATAAAAATATGGTTCGTGAGTTTTCGCTGCATAACGTTGTCAACTCTCTGACGATACTGAATGCCGGAAAAACCATGGGCCATATCGAAACCATTATCGCTGAGTGGCAAAATACGCTTGGATTTTCACTTTTAATAATAACTTAATTATCAGTTTATATGTGCATCTCAGCTGTATGATTGAGCGTCTGGTAATGCGTAATGAAATTAGCCATTATAAAGATCTTGAGCGATTTACCCGCCAGCATGGCGAATTTTATTGCCATGGTGAATCACTCGTTCCAGCGCCTGAAAATACTCTATAACGTGGCGCTACCGGTAGCGGAAATTGGCTATATTCACGATATTTTTGAATTACCGTATTGAAGATTTTAGCTGGTAATTCTCAACGCAGCCCCGGAGAATTACGCCGGGGCTGGCAGGCGGTTAGCGAATCAATAGTTCGACTTTCCACATATAGCGGCGGGTGGTCAGCGGGTGGTTGCGGGCGGTGGCCAGCGCCAGGTTGTAAACATCCAGTACGCAGTTGTGCAGCAGGCCGCAGAAATATTCGCGCACGCTGGCGTGCAGTGTGTCGATTCCCACCTTTTCCACGTCAATAATCTGCAGTTTTCCCTGGTAACGTTCGATAAAGCGGATCGCGCGGTCATCCAGCGGGCGTGTGCGGCCGCTGCTTTTTAATAAAATAAACGGCGTTCCCGCTTCGGTAATCTCAAAGGGACCGTGGAAATACTCGCCGCTATGGATGCTCGCGGAGTTAATCCACTGCATCTCCAGCAGAATACAGATGGATTCCTGATGCGCGGCGCCGAATGAGGGGCCGCTGCCCATCATGTAGATGACCTTTTCGCTCTTCCAGGCTTCGGCAAAATGGCGCGCATCCGCCTGAACCTGCTGCTGAGCGCCGCGTACCACGGATTCAAAACTGGCAAAGGCGCTGACCATCTCATCGTAATGGGCGTATCCCTCAGTTTGCGCAAGCACTTCCAGCGCCAGCCACAGGCTGTATGCCGCTTTTTGCTGTGTCGGATCGACGGTTTCGGGATAGCGCGCCCAGCAGTATTCAATAGTGTAATCGCTGTGTTCGCACAGCGGCGTGCCGGGGTTATATACCAGTCCAATAGTGGCGGCGCCTTTCTGACGCGCGATGCGGGCGGCTTCCACCGTTTCAGCGGTGTTGCCCTGCTGCGAGGCGAGGATCACTACGCTGTTTTTACCTAACGCGTTCGGCGTCGCGTGGACAAATTCATTACTGGTAACATAGCCGACGGCCAGCTTTTTAGCTTCACAATCGAGAAAATATTTCCCCGGCCAGAAACCGGTTAATGAACCACCGCAGCCAACAAACCATACGCGCTCAATGTGCTGCTTAGATAAAATATCGCGAATAATAGTATGTGCGTTTTTATGAGCTATAGACATATTGGTCTCCTTGAGATGTAACGGGTCCTCCGCTGAATAGCGGATAACTTTTACTATGCGTCAATTAATTGGGTTGTTTACTTTTCATTTTCTGGTGGAACTGCGGATCCTTCGGTATCGCGGGATCGATGCCCTTCACTGGTGGCAGTCGGGCACAAACCATTTGTAACGGAATGATATATTCAAAGACCGCAAAGTCGGGATCGTTAATAAATGCGAAGGGCATATTTTTGCCGTTATTTTCGACTTGTGGACCAATGCGATAAATATGCTGAGTCCAGCCGCCAAGTATTTCCGCCAGGCGATCCTGACGCTCATCGGGAAACGGATCGAGCATGATCAGGGTAGAGCGCTCGTCGAAGGCGTTATAGATCCCGTGGATGAACTCCTCAAATTCGTAACCGGCAACCGGACAGCGTAGCGTTTCAAGCATCTTTAGCGCACCTTCCTGAACGGTGCCAAACAGCCTTGCCGGACCGGTCAGGCGAATGTCCGCGCTGTCGATAAGCGGTCGGGCATGATTGAGAACCCACGCCTGCGAGGCCTCAATGAGCGTCGGCAAATGATTAAACGTGGTATCCATGCGGATGAGTAGCGCTTTGCGCTCCTCATCGCTCAGGCGCCGCTGGCGACTGGCGACAGCAAGCGCCAGCAGCATCAGATTAAGTATGGTGCAGTGATACCCTTTGGTTTTAGCGCCAGCCCGTTCTTCTCCACAGGGTACTGTTAAGACCAAATCTGCCGCCCGGTCGATAACGGCTGGCGCTTCCCCGGCCATGGAAGCGGTGAGATGCCCGGCTGCCCGGGCGCGTTCCATTGCGGCGAGGGTAGAGAGGCTGCCGCCTCCCTGAGAAATGCCGATGACCAGCGCTTTGTCGCTGAGGGTCAGCGCCGAATCATCCAGCAGAAAAGGCCAGTAGACATCAACGGGTAGCCCGCACCACTGCTGCATAAACGAGCGGGCGGTCAGCGCGCCGTGATAAGAGGTACCGGAGCCGGTCAGGATAATACGCGTGATGCCGCGCTCCGTTAGCGCTTTCGCCGCCTGCCAGAGATCTTCCCGCGTCTGCGTCAGCATAGCGAGCAGACGGGCGGGTGTTTCATTCATATAGTCTTCTACGTGCATGGGTGATATTCCTCTTCTTAAAGCAGGCCTAGCGCGCTGGCCGCCATGCCAAACGCGACGGTTCCTAGCAGGATCCAGTTAATATTGACTCCCTTACGGATCAACTTGTACATCCCGAGGGTGAAAAGCAGCGGCAGCAGCGAAGGAAGAATTTTGTCAATAAACTCCTGCGCCTTCATGGTGGTCTGCCCGGCGGTAAAGCTGAGCGGGGTGGTGATATCTATCATGCTGGCGGTCATCGCGCCGACGACCATGAGGCCAACAATTGATGCGATATAGGTCACCCGGTCCATAAGGCCGCTTTGGTAAATTCTCATCAGCCAGGTCGTACCCGCCCGGTAGCCGAGCTTCAGGCCATACCAGCGGCACAAAAGATGCGGCAGGTTATAAACTAACAGCGCCAGTATCGGTCCCAGCAGGCTGCCCTGCTGGGCGAAATAGATACCCATCCCGGCGGCGATAACCTTTAATGATCCCCAGAAAATGGAGTCGCCGATGCCCGCCAGCGGTCCCATCAGGCTGGTTTTAATCGCGTTTATCGACTCCTCATTAAATTCGGGGTTACGCTGGTTCTCTTCTTCCATGGCAATCGACAGGCCGAAGATAAAGGTCGAGAGATGGGGCGTGGTGTTAAACAGCACCAGATGACGCTGCAGGGCGCGCCCCAGCTCCGTTGGGTCCTGATAGATACGCTTCAGGGCTGGCGACATGGCAAAGGCGTAGCCCATATGCTGCTGGCGCTCGTAGTTCCACGAGCCCTGTAGCGTAAAGGAGCGCCAGAACACGCTGCGTAAATCGCGGGCGGTGATGCGGCTTGCGTCATCGCTTTGCGGCTGTGTAGCGCCAGTCACAGTTTGCGTCATTTCGCTCATGATTAGCTCTCCTGCTGCTTAAGATTAAGGAACTGGCTGATGATAAATGCCAACACCACAGCGAACAGCGCAATGGCGATGATATCCAGTTTGGTATATGCCGCTATCAGAAATCCCAGACCGAGGTACGGCATCAGTTTGCTGCTGAGCATCATGCTGATCAGCAGGGCGAAGCCGAGCGCTGGCAGGATCTTACTGGCGACGATCAATCCGTTGGTTATCACCGGTGGAATGGCCTCCAGGAACCAGCTTACCGCCGAAGAACCAAGCAGAATGGCAAAAAAACCGGTAGAAATCCGTTTAAAAAATAGAGTAGCGTCGGACCGGCGAGGTGCATCAGGCCGACCATTCGGGTATTACCCCGTGCCGCATAGCGATCCGCCAGATGACCAAAGCGGGCGTTCACCACGCGCACCAGGATGCCCAGCGTCTGCGCCAGCATTGAGACAGGGATGGCGATGGTGAGCGCAGCCTCCGGACCGCGGCCGGACATGATCGAAAACGCGGTGGCCAATACGGAGCCGGTCACGATATCTGGCGGGTGCGCGGCGCCGATGGCGACGTTGCCGAGGAAAATAAGCTCCAGCGTAGCGCCAATCAGAATCCCCTCATGCAAATTACCGCAGACCAGACCGGTGAGGGCGCACATCACCAGCGGTCGATCGATCATTGATACCCCAAGCAGGCGGCCATCAAGTATCCCCAGAGCGGCGATCAGGCCGAGTAACGTTGCGGTGAGCAACATAGTGACCTCCGAAGTTAAAGTTGGTCGTTAAGGAGTTCAGCCGAGTGGGCGGGTACCTGACGCATCTCCAGCCGAATGCCTTTTTCTTTTAGCGCTCTGCTATGGGCGATTTCCTCGTCGGTCAGATAGATGGCCTTGCCGAATTGTCTTGCCCCTTCCTTCTGTGGCAGACCACCGTAATTAATTGCGCTAATTTCCGGGATTTTTTCCACTAGCGCGAGGGTTTCCGCAGTATTGCCAAGGACCACCATGACTTTTTTATGATCCAACTTGCCGCTGTTAAGCTTTTCCGCCGCTTGTTCAACGGTGGCGATGTCCAGCGTGACGCCCGCTGGCTTTGCCAGGTTAAGCGACATCGTAATGAAGGCATCCGCCGCGGCTTTGGCGTTGGCGACGATGATATGGTCGATATCCAGCGCTCGGGTCCAGGCAAAAACCACCTGGCCGTGCAGCAGCCGATAATCAATGCGCACGAGTTTAATCATGAGATTCTCCCTGTGGGTCAGAGGATGGTTGTGTTATTAGAGGATTGATGAAAACAATGGATTCACGCGCCGCGCTGGTGGCGTAGATAATCGCGGCCTCGGTAGTGGCTTCTTCGCACAGCAGAAACTCCAGCAGCAGAGTCAGATTGATGCCGGCGACCACGAAAACGTTGCGATGTCGCATCAAGACGCTCACGGCGCTATTGTTAATACTGCCGCCAAGCAGGTCGGTGAAGATCACCACTTCATCACCATTCGCCTGGACGATGAGATGCTCCAGGGTTTGCTCCAGCTGTTCGGTGGTCACGATATCTTCGTCATAGGCGCAGACCGGGATAACGCCGTGTTCATCGCCAATCAGCAGCGACAAACTGTTCACCAGTCCGCGAGCAAAATGGCCGTGGCTGGCCACATAGATATGTTTCACCCGGTTTCTCCTTCATCCAGATAGCGGTATCTGTTAAGAGCAAAGGGCGTGCCAGAAATAAAAAATATTATTTATCAATTAATTAAACCAGCTGGTTCACACTAAAGGCGTTATTCCTGGCACAAGCGGGCTCATTAGCGCCAGAAACCTGGCACAAACGGCAGAAAAAGAGGGGAAAGAGTGGGGGAAGAAAGTCCCGGGCGAGACGCTGCTGCGCCATGGCCCGGGCGTTCCCGGCAGAAGGGAAATTAAATCTCGGTAATGGGTCGTCGACTGCGGCAGACGCGACTTCGGCAGGGTAGCGTTGAAATCTTCCACGCTATGGTGGCCAACCGGGACCACCACCAGGCTGGTGTAGCCCTTGGCTTTCAGGTCAAATTCCTCATCGAGGATCGCAAAATCAACCCCTTCGATCGGCACGGCGTCGAGGCCCATCGCCGCTACGCCCAGCAGGAAATTGCCGACGTTGAGATACACCTGCTTCGCCATCCACTGATCGTCATCTTTCAGCTCTTTGCGGTGCATATCGGCAAAGAAGGTGCGACCCTTGTGATTAGCGGCTTTTGCGTCAGGAGTGGCGAAACGGCCATCGGCCTCTTCCTGATCCACGACGCGCTGCAGCCAGGCGTCGTCCATCGCGGTTTTCGCGCAGAACACCACCACGTGCGAGGCGTCAAGAATTTTACGTTCGTTGAACACGTAGGTACCGCTGGCGGCTTTCGCCACGCGGGCTTTGCCTTCATCGGTGCTGGCAACGATAAAGTGCCACGGCTGGGAGTTAGTGCTTGACGGGCTGTACTGCAGCAGCGTTTTCAGCTGTTCCGCTTCCCCGGCAGTCAGCTTTTTCGTGGCGTCAAAGGCCTTGGTGGAATAGCGCTTCAAAGCGACCGATACGATATCCATAACTCTTCCTCACAGTTTACAGCACCTTACCGGTGCGTTCAGGAGAGGAAGAGTACAGCGAAGATCGCAAAATGATAAGGGTGAAAAATGCGATAACACTTATCGCGTTTGGCTGAAAATCAGCGCGGACGCAGGCGCTGCTGCGCCTTTTTGCTCAGCTTGTTCACCACCTGGTGCCACGAATCGTCAATCAGCTCGGCCAGCAGATCCTCGCTGATGTCGTCGCCCGGCACCACCGTGATCCAGTGTTTCTTGTTCATATGGTAGCCGGGTTCGATACTGCGATAAATTTCCTGATTGAGCAGCGACTTCTGCGGCTCGGCCTTCAGGTTGACCAGCGCCCGCCCGCGAATGGTCATGGTGATCATAAAGATGCGGCCGTCGACCTTAAACACATCGTACTCCGGCCCAAAGGGCCAGCAATGTTCGGTAAACGGGTAGGTCAGGGCGATACGGTGAGCGCAGGGATGCAGTGTTTCCGGCGTCATTAGGCGTCCGCCTCATGCAGGGCGTTCCACATGGCTTCAAAACCGAGGGCGATAATCTCCCGGGCGCGCTGCGGATCGTGGCTGGCGAATTCGATGGTGGTTTCCGCCAGCGACAAAAACAGGGCGTCGCCAAAGGCGCGATACGCCTCGCTGAGGAATATCTCTTTCACCGATAGCTGGCACATTTCGTTGAGCTCCGGAAAGCTCTCTTTCACCTGGCGGCGGGTTTCGTCAGTGATGCGCTCGCTGAGCGCCATTCGGCGGATCGCCTTGTGCTCCATCGGGTTGCGCACGCCCCAGTCGATATAGCTGTTCCAGATATTGCGCGCGTTCTCTTTCGGGCGCTTCTCGTCCGGATCCAGCCCGGCGATCATGGTGCGCACCAGGCGCAGCTTAATGGCGAGGTACAGTTCGTTGAGCAACTCATCCTTGGTAGCGAAATAGCGAAACAGCGTCCCCTCGGCCACACCGGCGCTGCGGGCAATGGCCGACGTCGAGGCGGCGATGCCGGACTGGGCGAAAGCCGCGGTGGCAGCTTCCAGTAACGCTTGCTTTTTATCTTCACTCTTTGGACGAGCCACTACTTTTTTCCTCACGCAGGTTTAAACAAACCGCCGATCTTTGCACGTCTGACCTGGTTGCTGCAACGGCGGAACGCAAAAATTGAAAATCGTCTTGACGACTTTCATCACATTCCTAATAATGAGTGCGTACTCACTCATAATCAAGTTATATCATAAAGCCTCCGGGATGGGAGCTTTTGTCTGGTCAGGATATGAACCGTGTCACTTTCAGCGTGGTCGCCATCATGTTACTCGCAGCAGCAACGACATTGCCGTTTGTCCTCAATGCCGGTTTTGGTAAGGCGCCGCAGGGGGCACAGCTTAGCCAGGTGGAAGCGTCCCCCCACTACCGGGATGGCCAGTTCCATAACCAGCTGCCCACGCCGGGGTTCACCGGGCAAAAGAATATGCTGGCGGCATGGTGGGATTTTTTGATGACCAAACGGGAAAACGCCCGTCCCGCGCAGCCGCTGCCGCTGGTGAAGACCGATCTGGCGACGCTGCCCCTCGGGCAGGACGTGATGGTCTGGCTCGGCCACTCCTCCTGGTATCTGCAGCTGGCGGGAAAACGCATCCTGATCGATCCGGTGTTCAGCGATTACGCGGCGCCGTTCTCCTTTATTAATAAAGCTTTTCCCGGCGACTATCCGTGGCGGGCGGAAGGGATGCCGGAGATCGATCTGCTGATCATCTCCCACGATCATTACGACCATCTGGATTACGCCACCATCCGCGCTCTGCTGCCGAAAATTAAGCGGGTCATTACGCCGCTGGGGGTTGGCTCGCACCTGCTTACTGGGGGATGGACGGGGCGCTGATTACCGAAGCGGACTGGCAGCAGGCGATTCCGGTTAACGACGAGCTCACCGTCCACGTCCTGCCGGCGCGGCACTTTTCCGGCCGTGGGCTGAAGCGCAACCAGACGCTGTGGGCCAGTTTTCTGTTCGTTACCCCGCAGCAAAAGATTTATTACAGCGGCGACAGCGGCTATGGGCCGCACTTTAAAGCGATAGGCGATGAATTTGGTCCGGTCGATCTGGCGATCATGGAGAACGGGCAGTATGACCAGGACTGGAAATATATTCACATGATGCCGGATGAAACAGCTCAGGCCGCCGACGACCTGCGCGCTCGCGCGGTGCTGCCTGGGCATGCAGGACGATTCGTTTTGGCGAAACACAGCTGGGATGAACCGTATCAACGGCTGGCGGCTGCCAGCGAAGGAAGGGCCTGGCGTCTGCTGACGCCTGTGCAGGGCGAGCCGGTGTGGGTCGCCGATAAGACGCAATCATTTAACGCCTGGTGGCGCTAAGCGCCAGTGCAGTATCAGAGGAGAGAGCATATGACGATTTCCGCTCAGGTGATTGATACTATCGTCGAGTGGATTGATGACAACCTGCATCAACCGCTGCGTATTGATGATATCGCTCGCCATGCCGGGTATTCGAAATGGCATCTGCAACGGCTGTTTTTACAGTATAAAGGGGAGAGCCTGGGGCGCTATATTCGCGAAAGGAAGCTGCTGCTGGCCGCCCGCGATCTGCGTGACACCGATCAGCGGGTCTACGATATCTGCCTGAAGTATGGCTTCGATTCGCAACAGACCTTTACCCGCGTCTTCACCCGGACCTTCAATCTGCCGCCGGGCGCCTACCGTAAAGAGAACCACAGTCGCGCCCACTGAGGCGCGCCCTTCCTGGTTTAGCGTTCGAGCGAAAACCAGCGACGCCACACCCAGCGCAGCACCAGATACTCAATGGCGCCCAGTGCTAAGAACCACAAACAAAACAACACCGTATAAAGCTGGTTGAGATCCATCATATGGAATGTCTCAACCAGCTTTTGCGCCAGCGTCAGGCCCAGCGACGGCGCGGGCAACAGCAGACAGGAGAGCAGAGCCAGGAGCAGGATCCCGGCGGCGGAGAGGAGCGTTTCCAGCGGATGTTTCATGTCATGTTAATCATCAGTTAAAAAACATATTGTCCGGCAAAATAATCCCTAACGCAATATGCTTTGTATTTTACTCGCCTTAATGCGCCTCTGTTTAATATTATGGTCTGCCTTTTATTCCCATGTTAATTAATCTGAAATAATTTGTAATTAAATTAAAATCAGTCTCCTGTAAATTACTGTCATTATTATGCCAGCGCTTTTACAAAACTATAAGTGCTATATCCCACCAGCGTGGCAGCGATGATGGCCAGCAGGATGTACAGCGCCAGACGGCGTCCGCGGTAGATTCCAAACATATTTAACCTCGTTTAGTTTTGGTTTATTAATATTCTGTAATAGTTGGTTCGTGGAATTAACTTACCACATATTTTTTATTTTGCGAAAAATTTAGGCTTGTATTGGTTCACATTTTTATCGGCTTTTTCGCCACCTTTTACTGCATTGGCCAGGAATGATTTCAGGCTTTCCGACTCACGGAATTTATAAGGAAAATGTAATTTGACCAAGATGAATAACCCAAAGTTTACGCCGCCCTCGGGCGACACCGCGCCACGGCAGGTCTGGCAGCAGACCGTTGACGCAGTGCTGGCGCAGACCAAAAGCCAGGCCGCTGGGTTAAGTTCCGCAGACGCCGCCGAGCGCCTGAATAGCTGTGGGCCGAACGCGCTGCCGGAAAAGAAAGGCAAACCGGCCTGGCTGCGCTTTCTTGCCCACTTTAATGACGTACTGATTTACGTGCTGCTGGCCGCCGCGGCGCTGACCGCCATCATGGGGCACTGGGTCGATACCCTGGTGATCCTCGGCGTGACGGTGATTAACGCCCTGATCGGCCATATCCAGGAGAGCAACGCCGAAAAGTCCCTGCAGGGGATCCGCAACATGCTCTCCAGCGATGCCCGCGTCCAGCGTAACGGCAAACATGAGACTATCCCGACGCGCGACCTGGTTCCGGGGGATATCGTTATCCTGCGCGCCGGCGACCGCGTGCCGGCGGACATGCGGCTAATTGAAACGCACAACCTGCGGGTGGAAGAGGCGATCCTCACCGGCGAGTCGACGGTGGTGGATAAAATCACCGACGCGCTGGAAGGCGACCTGCCGCTGGGCGACCGGGTGAACATGGTCTTCTCCGGGACCACCGTCAGCGCCGGCGGCGGCGTCGGCGTGGTGACCGCCACCGGCGCGCAGACCGAACTCGGCCACATTAACCAGATGATGGCGGGCATTGAGAAACATCGCACGCCGCTGCTGGTGCAGATGGATAAGCTCGGCAAAGCGATTTTCGTCATTATCCTCGCCATGATGGTGGCGCTGTTTATCTTCAGCCTCGCGCTGCGGGATATCCCGATGGGCGAGCTGCTGCTGTCGCTGATTAGCCTGGCGGTGGCCGCGGTACCGGAAGGACTGCCGGCGATCATCTCAATTATCTGTCGCTCGGCGTGCAGACGATGGCGCGCAAGCGGGCGATTATCCGTAAGCTGCCGACCGTGGAAACCCTCGGCGCCATGACCGTGGTTTGCTCGGATAAAACCGGCACCCTGACGATGAACGAAATGACCGTCAAGGCGATCATCACCGCCGACTGCTGCTACCGGGTGGAAGGCGACAGCTATGAGCCGCAGGGGCGGATCTTCCTTGAGGGGAGCGATGAGCCCGTGCAGGTTCAGCCGGGTACCGTGCTGGAGACCTGGCTGCGCACCATCGACCTGTGCAACGACAGCCAGCTTATCCAGGATGAGCGCGGCCTGTGGGGGATCACCGGCGGGCCAACCGAAGGGGCGCTGAAGGTGCTGGCGGCGAAAGCGCAGCTCCCGGCGGTGGAGGCCCGTCTGGTGGCCAAGATCCCCTTTGACTCGCAGTACAAATATATGTCCACGCTGCAGCACATCGATGGCGATGCCCGGGTGTTAATCACCGGTGCGCCGGACGTCATCTTCGGCATGTGCCTTGAGCAGATGAGCCGCCAGGGCGCGGTGCCGTTCGAGGCGCAGTACTGGGAAGAGGAGATGGCGCGCTTCGCCCGTCAGGGGCTGCGCATGGTGGCGGCGGCCTGTAAGCCGGCCAGCCTTGATGCCACCACGTTGAACCATGAGGATCTGCAGGAGGGACTGATTTTCCTCGGCATCGCCGGAATGATGGATCCGCCGCGTCCGGAAGCCATTGACGCTATCCACGCCTGCCAGACCGCCGGCATCCGCGTGAAGATGATCACCGGCGACCACCCGCAGACGGCGATGAGCATCGGCCAGATGCTGGGGATCACCAACAGCAGCCAGGCCATGACCGGCTACCAGCTGGAGCACATGGACGATGCGGCGCTGGCGAAGGCGGCGGTGGAGTACGACATCTTTGCCCGCACCAGCCCGGAGCATAAGCTGCGCCTGGTGAAAGCCCTGCAGGATAACGGCGAAGTGGTCGGCATGACCGGCGACGGCGTCAACGACGCGCCGGCGCTGCGCCAGGCCGACGTGGGTATCGCGATGGGCATCAAAGGGACCGAGGTCACCAAAGGAGGCGGCTGACATGGTGTTGACCGATGACAACTTCGCCACCATCGCCAGCTCGGTGAAAGAGGGGCGCCGGGTCTATGGACAACCTGAAGAAGACCATCCTCTTCATCATGCCGACCAACCTGGCGCAGGGACTGCTGATCATCATCGCCCTGCTGGCGGGGAACATGATTCCGCTGACCCCGGTGCTGATCCTGTGGATGAACATGGCGACGTCGGCGACGCTCTCCTTCGGCCTGGCCTTTGAGGCCGCTGGAGCGCAACGTGATGAACCGCCCGCCGCGTAAAACCGGCCAGCACGTGATGGATGGTTTCGCCGTGTGGCGGGTGGCTTTTGTCGGGTCTATGATTGCTATTGCCGCCTTTATCCTTGAGGCCTGGCTGGCACCGCGCGGTCACAGTCCGGAGTTTATCCGCACCGTGCTGCTGCAGATGCTGGTGACGGCGCAGTGGGTCTACATGATCAACTGCCGCAGCAGCGACAGCTTCTCCCTGAGCATGGGCCTGCTGCGCAACAAAGGCATCTGGCTGGTGACCGGTGTCCTGCTGCTGATGCAGCTGGTGATTATCTATGTCCCGCTGATGCAGAACATGTTTGGCACGGAAGCGCTGCCGCTGCGCTACTGGTTTGTCACCCTGGTCATCGGCATCGCCATGTTCCTGGTGATGGAAATCGAGAAGCGTCTGACGCGCCGGTTCCGCAAAACGGCCTGATCGATCTCGCGCGCCTCGCCGCAGGCGCGCGTTACTGTCGCAAGGATCCCCTATGATTAAAACCTTCCGCTTTGCGCTGCTGGCTAGCGCCCTGGCCAGCAGCGCCCTGACGGCCACCGCCGCGCCGGCGGTGCCGGTCCGCGTCGCCACAGCCGAACTGGCTCCTCATGCTGAAGAACGCGCCATCCCCGGACGGGTCGAGGCAATCCGCGCCGTCGACATTCGCGCGCGCACCGAAGGGGTGATTGTTCAGCGCCACTTCCAGGACGGGCAGTATGTGACCGAGGGCGACCTGCTGTTTACCCTCGACGACGCACAGCCCCGCGCGGCGCTGGCCCTGGCGCAGGCCGAGCTGAAAAGCGCAGAGGCCTCATTACGCCAGTCGCAACAGCTGCTCACTCGCTACGAGCGACTCATCAACAACCACTCCATCAGCCGCAACGACGTCGACACAGCCCGGATGCAGCGCGACGTCGCCGCCGCTGCCGTGCAGCAGGCGAAAGCCCGCGTCGAGGCCCAGCAGATTGTGCTCAGTTATACCCGGATTGCGGCGCCGGTGACCGGACGGGTGGGCCACAGCGCCTTTCACGTCGGGACGCTGATTAACCCATCCAGCGGAGTGCTGGTGGACATTGTGCAGTTGGATCCGGTGCGGGTGTCGTTCGCCCTCGACGAAGCCGCGTTTTTCAGCAAAACCGGCCAGCATGCCGACATCCACGCTCTGAAGCAGGCGTGGCTGGCGCAGATTGACGTGGATGGCAAACGGCGCGATGGGGTGTTGACCTCCATCGATAACCGGATTGACGCCCGCACCGGCAGCGTGGCGGTGCGGGCGGAGTTCGCCAATCCGCAGCACCGTCTGCTGCCGGGCGGCAGCGTAACAATCCTGTTCCGTCCGCAGGAGCTGCAGTCACGGGTGATGATCCCGGCCGCCGCCGTGCAGCAGGATCCGCAGGGCTTTTTCAGCTGGGTGCTGAAGCCGGACCATACCGCCGGGCAGCGTCGTCTGACCCTCGCCGGGCAGCA
>OKVR01000229.1_pt1 | contig 19856 bp, 20 predicted proteins | sample 1606891 | NCBI WGS metagenome assembly OKVR01 (sample SAMN03281011, study PRJEB24777) | human gut metagenome | isolation source: fecal sample PR176 from 1 month old male Indian infant, caesarean delivered... | place: Singapore | collected 2006-01-13 | reverse complement strand
TCGTTATGCACGGGATAGGGCGAAACCATATTGAATGGGCCGCGCAGATCGTTATCCAGCAGCCACAGAATGCCGTTAACCATATCGTCGATATGGATCCAGGCCAGGTACTGTCTGCCGCTGCCGATAGGCCCACCGAGGCCGAGCTTAAAGGCCGGGGTCATTTTGCCAAGAATACCGCCCCGCGGCGCCAGTACCACGCCGGTGCGCAGCAGACAGACGCGGGTGCGCTCGCTTTGCGCTTCGCAGGCAATTTGCTCCCAGCGGGCGCAGAGCTTATGGGTAAACTCATTGTGCGGCGGCTCTTCTTCAGTCACCACCACTTCGCCGAGGTCGCCGTAATAGCCGGTGGCTGACCCGCTGATCAGCACGGAGGGAGGGGTGTCGCTGGCGTGGATCAAGCCCACCAGCCGCTGAGTGAGATCCCAGCGACTATGGCATAAGCGCTGTTTCTGCTCGGCGGTCCAGCGTTTATCGGCGATGGGCTCGCCCGCCAGATTGATGACGGCATCGATGTCATTGAGGTGGTGATGGCCCTCGAAATCGCGCCACAGCGTGACGCGCGGATCGAGACGGGCGCGGGCGGTATCCGGATGTCGGGTGGAGACCGTGACGCTATGCCCAAGCTCCAGCAGTCTGGGTATCAGATGTCGGCCAATCAGGCCGGTACCACCAGTAAGCAGGATCTTCATACCACCTCCCTGACATGGTTAGCGCCGCCAGCTCATGGTCATGGATACCGAGTCGGCATAGCGCAGCGCGTGAAGTTTATCGATCTCCACTTCAGCATATGTGACCCAGTGATGTTCGCATGCGATATTCAGCACATCCTGAGTTAATTTTTCCAGCAGCGAGAAACGACCATTCTCAAGATGGCTAATGATGCGTTTGGTAATGGTGCGGTAGTTCAACGCATCATTAATGTCCTCGCTGTCGCGCGCTTTATCGGCAGGGTAGTGAATGGCCACATTCACTACCACGTCCTGGCGGTTGGCGATCTCTTCCTCTTTAATACCAATAAAAGTACGCAGGCGCAGGTTCTTAATACGAATAATGGCGTCTGGTTGAGACATTGCAGGCTTCCTCCGTGGTTTAAGTCCTGCAATCATACAACAAAGCGCGACGGGCGAGCAGGGGGTTAATAAGGCTGAATTTTTAACATCGCTTCCACCGTCGCCGGCCGCTGCTTAATGCGCTCATACCAGTTATGCACCGCCGGATAGTTCGCCAGATCGATCCGCTGGCGGACATGGCAGTTCACCCAGGGCCAGGCGGCGATGTCGGCGATGCTGTAGTGGTCCCCGCCCAGCCACGGGCTGGATCCCAGGCGGTGATTCAGTACCCCAATAGAGTCGCTGGGTTTCCACCTGAAAACGCTCAATCGCGTAGGGCACGGTTTGCGGCGCTGAGTGGGAAAAAATGCTGATTTTTGCCCCAGCATCGGCCCCAGGCCGCCGACCTGCCAGAACAACCACTGCAGGGTGGTATAGCGCGCCCGCAAGCTCCCCGCTCAGCAGCTTGCCGCTTTTTTCCGCCAGATAGAGCAGGATGGCGCCGGACTCGAAGACGCTCAACGGCGCGCCGCCGTCGGCAGGCATGTGGTCGACGATAGCTGGAATTTTGTTATTCGGCGAAATCGCCAGAAACTGCGGATGAAACTGCTCCCCTTTGCCAATATCGACCCGAATTAGCCGATAGGCCAGCTGCGCCTCTTCGAGAAACAGGGTGATTTTGTGGCCGTTTGGGGGTGGGTGCATAGTAGAGATCGATCATAATATTTTCCCGCCGTCGTGGGTCGCAAACTGATCGAGTATAGGTGAAGCTGCGCGACCCGGGAAAAAATCCGCGAGCGGGGCGCCAGCCACGCAGCGGACGAGCAGTGACATCGCCGGTAAGACAGGCTATGTTGGTTTATTGCCCTGTCTACCAACCCTGAGGAAGTTATGAGCCAGCCTGTGATTACCCTGTGGTCCGATGCCGACTTTTTTTCTCACCGTACGTGATGTCTGTTTATGTCGCGCTGCAGGAAAAGAGCCTGCCTTTTAGCCTTAAAACCATCGACCTGGGCAGCGGCGAACATCTGCAGGCCGGCTGGACGGGCTATACCGCCACCCGTCGCGTACCGCTGCTGGAGGTTGACGATTTCGCGCTGAGCGAGTCTTCGGCGATTACCGAATATCTGGATGAGCGTTTCGCGCCGCCTGAGTGGGAGCGCCTTTATCCACACGATCTGCAAAAGCGGGCCCGCGCCCGGCAGATCCAGGCCTGGCTACGCAGCGATCTGGTGCCCATTCGTGAAGAGCGATCCACCGCCGTGGTGTTTGGCGGGGTGAAAATGCCGGCGCTCAGCGAGGCAGGCAAGCGGTCGGCGGAAAAACTGTTTGCCACCGCTACCACGCTGCTGGCCCACGGCGGGCAAAATTTATTCGGCGAATGGTCTATTGCCGATGCCGACCTGGCGCTGATGCTCAATCGTCTGGTTCTTAATGGCGATGAGGTGCCGGAGGCGCTGGCGGATTATGCGACTTTCCAGTGGCAGCGGGCCTCAATCCAGCGTTACGCGGCGCTTTCCGCCAAACGCGGAGGCTGATAACCCGCCGCGCTTCCGCTATCATAGAGGCATCGTAACCAGTGGAGATGGAACCTATGAAGCTGATGTTTGCCTCCGATATTCATGGTTCGCTACCTGCGACGGAACGCGTGCTTGAGCGGTTCGCGCAAAGTGGCGCCAGGTGGCTGATCATCCTCGGCGATGTGCTTAATCACGGGCCACGCAACGCGCTGCCGGAAGGCTATGCGCCGGCGGAGGTGGCCGAGCGGCTGAACAGCGTGGCGGAGCGCATCATTGCGGTTCGCGGTAACTGCGACAGCGAAGTGGATCAAATGCTGCTTCGTTTTCCCATGACCGCGCCCTGGCAGCAGGTGCTTGGCGAAGGCTACCGCTTGTTTCTGACCCACGGTCATCTTTATAGCCCGGACAATTTGCCACCACTTGCCGCTGGCGATGTCCTGGCGTATGGCCATACTCATATTCCGGTTGCTGAAAAACGCGGGGCGTTCTCTCTGTTTAATCCAGGCTCAGTGAGTATCCCAAAAGGGGGATATTCCGCCAGCTATGGGCTACTGGATGAGGGGCGTCTGCAGGTTTTAGCACTCAATGATAATCAGGTTATTGCAGAGGTCGCAATTTACCCGTAATTTAGCCCTCAATCATAAAGACGCGCCGCAAGAGCGCTTTTTAAAGTAAGGTTTCCTGATGGCGGAACAGAATCATTTGGCAAGCACAGAATGGGTCGATATTGTTAATGAAAACAATGAGGTGATAGCACAGTCCAGCCGCGAGCAGATGCGCGCGCAGTGCCTGCGCCACCGGGCGACCTATATCGTCGTTCACGACGGAATGGGGAAAATTCTGGTGCAGCGACGCACCGAGACAAAAGACTTTCATCCGGGCATGCTGGATGCCACCGCCGGCGGCGTCGTGCAGGCTGATGAGCAGCTGCTGGAGTCGGCCCGTCGCGAGGCAGAAGAGGAGTTAGGCATCGCCGGGGTGCCGTTTGCCGATCACGGCCAGTTCTACTACGAAGATAAATTCTGCCGCGTCTGGGGAAGCCTGTTCAGCTGCGTCTCCCACGGGCCGTTTGCCCTGCAGGAAGAGGAGGTGAGCGAGGTGTGCTGGTTAACGCCGGAAGAGATCACCGCCCGCTGCGATGAGTTCACGCCCGACTCGCTGAAAGCGCTGGCGCTGTGGATGACCCGTAACGCCGGCAACGAGTATGATGACGCGGAAGAGAGCGAGCGCGAATAAACGCGCTAACGCGTGGCAGCAACTGCTGTTCGCCTCCTGACAAATAAAGGCAGCCATCTGGCTGCCTTTTGCTTTCTCTCAGCGGGCGATTACTTCTGCTGCTGAGCTGACTGGATCGCGGTCAGTGCGATGGTGTAGACGATATCGTCAACCAGCGCGCCACGAGACAGATCGTTGACCGGCTTGCGCATACCCTGCAGCATCGGCCCGATGGAGATCAGGTCGGCAGAACGCTGTACCGCTTTGTAGGTGGTGTTACCGGTGTTCAGATCCGGGAAGATGAACACGGTCGCGCGGCCAGCTACCGGCGAGTTCGGCGCTTTGGATTTCGCGACGTCAGCCATCACCGCGGCGTCATACTGCAGCGGGCCGTCGATCATCAGGTCAGGACGTTTTTCCTGCGCCAGACGGGTCGCTTCGCGGACTTTTTCTACATCGCTACCCGCGCCGGAAGTACCGGTGGAGTAGGAGAGCATCGCCACGCGCGGTTCGATGCCGAAGGCAATCGCGGAGTCAGCGGACTGAATCGCGATTTCCGCCAGCTGCTCTGCGGTCGGATCCGGGTTGATCGCGCAGTCGCCGTAAACATAAACTTGTTCCGGCAGCAGCATGAAGAACACGGAAGAGACCAGCGAGCTGCCCGGTGCGGTTTTGATCAGCTGCAGCGGCGGACGAATGGTGTTGGCGGTGGTGTGTACCGCGCCGGACACCAGACCATCGACTTCGTCTTGTTCCAGCATCAGGGTGCCGAGAACCACGTTATCTTCCAGCTGCTCGCGGGCGACGGCTTCGGTCATGCCCTTGTTCTTACGCAGTTCGACCAGGCGAGCCACGTAGCTTTCGCGCACCACTTCCGGGTCGACGATTTCGATACCGGCGCCCAGCTCAACGCCCTGCGCTGCTGCAACGCGGTTAATCTCATCCGGGTTGCCCAGCAGCACACAGGTGGCGATCCCGCGTTCGGCGCAGATGGCTGCGGCTTTCACGGTACGCGGCTCGTCGCCTTCCGGCAGAACGACGCGTTTGCCGGCTTTACGCGCCAGCTCGGTCAGCTGGTAGCGGAAGGCTGGCGGAGAGAGACGACGGCTGCGCTCGGAGGTCGCGGTCAGCGATTCGATCCAGTCGGCGTTGATGTAGTTGGCAACGTATTCCTGAACTTTCTCAATGCGCTCGTGATCGTCAACCGGTACTTCGAGGTTGAAGCTCTGCAGGCTCAGGGAGGTCTGCCAGGTGTTGGTGTTGACCATAAACACCGGCAGGCCGGTGGCGAAGGCGCGTTTCGCACAGCTTGCTGATGCGCGCGTCCATTTCATAGCCGCCGGTCAGCAGGATGGCGCCGATTTCCACGCCGTTCATCGCTGCCAGGCAGGCGGCAACCAGCACGTCAGGACGGTCTGCGGAAGTCACCAGCAGAGAACCGGCACGGAAGTGCTCCAGCATGTGCGGGATGCTGCGCGCGCAGAAGGTCACGGATTTCACGCGGCGGGTGTTGATATCGCCTTCGTTGATGATGGTCGCATTCAGGTGATGGGCCATGTCGATCGCGCGGGTGGCGATCAGATCGAAGCTCCACGGTACGGCGCCCAGCACCGGCAGCGCGCTGCCTTTTTGCAGCTGAGCCGGGTCGATCTTCACGACTTTCGCTTTGGATGAGTCGTCGAAAATTTCCGACAGATCAGGACGGGTACGGCCCTGCTCGTCGACCGGCGCGTTCAGTTTGTTGATGATAACGCCGGTGATGCTGGTGTTTTTCGCGCCGCCAAAGCTGTTGCGGGTCAGTTCAATACGCTCGTTCAGCTGTTCTGGCGTATCGGTACCTTGCGACATGACGAAGACGATTTCCGCGTTCAGGGTTTTGGCGATTTCAAAGTTCAGCGCCTGAGCGAACTGATGCTTACGGGTCGGCACCAGGCCTTCCACCAGCACCACTTCCGCGTCCTGGGTGTTCGCGTGATAGTTGGCGATGATCTCTTCCATCAGCACATCTTTCTGATTGCTGGAGAGCAGAGATTCAACGTGGTTCATCTTCAGCGGTTCAGCAGCGGTGGTGGTGGAGGAGCTGGCGCGAACGATGGTGGTGGTCTGGTCCGGGGCATCGCCGCCGGAGCGCGGCTGGGCGATAGGTTTAAATACGCTCAGACGAACGCCTTTGCGTTCCATAGCGCGGATCACACCGAGGCTGACGCTGGTCAGACCTACGCTGGTACCGGTAGGAATTAACATGATAGTACGGGACACGGTATATCCTCTTTCGTTACCGCCAGTATCAGGCGGGATACAAAACAGCACCACCAGCGACCCGTCATACTCCACGTTGCACGTGCGTTGGCTCTACTTGCTCACCCCGGTCGCGTATGCGCCGGGGATCTGCTGTGTCGCCGCCTTCCTGCAGCGCGAAGTATTGCGGGTCAGGGCTGGCGGTGTGGAATTATGCGGTCAGACGGCTGGCGTCTTGCGCGATGACCAGCTCTTCGTTGGTCGGGATAACCACGGCAGGACGGGTGCCTTCTTTGTTGATGAAGCCAGACTTGCCGAAGCGGGCAGCCAGGTTACGCTCATGGTCAACTTCGAAGCCCAGTACGCCCAGTTTGCCCAGCGACAGCTCACGCACCATCGCGGCGTTTTCACCAATGCCACCGGTGAAGACCACGGCGTCGAGACGGCCGTCCATCAGCGCGGTGTAGGAGCCGATGTATTTCGCCAGGCGGTGGCAGTAGACGTCCATCGCGCGTTTAGCGTCGGCTTTTTCCTGGTAGTTGTCTTCCACGTAGCGGCAGTCGCTGGTGACTTCGGTCAGGCCCAGCAGGCCGGACTCTTTGGTCAGCATTTTGTTGATGGCGTCAACGCTCATGCCCAGGGTGTCGTGCAGATGGAAGATGATTGCCGGATCGATATCGCCGGAGCGGGTACCCATCACCAGGCCTTCCAGCGGGGTCAGACCCATGGAGGTGTCAACGCATTTGCCGTTACGAATAGCGGAAACCGAACCACCGTTGCCAAGGTGGCAGGTGATGATGTTCAGCTCTTCAACCGGCTTGTTCAGGATCTTAGCGGCTTCCTGAGTCACGTAGAAGTGGCTGGTGCCGTGTGCGCCGTAACGACGAACGCCGTGCTCTTTGTACAGGCTGTACGGCAGGGCGTAGAGATAGGATTCTTCCGGCATGGTCTGGTGGAACGCCGTATCGAATACTGCCACGTTTTTGTCTTTCAGGTGCGGGAAGGATTTCAGCGCTTCAGCGATGCCGATCAGATGTGCCGGGTTGTGCAGCGGTGCAAAGGACGCCGCGTCTTTAATGCCCTGAATCACGGACTCGTCGATGACGACGGAGCTGGTGTATTTTTCACCGCCGTGGACGATACGGTGGCCAATTGCGGTCAGCTGAGCAGACAGTTCTGGTTTTTGTGCCAGAATAGTATTAACGATAAAGTTCAGTGCTTCGCTGTGCGCGGCGCCCGCGCCTAATTCGGCTTCTTGTTTGCCGCCGTCAATTTTCCATTTGATACGGGCTTCTGGCAGGTGGAAGCATTCCGCTAAACCGGACAGGTATTCGTCGCCGTTAACGGCGTCAAGGATAGCAAATTTCAGAGAGGAGCTACCGCAGTTCAGAACCAGTACTAACTTACTCGACATGGAAGTACCTTTTTATGATACGTGGCTAAAAAAACGTCAGTGTGTCATTAGCGTAGCGCAGGATGACCTCGACATTTATGATTAACATCATGCCTTGTTCTGTTTTCAGGCACGATGAGATAAGTACATTTGATTTATGCCATTTTGCATAATTTTCAGCCAATGGCAGAATATGCGATAATTTGACTAGCCTGGCAAAAGAGTCTATCCGCCCTTTCAGGCGGGCACAGGATACCTGATTGCGGCATCCTTTGCCAAAATCTTTTGAACGATGTCATGCATAGTTGGTGTTTTGCACGAATTTTTTAAGTTTTATATGTAAAAGTTGAGGTAAAGCCATGTCGACCCCTGAGAAACGCCCCGTTAGCTTCTTTAGCTTGTTCAACCGCGGGCAGCACTACGCGAAGACCTGGCCTCTCGACAAGCGCCTCGCGCCGGTATTTATTGAAAACCGCATCATTCGTGCCACCCGCTACGCCATCCGCATCATGCCGCCGATCGCCATTTTCACCCTCTGCTGGCAGATAGCGCTGGGCGGCCAGCTGGGGCCCGCCGTGGCCACCGCGCTGTTTGCACTGAGCCTGCCGATGCAGGGGTTATGGTGGTTGGGTAAACGTTCAGTGACGCCGCTGCCGCCTTCCATTCTTAACTGGTTCTACGAAGTACGCGGCAAACTGCAGGAGGCGGGGCAGGCGCTGGCGCCTGTCGAAGGCAAGCCCGATTATCAGGCGTTGGCTGACACGCTTAAGCGCGCCTTCAAACAACTCGATAAAACTTTCCTTGATGATTTGTAATTCACTACGGAAAACGCATATAAAAGAAGGCGCATGATTTATGCGCCTTCTTTATTTCACGCCCTACCGTGCTACAGGAGTCACAACATGGAAATGACCAATGCGCAGCGTCTGATTTTATCCAATCAGTACAAGATGATGACGATGCTCGACCCGGACAATGCGGAGCGCTACCGTCGTCTGCAAACCATCATTGAGCGTGGGTATGGGCTGCAGATGCGTGAACTGGACCGCGAGTTCGGCCAGCTGACGGAAGAAACCTGCCGTACCGTAATCGACATCATGGAGATGTACCACGCGCTACACGTCTCCTGGACCAACCTGAAAGATGCGGCGGGTATCGACGAGCGTCGGGTCACCTTCCTCGGATTTGATGCCGCCACCGAAGCGCGTTTTCTCGGCTACGTGCGCTTTATGGTCAACGTTGAAGGCCGTTACAGCCACTTTGACGCCGGCACCCATGGCTTTAACTCGCAGACCCCGATGTGGGAGAAATATCAGCGGATGCTGAGCGTCTGGCACGCCTGCCCACGCCAGTATCATCTGAGCAGTAACGAAATTAACCAAATCATCAATGCCTGAGGGAGGTGCCCGTGCAGTGTAAAGGTTTCCTGTTCGATTTAGACGGGACGCTGGTGGATTCCTTGCCGGTGGTGGAGCGTTCATGGTGCAAATGGGGGGATCGTTTCGCCATTGACCATGATGAAATTCTCAGTTTTATTCACGGCAAGCAGGCCATTACCTCCATTCGCCATTTTATGCCGGGTCGCAGCGAGGAGGATATCCAGGCCGAATTCCGTTATCTCGAGCAGATGGAAGCCACTGATATCGAAGGCATCGTCGCTCTACCGGGGGCGTTAGCCCTGCTGAATACGCTCAATGAGGCCGGGATCCCGTGGGCGATTGTCACCTCCGGCTCGATTCCGGTTGCCCACGCGCGTCACCGCGCGGCGGGCCTGCCGATGCCGGAGGTGTTTGTCACCGCTGAGCAGGTGAAGCACGGCAAGCCGGCGCCGGACGCCTATCTGCTGGGCGCCGAGCGGTTGGGTCTGCCTGCCGGGGAGTGCGCGGTGGTGGAAGATGCGCCGGCGGGGCTCCTCTCCGGACTGGCGGCCGGCTGTCGCACTATCGCGGTCAACGTGCCCGCCGATGCCCCCGTCGGGATGAAGCCGATCTCGTGCTGAGCAGCCTGGAAGATCTGGTGGTTGAACGCCAGACTGACGGCGTGGTAAATGTGCGTCTTAAAGCGTAAACCCATGATTTCGCCCCGCGTCGTCGGGGCTTTTTTATGCCACTATGTCGACTCCCACTTGTGACAAGGAAACGTTGTGAACGGTGCATTGATTTGGGTTTTATCCCTCTTGGCCATCGCGGTTGTGCTGTTTGCTACCGGTAAGGTGCGCATGGATGCTATCGCCCTGATGGTCATTGTCGCCTTTGTCCTCAGCGGCACGCTGACGCTGACCGAAGCTTTTTCCGGGTTCAGCGATCCTAACGTGATCCTGATTGCCGCCCTGTTTATTATCGGCGACGGCCTGGTGCGCACCGGGGTGGCCACCAAGATGGGCGCCTGGCTGGTGAGCGTGGCAGGCAACAGCGAAACCAAAATGCTGATCTACCTGATGCTCACCGTCGCCGGGCTGGGCGCGTTTATGAGCTCCACCGGCGTGGTCGCCATTTTCATTCCGGTGGTCCTCAGCGTCTCGGCGCGGATGAATACCTCACCCTCGCGGCTGATGATGCCGCTGAGCTTCGCCGGGCTTATCAGCGGGATGATGACCCTGGTGGCGACGCCGCCCAACCTGGTGGTCAACAGTGAATTGCTGCGCGAAGGACTGCACGGCTTCAGTTTTTCAGCGTCACGCCGATTGGCCTGGTGGTGCTGATCCTGGGCATCGTCTATATGCTGGCGGTGCGCTTTATGCTGAAGACGGATAATGGCGATTCCGCGCGCGATGGGCGAAAAAGAAGTACCTTTCGCGATTTGATCCGCGAATATCACCTCACCGGCCGCGCTCGCCGGCTGGCGATCCGACCCGGTTCGCCGATGATCGGTCAGCGGCTGGATGATTTAAAGCTGCGTGAGCGCTACTGTGCCAACGTCATCGGCGTTGAGCGCTGGCGGCGGTTCCGCCGGGTGATTGTTAACGTCAATGGGGTCTCGGAATTTCGCGCCCGCGACGTCCTTCTGATCGATATGTCTGCCTCCGATGTCGACTTGCGCCAGTTCTGCGGCGAGCAAATGCTCGAGCCGATGGTGCTGCGCGGGGAGTATTTTGCCGATCAGGCGCTGGATGTGGGGATGGCGGAGGTGGCGCTGATCCCGGATTCAGAGATGATAGGCAAAACGGTGCGTGAGATAGCCTTCCGCACCCGGTTTGGTCTCAATATCGTCGGCATGAAGCGCGATGGCAAGGCGATGGATGGTTCCGTGGTCGATGAGCCGCTGCAGCTCGGCGATATTCTGCTGGTGGTCGGCAACTGGCGGCAAATTGCCCTGCTGGCGAAGCGCGGCCGGGATTTCGTGGTGCTCAATATGCCGGTTGAGGTCGATGACGCTTCGCCGGCCCACAGCCAGGCTCCGCACGCGATTTTCTGTCTGGTCCTGATGGTGGCCCTGATGCTGACGGATGAAATCCCCAACCCCATCGCCGCGATCATCGCCTGTCTGCTGATGGGCAAATTCCGCTGTATCAACGCCGAAAGCGCCTACAAGGCGATCCACTGGCCGAGCATCATTCTGATTGTCGGGATGATGCCGTTCGCCCTGGCGTTGCAGAAAACCGGTGGGGTGGATCTGGTGGTTAAGGGACTAATGGACGTCGCCGGAGGCGAGGGGCCTTATCTGATGCTCGGCTGCCTGTTTGTGATGTGCGCGGCGATAGGCCTGTTTATCTCTAACACGGCCACCGCGGTGCTGATGGCGCCTATTGCCCTGGCGGCGGCGAAGTCGATGGGTGTGTCGCCGTATCCCTTTGCCATGGTGGTGGCGATGGCGGCTTCGGCGGCGTTTATGACCCCGGTCTCTTCGCCGGTTAATACTCTGGTGCTTGGCCCGGGTAAGTACTCATTTAGCGATTTTGTCAAAATCGGCGTGCCCTTTACCGTGCTGGTGATGGTGGTCTGCGTTCTGCTGATCCCGGTGCTCTTCCCGTTTTAAGATATGCAGGCCGGGTAGGGGGCGACCGCTGCCCGGCCTGAAAAAATTACAGCGGCGAATCCTGGCTGATTTCATCCAGCGACAGCTGGAAGCTCGGGACAAACACCTGCATAAAGTAATCCATCTCCGCGCTGCGCCGCGACGCCAGCGTTTTTTCCAGACTGGCCTTTGGCCAGCAGAAATTCGTTGTTGCCCGCCGACAGCTCTTCGAGGCATTTCAGGTAGGCGCAGAGGGCGTCAGCCTGTTTGACGATCGACTGCTCTTCCTCACTGTAATGATGCTCGTCAATCAGCGGTTCGAAAAATATCGCGCAGCTCGTCAGGCACCATATCCACCAGCTTCTGCTGGGCGATTTTCTCAATCGCCTTATATTCCTGAGCAATCTGTGAATTAAAATATTTCACCGGGGTAGGGAGATCACCGGTTAAAACCTCGGAGGCGTCGTGGTACATCGCCAGCAGGGCGATACGCTCTGGGTTGACCTGGCCGCCAAATTTGCGGTTTTTAATCGCCGCCAGCGCGTGGGCGACCATCGCCACCTGCAGGCTGTGCTCGGAGACATTTTCGGTGCGCACGTTGCGCATCAGCGGCCAGCGGTTAATCAGTTTCAGACGGGAGAGGTGGGCAAAGAAATGACTCTGACTCATAGGGACCCTTAATCAGTGACAACATCGGGTTCCATTGTGCGCAGGGATCGCCGCCGGATGCAAATGCCGGCGGCAGCACGACTAAAGCTGATGGTAGCCGGAGAGAAACGCGGCCAAAGCGGGAGATCGCCATCTCCAGGTCGTCTTCGCGAGGCAGGGTCACAATACGCACGTGATCCGGCCACGGCCAGTTGAATGCCGTCCCTTGCACCAACAGAACTTTTTCCTGCAACAGGAAATCCAGCACCATTTTCTGGTCGTCGTGAATATTGAAGCGTTTGGCGTCAATTTTTCGGGAACATGTACAGCGCGCCTTTTGGCTTCATGCAGGAGACGCCCGGAATATCGTTGATCAGCTCCCAGGCGCGGTTGCGTTTGTTCATACAGACGCCCGCCGGGAATGATGAATTCGCTGATACTCTGGTAGCCGCCCAGCGCGGTCTGGATAGCATGCTGGGCCGGCACGTTGGCGCACAGACGCATCGAGGCCAGCATTTCCAGTCCTTCGATATAGCCTTTCGCGTGTTTTTTCGGGCCATTCAGCACCATCCAGCCCTGACGGAAGCCGGCGACGCGGTATGTTTTCGACAGTCCGTTGAAGGTCACCGTCAGCAGATCCGGCGCCAGAGCGGCAATCGAGTGATGCTGGGCTTCGTCGTAGAGGATCTTGTCGTAGATCTCATCGGCGAAAATAATCAGGTTGTGCTGGCGGGCGATCTCCACGATCTCCTGCAGCAGCTCTTTGGAATAGACCGCGCCGGTGGGGTTGTTGGGGTTGATGATCACGATCCCGCGGGTGCGAGGCGTGATTTTGGCGCGGATATCGTCAAGATCCGGAAACCAGTCAGAGGATTCGTCACACAGATAGTGCACCGCTTTACCACTGGAAAGAGACACCGCCGCCGTCCACAGCGGGTAGTCCGGAGCGGGAACCAGCATCTCATCGCCACTGTTTAACAGCGCCTGCATCGCCTGCACAATCAGCTCGGACACGCCGTTGCCGATGTAAATATCTTCCACGGTGACATCGCGCATTCCCCGCGCCTGGTAATGCTGCATGATAGCTTTACGCGCCGAGTACAATCCTTTCGAATCGCAGTATCCCTGGGCGGTAGGCAGATTGCGGATGACGTCGACGAGGATCTCGTCAGGGGCCTCGAAGCCGAAGGGCGCCGGGTTGCCGATGTTCAGTTTCAGAACCTTATTGCCTTCTTCTTCAAGACGTTTCGCTTCTTTCAGAACCGGTCCGCGGATGTCATTAACAGACGTTCTCTAACTTGCTGGATTTTTCGATGGGGGACAGAATCTTGACCTTTTTGCTGTTATCGCCACTCCCTGCCGTGGAAGTCAGCACGGAACAATGTACTCCGCCTCCCCGCTGTTTTGAAGGCTTTGCAGGAGAAGATTTTGCTAATGCAGGATTTTAAGCGTAATTGATTTATCTGTTGGTTGCTGGTTTTTCCTATTGTTTATGCCTTTTCATGGCATTTTTTCGGTCGTCTATGTTGATGTAGTGCCTTTTTTACCATCATTTATCTGGTTTGTTGGTTAGGTAAACGGGGCGCTGGAGAATGGGGGGCGGCTAGAAAACGCTATTCTTAATCTCATAGCGGTTGATTTGTAATTTTTGATGATTAAATTAATTTTAAATAAAAACTGCGCGTAAGCGCATTATTATTATTTTTGACAGGTAATAATCTGAGGTTTGTTAATTTATATAAAATGTTGAAAAAAATTTAAAATTATCTCAGTTAATCCTTATTAAGGCTTATAAAAAGGATGGGAATCGGTTAGAATATCGCCGTTAATATCAGTGGTAGTCGGCATGAATTATGGCTGAATTGATATTTAATATATTGTTATTACAGGATTTTATTGTTCGTCGTTCGCCAAAAAGAAGTCCGGCGAAAGAGAGGCTTTCTCACCACTACTGCGCGATTTTCCGGGGCGACGTAAGACGCCTGGCTGGCCGTGGTAATAAATAATAATGAGAAATACGAACAATATATTACTCCGGTGTTCTGCGCATTTGCTCAGCGAGTACTTTGGCATGTAATAACGTTCGTCCAGTTGTTTATCCGCCATCAGACGGTGAGCACGAGGCTCAGGGAATAGCCGGAAACCTGGCGTAAAGCATCAACAAGGCAGGTCAGCGTTAGCCACCTGTAAGTGAAGAAAGATGATTAATACAACACGTCCGATACTCAACCTCGATCTCGATCTGCTGCGCACCTTTGTAGCAGTCGCTGATTTGAACACCTTCGCTGCCGCCGCCGCCGCAGTGTGTCGTACCCAGTCCGCGGTCAGCCAGCAAATGCAACGCCTGGAGCAACTGGTTGGCAAGGAGCTTTTCGCTCGTCACGGACGCAATAAACTGCTGACCGAGCAGGGCATCCAGCTGCTGGGCTATGCCCGCAAAATCCTGCGCTTTAACGATGAAGCCTGCATGTCGCTGATGTATGGCAGCCTGCAGGGGGGACTGACCATCGGCGCGTCGGAAGAAACCGCTGATACTATCCTGCCGTTTCTGTTAAACCGCATCGGCTGCTTCTATCCCAGAATGACGCTGGAGATTAAAGTCCATCCCCATGCCGTCATCATGGCGATGCTGAGCGCGGGAGAGGTCGATCTGGCATTAACCACCCATCAGCTTCCCGGTTTTACCGCTTTCACGCTGAGAACGTCGCCTACCCTCTGGTACTGTGCAGCGGACTACGTGCTGGCGAAAGGGGAATCGATCCCCCTCATCTTGCTCGAAGAGCCTGGCCCGTTCCGTGAGGACATCATCGCCGCGCTGGAGGCTGCCCGCGTCTCCTGGCATCTGGCTCACGGCGCCTCGTCGCTCTCCGGGGTGAAAGCGGCGGTGAAAGCCGGGCTGGGGGTCACCGCGCGTCCGGTCGAAATGATGAGCCCGGATTTGCGCGTGGCCGGCATCAGCGATGGCCTGCCGGTCCTGCCGGATACCCGGTACGTCGTTAGCTGCAATCCGCAGACGGTGGGCGAACTACCGCAGGCGATTTTTCAATCTCTGAGCCAGGAGAGCGATCCCTGGCGCGCCGGGCCGGCACTTACTCCGGAAGAGGGAGGAAGCACCTTCATTTTGTGAGGTTATTTTGCTAACAAAGATCACAAAAACTGGTAACAGAATGTAATTGCCCAAAAAGAGCCTCAAGGGTGGGTTTCCCGTCTGGTGGCTCTTTTTTTGCACTATTATTGATGTTTGAATCTTTTTTTATTTCTTTGCAAGAAAATCAGCATATTGGCGTGACCTGGCGCTCACCTTGCCGACTTTTCCCAGCACTTTCAACACTTCCTGCTAATGTTAAAAAACCGGATGGATTGTTGCCGATTTCCTGGGGTAATTAACAAAACCGTGTCGCAGATCAAGAAAATACCCCTCTTTGGGGGGAGGAATCGAGGCTAAATCCTGTCAAAATAGCAGGGATTTTTGATTTACGACGGAAACGGACACGATTCAACAACACTAAAACCGAACAGTATGCAAGGTTATTTCGCATAAAAGGGCATTTAATGTTAATGAAAAGATTCCAATGTAAATTAATGTTATGAAAACTTTTGTTAAAGTTGACAAAAGGTTAAAGAAAGGGGTAAAAAGCCACGGCATCTGGGCTTCTCACATCTTCCAGGGGACGCTTTTTTGCACGGTTATTTTTTATTCCTCCCGTGAAACGCTGTGGCGTTCATCTGCCAGTAAGAGCAGAGGGTTTTGGCGCTACACTTTTTTGGTTAAGCAATGCGTATGTCAACATCCACTGAAGTCATCGCTCATCACTGGGCATTCGCTATATTTCTCATCATCGCTATCGGCCTGTGCTGCCTGATGCTCGTCGGCGGCTGGTACCTTGGTGGTCGCGCGCGCGCGCGTAGCAAAAACACGCCGTTTGAATCGGGGATCGACTCCGTTGGTTCGGCCCGCTTACGTCTTTCTGCGAAGTTTTATCTGGTTGCCATGTTCTTCGTTATCTTCGACGTGGAAGCCCTGTATCTCTACGCATGGTCGACCTCCATCCGCGAGAGCGGTTGGGTCGGCTTGTGGAAGCCGCAATTTTCATTTTAGTGCTACTGGCTGGTCTGGTTTATCTCGTTCGCATCGGCGCACTGGACTGGACGCCTGCGCGTTCCCGTCGCACGCTGGTTAACCCGGAAACAGACAGTCCCACTAACCGTCATATGCAGTAAAAGCGAGGCAATAAGATGGATTATACGCTCACCCGCATAGATCCTAACGGTGAGAACGACCGTTACCCCCTGCAGAAACAGGAGATCGTTACCGACCCCCTGGAGCAGGAAGTCAACAAAAGCGTGTATATGGGGAAACTCGAACACGCGCTGCATGACATGGTGAACTGGGGCCGTAAGAACTCAATTTGGCCGTATAACTTCGGCCTTTCTTGCTGTTATGTGGAAATGGTGACGTCATTCACTGCGGTGCATGACGTTGCGCGCTTTGGGGCCGAAGTTCTGCGCGCCTCTCCGCGTCAGGCGGACCTGATGGTGGTCGCCGGAACCTGCTTCACCAAAATGGCGCCGGTGATTCAGCGTCTCTATGATCAGATGCTGGAGCCGAAGTGGGTGATTTCCATGGGCGCCTGCGCGAACTCCGGCGGCATGTACGACATCTATTCCGTCGTCCAGGGCGTGGATAAATTCATCCCGGTCGATGTGTACATCCCGGGCTGCCCGCCGCGTCCGGAGGCCTATATGCAGGCGCTGATGCTGCTGCAGGAGTCCATTGGTAAAGAACGTCGTCCGCTCTCCTGGGTGGTTGGCGATCAGGGCGTTTATCGCGCCAATATGCAGTCGGAACGCGAGCGTAAACGCGGCGAACGTATTGCAGTGACCAATCTGCGGACGCCGGACGAGATTTAATTTGCGCCTGCGGGCGGGAGAAACACTTCGCAAATTAATCTACAACAGCGCGAAGTCTCGCCCGGCAGTCACCACGGACCATTTGCAATGGTGAACAATATGACCGATTTAACCGCGCATGACGCCGCACCAGCCTGGCAAACCCGCGATCACCTTGATGACCCGGTGATCGGCGAACTGCGCAACCGTTTTGGGCCGGATGCCTTTACCGTTCAGCCAACCCGCACCGGCGTACCGGTGGTATGGGTCAAGCGCGAGCAGCTGCTTGAGGTGGGTGATTTCCTGAAGAAATTGCCGAAGCCTTACGTGATGCTGTTTGACCTGCACGGTATGGACGAACGTCTGCGCACGCACCGCGATGGCCTGCCCGCCGCGGATTTTTCCGTTTTCTATCACCTGATTTCCATCGACCGCAACCGCGACATCATGCTCAAGGTGGCGCTGTCTGAAAACGATCTGCATCTGCCAACCTTCACCAAACTGTTCCCCCAACGCCAACTGGTATGAACGTGAAACCTGGGAAATGTTTGGTATTACCTTCGATGGCCACCCAAATCTGCGTCGCATCATGATGCCGCCGACCTGGGAAGGCCACCCGCTGCGTAAAGACTACCCGGCGCGCGCCACCGAATTCGATCCGTTTGAGCTGACCAAAGCCAAACAGGATCTGGAGATGGAAGCGCTGACTTTCAAACCGGAAGAGTGGGGCATGAAACGCGGCACCGACAACGAGGACTTCATGTTCCTCAACCTCGGTCCGAACCACCCGTCCGCGCACGGTGCCTTCCGCATTATTCTGCAGCTGGATGGCGAAGAGATCGTCGACTGCGTGCCGGATATCGGTTACCACCACCGCGGCGCCGAGAAGATGGGCGAGCGCCAGTCCTGGCACAGCTACATCCCGTACACCGACCGTATCGAATACCTTGGCGGCTGCGTCAACGAGATGCCGTACGTGCTGGCCGTAGAAAAACTGGCCGGGATCACCGTGCCGGATCGCGTCAACGTGATCCGCGTGATGCTCTCCGAACTGTTCCGCATCAACAGCCACCTGCTGTATATCTCAACCTTTATTCAGGACGTCGGCGCGATGACGCCGGTCTTCTTCGCCTTTACCGATCGGCAGAAAATCTACGATCTGGTGGAAGCGATCACCGGTTTCCGTATGCACCCGGCGTGGTTCCGCATCGGCGGCGTCGCGCACGATCTGCCGCGCGGCTGGGATCGCCTGCTGCGTGAGTTCCTCGAGTGGATGCCGAAGCGTCTGGACTCCTATGAAAAAGCCGCCCTGCGCAACACCATTCTGAAGGGCCGTTCCGTCGGCGTGGCAGCCTATACCGCCAAAGAGGCGCTGGAGTGGGGCACCACCGGCGCAGGCCTGCGCGCCACCGGTATCGGCTTCGACGTGCGTAAATGGCGTCCTTATTCTGGCTACGAAAATTTCGACTTCGAAGTCCCGACCGGCGGTGGCGTTTCTGACTGCTACACCCGCGTGATGCTGAAAGTCGAAGAGCTGCGCCAGAGCCTGCGCATTCTTCAGCAGTGCCTCGACAATATGCCGGAAGGGCCGTTCAAAGCGGATCACCCGCTGACCACGCCGCCGCCGAAAGAGCGCACGCTGCAACATATCGAAACCCTGATCACCCACTTCCTGCAGGTATCGTGGGGCCCGGTCATGCCGGCCAACGAATCCTTCCAGATGATTGAGGCGACCAAAGGGATCAACAGTTACTACCTGACCAGCGACGGCAGCACCATGAGCTACCGTACCCGCGTCCGCACGCCGAGCTTTGCGCACCTGCAGCAGATCCCGTCGGCGATCCGCGGCAGCCTGGTATCCGACCTGATCGTCTATCTGGGTAGTATCGATTTTGTTATGTCAGATGTGGACCGCTAATTATGCACGAGAATCAACAACCACAAACCGAGGCTTTTGAGCTGAGTGCGGCAGAGCGTGAGGCTATTGAGCACGAGAAGCACCACTACGAAGACCCGCGTGCGGCGTCCATTGAAGCGCTGAAAATCGTTCAGAAACAGCGCGGCTGGGTGCCGGATGGCGCGATCTACGCCATTGCCGATGTGCTGGGCATCCCGGCCAGCGACGTCGAAGGCGTGGCGACGTTCTACAGCCAAATTTTCCGCCAGCCGGTTGGCCGTCACGTGATCCGCTACTGCGACAGCGTGGTGTGTCACATTACCGGCTATCAGGGGATTCAGGCCGCCATCGAGAAGAAGCTGAACATCAAGCCAGGGCAGACCACCTTTGATGGCCGCTTTACCCTGCTGCCGACCTGCTGCCTGGGCAACTGCGACAAGGGACCGACCATGATGATTGATGAGGACACTCACAGCCATCTGACGCCGGAGGCAATTCCTGACCTGCTGGAGCAGTACAAATGAAAACCGTAATTCGTACTGCGGAAACGCATCCGCTCACCTGGCGCCTGCGCGACGACAAGCAGCCGGTCTGGCTGGACGAGTATCGCAGCAAAAATGGCTATGAAGGGGCGCGAAAAGCGCTGACCGGCATGGCGCCGGACGAGATCGTCACGGCGGTAAAAGACGCTGGCCTGAAAGGGCGTGGCGGCGCGGGCTTCTCCACCGGTCTGAAGTGGAGCCTGATGCCGAAAGACGAATCCATGAACATCCGTTACCTGCTGTGTAACGCCGATGAGATGGAGCCGGGCACCTATAAAGACCGCCTGCTGATGGAGCAGCTCCCGCACCTGCTGGTGGAAGGCATGCTGATCTCCGCCTTTGCGCTGAAGGCTTATCGCGGCTACATCTTCCTGCGCGGAGAGTATATCGAAGCGGCCCAGCATCTGCGCCGCGCGATTGCCGAAGCCACCGAGGCGGGCCTGCTGGGGAAAAATATCCTCGGCACTGGTTTTGACTTCGAGCTGTTTGTCCACACCGGGGCAGGAC
>OKVR01000228.1_pt1 | contig 19880 bp, 17 predicted proteins | sample 1606891 | NCBI WGS metagenome assembly OKVR01 (sample SAMN03281011, study PRJEB24777) | human gut metagenome | isolation source: fecal sample PR176 from 1 month old male Indian infant, caesarean delivered... | place: Singapore | collected 2006-01-13 | reverse complement strand
AGACCCATCAGCGGATCCAGGCCCAACAGCTTCGCCATGCCGATACCGAGGGCGTTCTGCAGCAGCAACAGACCAACCACCACAATCAGAAAGGTACCCAGCACCTTGCCGCCCGCCCGCAGGCTGGCCAGGTTGGCGTTCAGACCGATGGTGGCGAAGAACGCCAGCATCAGCGGATCTTTGAGGCTCATATCGAAATCAATATCGATATCCATACTTTTTTTCAGCACCAGCAGCGCCAGCGCCACCAGCAGACCGCCGGCAACAGGTTCAGGAATGGTGTATTTCTTGAGGAGGGGTACGGTTTGGACGAGTTTTCTGCCGAGTAATAGCACAAGCGTTGCGGCAACGAGCGTCGATAAGGTATCGAGATGAAACATAAAAAGCTCCTTATGGGCGCATGATCCATTCACACGCGACGATATCCTGGTGTCTTTAGCTTCTCTTCATGAGGAGGCAGAGGGGGATTTTACGCAGAACGGCGGAAAAAATGACAGAAAAAGATATTTTGTATCCTGAATGATGCGATTTAGCATACAAAATGTTAATAATCTCGTTGCGCATATTCACAGCATAAATTTTTATGGGCAAACGCTGGCAAACGTTTGCTTTTGGTCTACAGTCCGATAAAATTCCCGCTTTGCCACCTTGGGATTGCTTGTGATGTCCGTTAACACCGCAGAGTCAGAAAATGCGCAACCGGTTGCGCATAAACCAGCCAGCGAATTAATTTACCGCCTCGAAGATCGCCCGCCCCTACCGCAAACCCTGTTCGCCGCCTTCCAGCACCTGCTGGCGATGTTTGTCGCGGTGATCACCCCGGCGCTATTAATCTGCCAGGCTCTCGGTCTCCCGGCGCAAGATACCCAACATATCATCAGCATGTCGCTGTTCGCCTCCGGCGTGGCCTCCATTATTCAGATCAAAGCCTGGGGCCCGGTCGGTTCCGGACTGCTCTCCATCCAGGGCACCAGCTTCAACTTTGTCGCCCCGCTGATCATGGGCGGCACCGCGCTGAAAACCGGCGGCGCCGACGTCCCGACGATGATGGCCGCCCTGTTCGGCACCCTGATGCTGGCCAGCTGCACGGAAATGGTCCTCTCCCGCGTCCTGCACCTCGCGCGCCGCATCATTACCCCGCTGGTCTCCGGCGTGGTGGTGATGATCATCGGCCTGTCGCTGATTCAGGTTGGGTTGACCTCCATCGGCGGCGGCTACGCGGCGATGGCCGACCATACCTTCGGCGCGCCGAAGAACCTGCTGCTGGCGGGCATCGTGCTGGCGCTGATCATCATTCTCAACCGCCAGCGTAATCCCTATTTGCGCATCGCTTCGCTGGTGATTGCCATGGCGGCGGGCTATCTGGCGGCGTGGTTCCTCGATATGCTGCCGGCCAACACCGCCCCGACCAACAGCAGCCTCATCACCGTCCCGACGCCGCTCTACTATGGCCTCGGCATTGACTGGAGCCTGCTGCTGCCGCTGATGCTGGTGTTTATGATCACCTCCCTGGAAACCATCGGCGATATCACCGCCACCTCCGACGTCTCCGAACAGCCGGTCTCGGGTCCGCTGTATATGAAGCGCCTGAAAGGCGGCGTGCTGGCTAACGGCCTCAACTCCTTTGTGTCCGCGGTCTTCAACACCTTCCCGAACTCCTGCTTCGGCCAGAACAACGGCGTGATCCAGCTGACCGGCGTCGCCAGCCGCTACGTCGGCTTTGTGGTGGCGCTGATGCTGATCGTCCTCGGGCTGTTCCCGGCGGTGAGCGGCTTCGTACAGCATATCCCTGAGCCAGTGCTCGGCGGCGCCACGCTGGTGATGTTCGGCACCATCGCCGCGTCCGGCGTGCGCATCGTCTCCCGCGAGCCGCTGAATCGCCGGGCGATCCTGATTATCGCCCTGTCGCTGGCGGTGGGCCTCGGCGTGTCGCAGCAGCCGTTGATCCTGCAGTTCGCGCCGGACTGGCTGAAGAATCTGCTCTCCTCCGGTATCGCCGCCGGCGGTATCACGGCGATTGTTCTGAATTTAATTTTCCCGCCAGAAAAAGCCTGATTTAACGCGTCCCGGTCGTGCCATCGGCCGGGGCACCCTGGCGCTGCCCTCCACCGTCTGCCCCGTCACGGAAATAAACCACGCCTGCCTTGAGAAGTGCGCATAAATCGGGCATAACACGGTTATGTGCATCTCACAGAATGGAAGACCATGAAATTTCTTGGAAAGCTGATTCTCTGGCTGCTAGTCGCTCTGCTGCTCGTCATCGTTGGCGCGTGGTTCCTGCTGCAAACCCACTGGGGCGCCCGCCAGGCCAGCGCCTGGCTCAGCAATGGCACCGGCTGGCAGGTCTCCTTCGTGCGATGGACCACGATTTCTCCTCCCCTCTTCATGTGCAGTTGCAAAACGTCACCTTTGGCCGGGAAGGCAAGCCGGCAACCCTGGTGGCGAAAACGGTCGATATTGGCTTCAGCACCCGCCAGTTTAGCGACCCGCTGCATGCGGATGAGATTGTCCTTAACGACGGCACCCTGAATCTGTCACCCCACTCTGCCGACCTGCCGTTCGCTGCAGACCGGCTAATGTTGCGCAATATGGCCTTCAATAGTCCGGAAACCGGCTGGGCGCTCAGCGCGCAGCGCGTCACTGGCGGCGTCAGCCCGTGGGCGCCGGAGGCAGGCAATGTGCTGGGGAAAACGGCGCAGATCCAGATGAGCGCGGGCTCGATGACGCTCAATGGCGTCGAAGCCAGCAATGTTCTGATTCAGGGCAAGATTGATCAGGGCGAGATCACCCTCTCCACCCTCGGCGCCGATGTCGCCCGCGGCACCTTAACCGGCAATGCGAAACGCAGCGCCGACGGCAGCTGGCTGGTGGATAACCTTCAGCTCAATGAGATCCGACTGCAGAGCGCCGCCTCGCTGGCCGACTTTTTCGCGCCGTTAACCACGGTCCCCTCTCTGCAGATTGGCCGCCTGGATATCACCGACGCGCGCCTGCAGGGGCCGGACTGGGCGGTAACCGACCTCGACCTGAGCCTGCGCAACCTGACGCTCAGTCACGGCGGCTGGCAGAGCCAGGACGGCACGCTGTCGATGAATGCCAGCGAATTTATCTACGGCTCGCTGCACTTTTTCGACCCGATCCTGAATGCCGAATTTTCACCCCAGGGTATTGCCCTGCGCCAGTTCTCCTCGCGCTGGGAGGGCGGCATGGTGCGAACCTCCGGCAACTGGCTGCGCGCCGGTAACGCGCTGGTGCTTGACGACACCGCCTTCGCCGGGCTGGAGTACACGCTGCCGGCGAACTGGAAGCCACTGTGGATGGCGCCGCTGCCGGCCTGGCTGCAAAGCCTGACGCTTAAAAAATTCAGCGCCAGCCGCAACCTGATCATCGATGTGGACCCAGCCTTCCCATGGCAGATTACCGCTCTCGATGGCTATGGCGGCGAGCTTCAGCTGGTGAAAAACGGCAGCTGGGGGGTGTGGAACGGTAGCGCGACGCTGAAACGCCGCGGCGGCGACCTTTAACCGAATTGACGTGCGTCGCCCTTCACTCAAGCTGAGCGCCACGGCGTCGACGGTCAATATCACTGAGCTCAGCGCCTTCACCGAGCGCGGCATTCTGCAGGCCACCGCCGCGGTATCCCAGCTGCCGCAGCGCCAGGTCAATTTGAGCCTGAACGGCCGCGGCGTGCCGCTGAATATTCTGCAGGCCTGGGGCTGGCCTTCGCTCCCCATTAGCGGGGATGGCAACCTCCAGCTGACCGCCAGCGGCAGCGTGCAGGCCGATGCCCCGCTCAAGCCGACGGTCAACGCACAGCTTAGCGCCGTAAATATGGAGAAACAGCAGGTGGCGCAAACCATGCGCAACGGCGAGGTCAATACCGCCCCCGCCGCGCCAGCGCCCGCTCCCGTCACGCCCTAGCGATGCCCCATCCCCCTCTCCCCCACGGGGAGAGGGAACGCTTCTCTGCAAACACTCCGCTCTGGCAACGCTCTCTCACTTTCAGGGAGGGGGTCTGCAAGCATTCTGAAACCTGTGTGCAATAAGCGGTTATCTGTGCCTATTTACCGCTACTGGTTCCTTTCAAATATCAGAGTTGCTATAACCAAAATACTGGAAGTCGATAAAAACAAACCGCTCCCTGTACCTACAAAAATATAAAAGGATCAATCATGCCTGAAATACGTCAGCGTATTCTGGAGAATATGCAAAAATTCTCCCGGGCCATGATCGGCGCCGTATTGTTCTTGCCGGTCATTGGCTTAATTCTGGCCCTCAGTTCAGTATTAACTAATCCGACATTAATTGCTGAAACCAGTTTCCTGCACCAGCTTGGGCAGATGCTCGGCGACACCTTTTGGCCTCTATTTGGCAACCTCGGCTTATTATTTTGCGTCGGTATTAGCTATGGCCTGGCAAAAGATAAAAAAACCGAAGTCGCGCTGGTTGCGGTGATGTGCTTCATTATGTTTCTTGGCGCCAACCACTCCTGGCTGGAACACACCCACGGACTCGCCGAAAAAATTAACGGTGAATATTATGGCACCGGGCAAACCCAACTGCTGGGCTTTGTAGTGGTGGATATGGGCGTTTTCCTTGGCATTATTCTCGGCTGCACTATCGCGTGGGTGCACAATAAAGTCTCTACCATTGAGCTGCCCGGCGCGCTGTCGATGTACGGCGGCGCCAAGCTGACGCTGGTGGCGATGACGCCGGTGGTTATCTTCTACGCCATCGCCTTTACCTGGATTTGGCCGTTTATGACCCACGGCATCTCCGCCCTCACCGGCTTTATGAAAAATGCCGGGGTCGCCGGGGTCTTCGTCTATGGTTTCTTTGAAAAATTTCTTATCCCGACCGGCCTGCACCATTTTGTCTGGTCACCCTTCCAGCTCACCCAGATTGGCGGCACCCTGAACGTGGACGGCCAGGTGGTCTCCGGTACCCAGGCCATTTTTCTCGCCTATATGCGCCATCCGGATCTGACCCCGGTGATGAATGAGGCCCTACGCTTCTCACAGCAAGGGATGACCACCATCTTCGGCCTGGCCGGCGCCTCGCTGGCGTTCTACCACACCGCGAAGCCGGAGAAAAAAGTGATGGCCAAGGCGATTCTGCTGCCGGCGATTATCACCTCTATGCTGACCGGCATCACCGAGCCGATTGAGTTCACCTTCTTGTTTGTCTCGCCGCTGCTGTGGGTGATCCATGCGACGTTAACCGCCGCCTCGCAGGCCATTTGCGACCTCTTCACCGTACGCCCCTGGGGAGCCTCGGGCCTGATCGAATTTCTGATCTATAACCTGCCGCTACCGGTCTCCTTAACGCGCTGGCCGGGATATGTCCTTATCGGTATCGGCCAGTTCGCCGTCTACTACGTGATTTTCCGCACTCTGGTGGTGAAGCTGAATCTGAAAACGCCGGGCCGGGAAGATGACGAGAACGTGAAGCTCTACAGCAAAGCGGAGTATCGCCAGAAAGTCGCGCAGCCCCAGTCGGTCACCGATGACATTATCCGCGGTCTCGGGGGCAAGGAGAATATTCTCTCCGTCGATAATTGTTTTACCCGCCTGCGCGTGGCCGTGCGCGATATGGCGCGGGTTGATGACGCGCAATTAAAAAATACCGGCGCCAACGGCGTAGTGCGCAATCGCAATGAGGTTCAGGTTATTTATGGCGTAAAAGTGGGACAGGTACGTTCCCGGGTTGATAACTGGTTAGCAGAAAATTAATGAGGAGTTTGTATGAAATTAACCGTATTAGGCGGGGGCGGCGTTCGCTCTGCATTTTTAGCGAAATCTCTGGCATATAATGCTCACCGCATTGGTTTAACGGAGGTGGTTTTTCTCGATAACTCTGCAGATAATCTGGCGATATTCGGCGAAATTGCCCGCTATGTATTTACGACCATTCGCCCGGATATTCATTTCACGACCACCACCGACCCGGTCGCGGCGCTGCAAAACGCTAATTATATTATTACCACCCTGCGGGTCGGTGGTGATGAAAGCCGTATTCGCGACGAGCGCATTGCGCTGCAACATAACACCCTCGGCCAGGAGACCACCGGCGCCGGCGGCTTCGCGATGGCCATGCGTTCGATCCCGGCGATCCTCGACTATTGCCGGCTGATCGAAGCGCATGCCGCCGAAGACGCCATTCTGTTTAACTTTACCAACCCCTCAGGCCTGGTGACGGAAGCGATCGTTAAGTCCGGCTTTAAGCGTCGGGTCTACGGGATCTGCGATGCCCCCTCCGAGCTGATTCGTGAGCTGCCGGCGATCCTCGGCTGTGAGGAGCGCGACCTGAGCGTGGAATGCTATGGGCTGAACCATTTCTCCTGGTTTACCCACTTCACCGTGCGCGGGGAAGCGGTGACCGAGCGGCTGATCGCCAGCCCGGCGCTGTACCAGAAGACCGCGATGCAGTATTTCTCACCCGAACTGGTGCGGCTGTGCGATAACCAGTTACTCAACGAATATCTCTATTATTATTACTATCGCGACGAGGCGCTGAAGGCGATTCAGGGGGCAGGCGAAACGCGCGGGGAGCAGATCGCCCGTATCAATCAGGAGATGCGCCAGGCGCTGCGCACCGTGGATGCCAGAACGCAGCCGGAAGCCGCCTTCAATATCTGGATGCAACACTACCTTCGCCGGGAAAACAGCTATATGCAGAACGAATCCCGTCAGGAGAAATTTCATACCCGCGAGCCGCTGACGCTGCGGCAGTTTATCGAAGAGCCGGACACCGGCGGCTATGCCGGGGTGGCGCTGGATATTCTGGAAGCGGTGAACAGCACCACCACCAAGCGGATCGTGGTGTCGATCCAGAATAATGGCACGCTCGACTTTTTGCGCCCTGACGACGTGATTGAGATCAGCTGCGACCTGAGCCGGGAGGGTCTCAAGCCGGTAACGCCGGTGAAGGTGCCGACGGCGCAGAAAAATATGATTTCCTGCGTGAAAGAGTATGAGCGGCTGGCGGTTGCGGCGATCCTGCAGCAGGATAAGTCGCTGGCGGTGCGGGCGCTGATGGCGCACCCGCTGATCGGTTCCTGGTCGCTGGCGAAAACCCTGGTCGAGGCCTACCTCGACGATGAGCAGTTCGCCGCCTGGCGGTAACCTGCTGCCGATGGGATTCCCCCGCTTGCGCTACGCTTAGCGGGGCTACGAACGGAGCGGTTTGTGTTTTATGTAGGTCGGGTCAGGCGTAAGCCGCCACCCGACAAATAGCCGCATCACCCGGTAGCCCGAATAAGGCGCCAGCCGCCATCCGGGAACTCCCCCCGCTCGCACCGCGCTTAGCGGGGCTACGAACGGAGCGGTTATTATTTTATGTAGGTCGGGTCAGGCGTAAGCCGCCACCCGACAAATAGCTGCATCACCCGGTAGCCCGGATAAGGCGCCAGCCGCCATCCGGGAACTCCCCCCGCTCGCACCGCGCTTAGCGGGTCTAGCTATTGCTCCGTACGCGGGTAAACCACATCTTCAGTAGCCGCTCAAAGCCTAAGATGCAGTAGCCGAAAAACGGGTTGCTCCAGTAAATATCATCGTCAAACTTCTGCGGGTCGTGAATAATAAACGCCGTATCTGCAGCCTGCGCCAGCGGGCTCTGATAATCACCGGTAAAGCAGACCAGATTAATCTCCTTCCCCCTCCAGGGCCTTCACCCAGTTAAGCGCTGAGCTGCTGCGCCCGGATTTCGAAATGATCCAGATGGAGTCGAAGCGAGCGGCGTTTTTCTGTTCAAGAATTTCGTAATCCGGCCACAGCGCCAGGCTGGCATTCACCCCAGTGACGAGAAACTTGTTATAAATATACTGGGCGATCAGCTGCGAAAAGCCGCTGCCGTGGATCAGGACGCGCTGCTGCGCGAGGCTTGCCAGCAGTGGCGTCAGCGCCTCCGCCGGCTGAATGCTCATATAGTCGATATCGTTGGTGACATCGAGCTTCGGCATGGTGATATTGAACTTGATGAAATAGACCAGCTCCAGCCAGCCGCTGAACTTAAGCTTTTTCGCCAGCCGTACCAGCGAGGAGGGATTACTGTAGCACTGCTCCGCCACGGCGCGGACCCCCTGGCGGATACACTGCTCCGGGTCGTTCTGGATAAAGCGCAGCACGGTCATTTCCGTTTTGCTTAGCTTCACGTCACGAAAGATATTTTCTACGTCCATGGCGGGCTCCTCTCAGCGGCAGAATACGCTATCACCGTTCAGCAACGGCGTCTGCGGCCTGAGTCACCAGACTGAAATGAATATTACTTTTTGTACAAAAATGGAATAAAAAACCCTCTCCGCCAGGCGAAGAGGGTCTCTGCCGTTAACGCAGTCTTTTACAACGTAATCGTCAGCGTATTGCCCTGGGCGCTCACCACCACACCCCATTCGCTGCCGGTCTGCGTGCCGCCCTGAACGCCGGCTATCTGCTGGATATTGCGCAGGCACAGCGTCCAGCCGCGGGCTTCGCCTTCGCCGCTCACGGCGATGGTGTTGCCCTGGCGCTTCGCCTTCAGGGTGAAGATCGTGGAACCGTCCGCCGCAGGAACCTGACAGCGCGCCTCGGGCCCCTCTTCGAGGTGGAACAGCTGGAAGGCGGTGCCTTCATGCCAGGCATAATCGGGTTTCTGGTCATTGTTGCCCAGCGCCAGCAGAGTATTGTCGCGAATGTAGACCGGCAGACTCAGCGCATTATGATTCTGCTTATGCCAGCGGCTACCCGGCAATTCATCGTTATGCCACAAATGCGTCCAGCGCCCTTCCGGCAGATAAAACTGCACATCGCCCGCTTCGGAGAACACCGGCGCGACCAGCACTGAATCACCCAGCATATACTGGCGGTCGAGATAGTCGCAGGTCGGATCGTCCGGGAACTCGAGCATCATCGCGCGCAGCATCGGGGTGCCGTACTCATTGGCCAATGCCGCCTGACGATAGAGATAGGGCATCATGCGGCATTTCAGCTGCGTGAAGTGGCGCACCACGTCGCAGGACTCTTCGTCGTAGGCCCATGGCACACGATAGGATTTACTGCCGTGCAGGCGGCTGTGGCTGGAAAGCAGGCCGAAGGCGCACCAGCGCTTGTAGACGTGGGCCGGGGCGGTATTCTCGAAACCGCCGATATCGTGGCTCCAGAAACCGAAGCCAGACATGCCGATCGACAACCCGCCGCGCAGGCTTTCCGCCATCGATTCGTAATTGGCGTAGCAGTCGCCGCCCCAGTGCACCGGGAACTGCTGTGCGCCCACCGAGGCGGAGCGAGCGAACAGCACCGCTTCTTTCTCGCCGACGGTCTCTTTCAGCACGTTCCACACCAGTTCGTTATAGATGAAGGCGTAATGGTTGTGCATTTTCTGCGGGTCAGAACCATCAAACCACTGCACATCGGTCGGGATGCGTTCGCCGAAGTCGGTCTTGAAGCAGTCGACGCCCATCGCCACCAGGCCTTTGAGTTTGTCGGCGTACCACTGACAGGCTTCCGGGTTGGTGAAGTCATATATCGCCAGCCCAGGCTGCCACTTATCCCACTGCCACAGCGAACCGTCCGGGCGCTTCAGCAGATAGCCCTTCTCTCTCAGCTCCTTGAACACCGGCGAGCGCTGGCCGATATACGGATTGATCCACACGCAGATCTTCAGCCCTTTCGCCTTCAGGCGCTTGATCATCCCTTCCGGGTCCGGGAAAGTCAGCGGATCCCATTCGAAATCGCACCACTGGAAGGCTTTCATCCAGAAACAGTCGAAATGGAAGACGTGCAGCGGCAGCTGGCGCTCGGCCATGCCGTCGATAAAGCGGTTCACCGTCGCTTCGTCATAGTTGGTGGTGAACGAGGTGGTCAGCCACAGACCAAACGACCATGCCGGCGGCAGCGCCGGGCGACCGGTGAGCTGCGTATAGCGGTTGAGCACCGCTTTCGGCGTCGGGCCATCGATCACGAAGTACTCAAGGTATTCACCTTCCACGCTAAACTGGACTTTCGAGACCTTCTCTGAGCCCACCTCGAAGGAGACGCGCTGCGGGTGATTGACCAGCACGCCGTAGCCGCGGTTGGTCAGGTAGAACGGAATGTTTTTATAGGATTGCTCGGTGCTGGTGCCGCCGTCTTCGTTCCAGGTTTCTACCGTCTGGCCGTTGCGCACCAGGGCGGTAAAGCGCTCGCCGAGACCGTAGACGGTTTCGCCGACACCGAGGTCGAGGCGCTCAAACAGATAATTGCGCTGGGTCTGACTATCCTGCACGTAGCCATTGTTTTTCAGCTGACTACCGGTGATACGCACGCCGTCGCGCAGAAAATCCAGCGCCCAGAATTCGCCTTTAGTAACGCGCACGCTAAGGCTACCGCTTTTCAGCTCGGCGAATTCGGCCGTATCCTCTATGGTGACATTGACGTCGTTCTGCACGTTCAGCGGGTAGTGCGGACCGTTATCCAGCGCGCCCTGGAAGTGCTCCATACGCACCCCGATCACCCTTCCAGCGGGGAGAAAAAGCGCAGGGTGAATAACGGCGTATCCAGCTGCCAGGCGCGTTCGCGGACATCGCGCGGCGCGGCATAGACCACCATTTCATTCCCCTGCTGCTCCACCTCATAAACCTGTACGGGTTGGATCAGGGTGAGCCCTGGTTGAATGAGCCAGTTTCCATCACTGATTTTCATTAAAACGTCCTCTTAGTTTTGCCATTCTTTGTCGATCGGGGCTGTTGCGAAATCTTGTTCATTACGACGCGCGCCCTCGGCCAGCTCGGCCATCATTTTTTTCAGGAACGGCGTTTTCAGCGTGTAGTAGCGTTTGGCGATCGCCGCGCTCAGCAGGTAGCACACCGCTGGAACGAGGGTGAACAAGGCGATAATAATGGTGAGAGTGGCGCCGTTCTGGGTTTTGGCTGCGGCGTCGTAACCGCCGCCGGCCAGCATCCAGCCGATGAGCGCGCCGCCCAGCGCCAGGCCCAGCTTGAGCACAAACAGGGTGCCGGCAAAGCTGATGCCGGTCAGGCGTTTACCGTTGCACCATTCGCCGTAGTCGACGGTGTCGGACATCATCACCCACTGGATTGGCGTCACCAGCTGGTGCAGTACGCCAATGGCGAAGATAAAGACGAACATGGTGATTTCGGCATTCATCGGTACGAAAAACATCGCCACGCTGAGCACCGCCAGGAGGGCGTTGGTCCACCAGAAGACGCTGACTTTGCATTTCCAGTCGGTCAGCGGTTTCGCCAGCGCCGAGCCAATCAGGTTGCCGACGCAGTAGGTGGTGAGGAAGACGGTGAACAGCGCCGCCGAGCCCATGATCCAGGTGGTGTAGTACATCATCGCGCCGCCGCGAACGCAGACCGCGAGGATATTGAGGATGGTGAGCACGCCAACCACTCGCCACTGGTCATTGCGCCAGATATCGCGCAAATCTTCGCGCATCGAGGTGCTGCTCGGCGGCGCTTCGACACGCTCTTTGGTGGTAAAAAAGCAGAAGGCCAGCATCAGGAAGGCGATCGCCGAACAGCACCGCGATGCCGCCCTGGAAGCCAAGCGCTTTGTCATCTCCGCCGATAACGTTGACCAGCGGCATCATCAGCACGGTGGAGAGCATGCCGCCTGCTGTTGCCAGCACAAAGCGCCAGGACTGCAGGGAGATGCGCTGTGTTGGGTTGTCGGTGATCACGCCGCCGAGCGCGCAGTAAGGGATATTCACCACGGTGTAGAGCAGGGTCAGTAGCGTGTAGGGTTACCGCAGCGTAGATCAGCTTGCCGTGGTGGCTTAAGTCCGGCGAGCTGTAGGCTAGTACGCAGACGAGGCCGAACGGAATGGCGCCGAAGAGGATCCACGGGCGAAATTTACCCCAGCGGCTGCGGGTACGGTCGGCCAGCAGGCCCATGCACGGGTCGGAGATCGCATCCAGCGCGCGCGCCAGCAGGAACATGGTGCCGACAAAACCAGCGGGGATGCCGAAGATATCGGTGTAGAAAAACATCATATACAACATAACGTTATCAAAAATGATGTGGCTGGCGGCGTCACCCATGCCGTAGCCAATTTTCTCTTTGACGGACAAAATATGATCTTTCATATGGGCACAATTCCCTTAGCGGCGCCACGGATTGGTACCGGTTACATTTCTTGTAAACCTTTGCCGCAGGAAGATGAATTGCGATATCTCGTTATCAGATTACGTTTCTGTTTTCTGTGATCGCGGTAGCCTGAAAGCGTATGAAAAAGTGTAACCCATGGATTTTGAACGGATTTGTTTCAGACTGTTCTGCAAAGTCCAGTTTTAACAGTAAAAAAGTGCGTTCAGGTATGTGGTAACGGCTGAAAGTAGCTATAATGCGCCCACGCCTCCATGTAGCAATCGAGGCGCGGAAGATCGTCATCTCCGGTGAGGTGGCTGGACTTCAAATCCAGTTGGGGCCGCCAGCGGTCCCGGGCAGGTTCAACTCCTGTGATCTTCCGCCAGTTTGCCTCTGCTCCTCCACCGCCACGCCATACCAAACTGAGCCGCAAAACCCATCATCCCAGTCAATCATTTTCATCCAAACTCTGCGTTATTTTGTCTCCTGCGAACCCGTTACACTGGCGCAAAGGCCGCGTGCCGTTGCCAACCGAAACAGGAGAGCCATGATGACCCCCGAACTGAGACACTGTTTTTCCATTACCATCCAGGTTGATAAACCGATAATCGTTTCCCGCAGTCCGCAAACCGGCAAGCGCCAGCTGATCCCGATTCTCGGGGGCAGCGTTTCGGGTCAACTTCGCGGCCACGTGCTGCCCGGCGGCGTCGACAGCCAGATTATCGAGCCCGACGGCACGTGCAGGCTATCCGCCCGCTATGCCCTGCAGGTGGAGGAAGGAACGGTGTACGTGGAAAACAACGGTATTCGCCGGGTGCCGGCCCGCTATCATGACCAGCTGTTCGCCGACGATATGCGCTTTTTTAGCACTATTCCGCCGGAAGAAATCTATTTTCGCACCGTCCCCACCTTCGAGGTGGATACCCCCGCGCTCAGCTGGCTAACCACCTCGCTGTTTATCTGCGCGGGCGGACGTACTCAGGATGGGGTGATGCTCGATTTCTATCAGGTGGGCTGATTTTCACTTTCTGCATATAACTGTTATTGCCGTTAACCCGTTTTTCCCCTCCCGGCGCCGGTCTACTATCGCGTCATCGCTTTATTCACCCGATTCACAGACCGGAGCAGTTATGAAAGCTATCGCCATTACTCAAGCCGCCGCTGACGGCGACAATATCCCTTTTTTAACCGAGATCGACCTGCCGGTCCCTTCCGCCCACGGGCGTGACCTGCTGGTTGCCGTGAAGGCGGTCTCGGTCAATCCGGTGGACACCAAAGTGCGCGCCGGCTTCCAGGGCGACACGCCGCGGGTGCTGGGCTGGGACGCCGTTGGCGTGGTGCAGTCCGTCGGTGAGGAAGTGACGCTGTTCGCACCAGGCGATGAGGTCTGGTACGCCGGCGCCCTGGGCCGGGCCGGCAGCAACAGTGAATATCAGCTGGTGGATGAGCGCCTGGTGGCCCACAAACCGCGCACCCTCGATAACGCCTCCGCCGCCGCGCTGCCGCTGACGGCTATCACCGCCTGGGAGCTGCTGTTTCACCGTCTTGGCGTCACGGAAGGCGGCAACGCGGGCGACACGCTGCTGATCGTCGGCGCGGCGGGCGGCGTGGGGTCGATCCTGACCCAGCTGGCCAGCAAACTGACCGCCATGACGGTGATCGGCACCGCCTCGCGTCCGGAGAGCCAACGCTGGGTCCGCGAGGCGGGCGCGCACCATGTTATCGATCACAGCAAGCCGCTCTCCGACGAGCTGGCGCGCATCGGCATCAACGCGGTGACCCATGTCGCCAGCCTGACCAACACCGACCAGCACTTCAACGCGCTGATCGACGCCCTCGCCCCGCAGGGCAAGCTGGCGCTGATTGATGACCCGGAGACCCTGGACGTGGTGCCGCTGAAAGCCAAAAGCCTGTCCCTGCACTGGGAATTTATGTTCACCCGCTCAATGTTTGAGACGGATGACATGATCGCCCAGCATCAGTTGCTAACCCGCGTGGCGGCCCTGATCGACAACCACACGATCAAAACCACACTCGGCGAACACTACGGCGCTATCACCGCCGACAATCTGCAGAAAGCGCATCGCCAGCTGGAAACCGGACGCGCAGTGGGCAAGATTGTGCTGGAGGGATTTTAAGATGATAACCCTTCTCGCCGTGCTCAAGGCGAAACCAGGCCAAACAGACGCGCTGCGCAAGGTCCTGCAGGGTCTGCTCCTGCCGACGAGACAAGAGCCGGGCAATCTTGACTACGCGCTGTTCCAGCTGCGCGACGCGCCGGATACCTTCTACATGCGGGAGTCCTGGCGTGACCAGCAGGCGCTGGATGAGCATATCGACCAACCCTACTTTCAGGCCTTTATTGGCGAGATGGATTCCCTGCTCGCCGAGCCACTGCGCCTGGACTATCTGACGCCAGTCGCCCCCTGAAAAGTCTGCTCCTCACCCGGTGAGGAGCGGTTTTAACGCTTTGAGCTACCCGTCTCGCATCCCGGGCGCTCCAGGCTACGCTTATCTTTACCGCGCTAAAAAACGCTCACCTCCGTCCGCCCGTTTTAACACCGATATAATCAAGAGGTTTCGCTATGCTGATCAACGCTATAGGTACCTACTCCGCCAGCCAACCGCTGGAATCAATGGCCATCACCCGCCGCGAACCGGGGCCGCAGGATGTGCAGATCGCCATCGCCTACTGCGGCGTCTGCCACTCCGATCTCCACCAGGCGCGATCGGAATGGGCCGGAACGCTCTACCCCTGCGTGCCGGGGCATGAAATTGTGGGCCGGGTCACCGCGGTCGGCGAGGCCGTCTCGCGCTACGCCGTCGGCGATCTGGTGGGCGTCGGCTGCATGGTCGATAGCTGTCAACAGTGCGAGGAGTGCGCTGAAGGGCTGGAGAACTACTGCGACCATATGGTGCTGACCTACAACGGACCGACCCAGGACGCGCCGGGCCACACCCTGAGCGGCTATTCACAGCAGATCGTGGTCAAAGAACACTACGTGCTGCGGATAACCCATCCCGAAGCGCAGCTGGCCGCCGTCGCGCCGCTGCTGTGCGCCGGGATCACAACCTACTCGCCGCTGCGCCACTGGCACGCCGGGCCGGGTAAAAAAAGTCGGCGTGGTCGGCATCGGCGGCCTTGGGCATATGGGAATCAAGTTGGCCCACGCCATGGGGGCCCCACGTGGTGGCCTTTACCACCTCCGAATCCAAGCGTAATGCGGCCAGAGCGCTAGGCGCTGATGAAGTGGTGGTGTCGCGTAACGAAGAGGACATGGCGGCACACGTCAAAAGCTTCGATTTCATCCTCAACACCGTGGCGGCGCCGCATAATCTCGATGCCTTCACCACGCTGCTGAAGCGCGATGGCACGATGACGCTGGTAGGCGCGCCGGCCACACCGCATCCGTCGCCGGAAGTGTTCAATCTGATCATCCGTCGCCGGTCGATTGCCGGGTCGATGATTGGCGGGATCGCGGAAACCCAGGAGATGCTCGACTTCTGCGCTGAACACGGCATCGTCGCCGATATCGAACTGATCCGCGGCGATGAGATCAACGAAGCCTGGGAAAGAATGGTCAAGGGTGACGTGAAATACCGCTTCGTGATCGACAGCGCGACCCTCGGCGGCTAAGCGCCGCGGCGAAAGGTACGCCGCCATTCGGTCGGACTGACGCCAAAGCGCGCCTTAAACTGCTGACGCCAGGTGACGGCAGAGAGATAACCCACCGCCTCCGCCACCTGCTCGACCGGCAGATCCCCCGCCTCAAGCAGGCTCTGGCTGCGGCGCAGGCGTTCGGCGGTCAGCCAGTCGGTGATGCTCATCCCGGTCGCCCGGGCGAAGTGGCGGGTCAGGCTGCGGCGGCTCATCGCCACCACCCGGGCCAGCGAATCGAGATTATGCGGCTCGGCAATATGCTGCTGCAGATAATCCAGCAGGCAGTTGATTCGCGCATCGCGGGTATTTTTCGGCACCGGCTGAGCGATGAACTGCGCCTGGCCGCCCTCGCGGTGCGGCGAAACAATCAGCCGCCGGGCGATCTGGTTGGCCGCGAGGCTGCCGTAACGCTGGCGGATGATGTAGAGGCAACAGTCGAGCGCCGCCGCGGTGCCCGCTGAAGTAATGATCCGCTGGTCATCGACGTACAGGGCGTTGATATCCAGCCGCACCTGCGGAAACCGGCGCTGAAAATCCTGCTCAAACTCCCAGTGGGTCGCCGCGCGTTTCCCGTCCAGCAGCCCGGCGTAGCCAAGGACGAACGCGCCCAGGCACAGACCGACGATTTCCGCGCCGTTATTCCGGGCCCGCACCAGGCTATCAAGCAGCGCCTGCGGCGGGCGCCGGTCGACCTCGCCCCAGTAAGGCACCACCACGATATCCGCCTGTTCCAGCACGGCGTAATCGCCGCTGGCGTACAGCGCGAAGCCGTCGCGGGCGCGCAGCAGCCCCGGTCGCTCGGCGCAAATGTGCAGATTAAAGCGTTTGTTTTCAGAGACCGAATCGCCAAACAGCATGCAGGGAACGGCGTAATGAAACGGGCTAAAGCCCTCTACTGCAACAATCGCCACGTCGGTGAGCTTCATCGTTCCTTCCCCTTACGCACGTTAATAAACCACGGTTTCCCCATCCTGCGGGATACACACTACCTCGGCAATCTGATTATCCAGCGCATACTGGCGCATCTCTTCCCGACTCACCAGGCAGTGGTTGACCGCCTCCAGGTGGATAGCCATGATTTTCGCTTCCGGCAGGGTGAAGTGTACGTTCAGGAGATCCTCTTTGCCCATGATAATCGGGCCAAAGCCGATGACGTGGGCGTAGCCGGCGTTGAGGACCACCACGTCCGGACGCAGCTTCAGCAGGTCGGCCGCAATTTCATCACGCCAGATGGTATCCCCCACCAGCCACAGCGTCTTCTCCTGCGGATGGCGAAACAGCACGCCGCAGGCCTCGCCCAGGCGTTCGGCCATCGCCGGCACCGCGTAGGTGCGATCGCTGCCGTGCTGGCCGGAGGTGGTTTTCAGCAGGCGCACACCGGCAAATTCGCTGTCTGCCGTTAGCAGGCGGATATCCTCGAATCCCTGGCTGCGCAGCAGCGCACCGTCGGCCTCGTGCTGGACGAACACCGGCAGGGTTTTCGGGATCGCGGCGATCGCCGCCTCGTCCCAGTGATCGTCATGGGTATGGGTGACGATCACTGCGTCAACGTCGATAATGTTATCGCGGGAAAAAGGCAAGGCCACCAGCGGGTTGCGCAGCTCGCTGCGCGCGGTGCCCGGAAAACCCGGCCAGGCGCCTTTGTCCGCCAGCATCAGATCGATCAGAAACTTTTTCCCGGCGTAGTCAATAATCTGGGTCGCGTTACGGATATGGGTGATGTTCATGTCGGCGTTCCTCAGGGGGTGATTTGACGAACATCGTACTGAGTACCAGCCTGGCGCAATAGGGGCATTTGGGCAAGGATCGATGAAATCGGGCCAACCTGCGGCGATTGCTATCCGTCTCCGGCTATGTTGTTCTGAAGGCTCCATTTTTGACAGGAGTGGCAGGATGAAGAAAAAACTGACCGCCGCCGATATGCACGACCCGCAGGTCATCGCCGAGACGCCGTGGTTCAGCATGCGCAAGGTGGGTATTGATATCGCCCCCGGCGAGCGCCGCGACTTTTACGCCATTCACTATCTCCGCCCGGCGGTGGGGGTTGTGGCTATCCAGGAGGGCAAAGTGCTGCTGATTCGCCACTACCGCTACCTGATCGACAAGGTGGTGTGGGCCATTCCGTCTGGCGGCGTTGACGAAGGGGAAGATCCGGCGGCGGCCGCGCTGCGCGAGCTGCGGGAAGAGACCGGCTGGCAGGCGCAACGCGTCGAGGAGATCATTCGCTTCAACCCCTCCTACGGCAGCAGCGATCAGCTGTTTATCACCTGGCTGGCTACCGGTTTACGCTGGGTGGGGATGGATGCGGATCAGGATGAGGTAATGGAAACCGGCTGGTTTACCTTTGAGGAGATAAACCAGCTGATCGCCCGCGGCGAAATGCCGGACGGGCTGTCGCTGGTGCCGCTGCTGCAATTGATGGCGCAGCCGCGCACCGGGCAGGCTACGGCTTAAGCATTCGCCAGCGGAACCACAGCTGGGCAACCAGGATCAGCACGCCGCCGATAATTTTCTGCAGCGGCAGCTGTTCGCCGTACCACAGCGCGGCGGCAATGACCGTCAGCAGCGGTTCGAGCACCATAATGATCGCCGCGCTGGCCACCGCCGCGTACTTTTGCCCCTTCATCTGCAGACCGAAGCGCAGGCTGGTGGCGATGACTATGCTGGCCACCAGCCAGCCGAAGGTCGGCAGGGTCATCGGCTGGTCCCAGCGTTCAACGGCAGCGGAGATGGTCAACCCGACGATACCAGTGATCGCCAGCTGCACGGTGGTCAGGGGGATCAGCGGTACTTCACGCGCGCAGCGGCTGGTGTAACAGAACCAGATCGACTGCACCAGCGCCGTCAGCAAAAACCAGCCCTGGCTGGGGTGGAAGGCTATCGGCATGTGCAGGCTGAGCAGGCCCAGGCCCACCACCGCGATCGGCAGGCACTCCCACCAGGCCCGCGGCGGACGCACCTTCATCATCACCCACGCGGTCAGCGGGACGAACATCATCGACAGGCTCATAATAAACGCCCCTTCGCCGAGCGACGCCGTCGTGGAGACCGAGTAGATCCACAGGCAGAGGTTGAGCGCAAACCACAGCCCGCTGATGATGAGCTTTGGCCAGTGCTGCTTTTGCGGGCGAAACCCGCGGCAGAACGGCAGCAGCAGCAGGGCGGCGAAAAAAAGCGCAGCCCAGGAACGCGAATACCGGCATGCCGGCGATCGCCTCGCGGGAAAAAATCCAGCCGCAGGCGGCAATCACCGTCGCGGCAATCAGCAGCAGGTCAGCCTGCCGTTGGCGTACCATACGCGCCTCTCCCTGTGTGTTGGCTTACCAGCCCGGCACCGCGCCGCCGTTGAAGATAGTCTCTGCCGCCTTCGCCACCACCGGCGACTGGTACGACTGCATAAACTCCTTCACGTTTTCCGCGTCTTTATTGTCTTCACGGGTCACGATGATGTTCACGTAGGGCGAGTTTTTATCTTCGATAAAGATGCCATCGCGAACCGGCGACAGCCCGGTTTGCTGCAGGTAGGTGGTGCTGATGATGGCCACGTCGACTTTAGGATCGTCGAGTACGCGCGGCAGCTGCGCCCCTTCCAGCTCCATAATTCTCAGGTGATGCGGGTTGTCGGTGATATCCACCGCCGTCGGCAGCAGGCCGGTGCCGGCTTTGAGGGTAATCAGCTTCTCTTTTTGCAACAGCAGCAGCGCCCGCCCGAGATTGGTCGGGTCGTTGGGGATGGCGATTGTCGCGCCGTCTTTCAGTTCGGCGACTGACTTGATCTTGCGCGAATAGCCGGCCATCGGGAAGACGAAGGTATTGCCGACCGCCACCAGATGGTAGTTATGCGCTTTGTTGTCCTGCTCAAGGAAAGGCCGATGCTGGAAGACGTTGGCGTCCAGATCCCCGGCGTTGGTCGATTCGTTAGGCAACAGCGAGCCGCTGAACCCCACCAGCTCAACCTCCAGACCATACTTCTCTTTGGCCACCTTCTTCGCCACTTCCGCCACATCCTGTTCAGCGCCATTAATCACGCCGACCTTAATGTGCTTCGCTTCATTACTCTTTTGGTCGCAGCCGACCAGCGCCAGACCCGCCAGCATTACCGCGGCGGCGGCACGTAAACGTAATCTCATCCTCTTCACCCTGTCCGTCCTGAC
>OKVR01000227.1_pt1 | contig 19914 bp, 18 predicted proteins | sample 1606891 | NCBI WGS metagenome assembly OKVR01 (sample SAMN03281011, study PRJEB24777) | human gut metagenome | isolation source: fecal sample PR176 from 1 month old male Indian infant, caesarean delivered... | place: Singapore | collected 2006-01-13 | reverse complement strand
GGCAAACAGCGGGATCACCAGGCTTCACGAGGTTAGTGCCGGTATGGCGCGCCATCGAGAAGGCGACGCTGATCAGTAGTACGATCGCCACTTCGAAAAAACAGCGGCAGCGCGCAGATGAGGCCGGGAGACCAATCGCATAGTGCGCGCGATTGTGGCCGAAGGATTTGAGCATCTTGACGGCAATCTGATCGACCGCCCCGTTTCATGCAGGATCTTACCGAACATCGCGCCCAGCGCGACGACGATCGCCAGGAAGCCCAGCGTACCGCCCATCCCCTTCTCCATCGTCGCCGCGATTTTATCCAGCGGCATGCCGGAGAAGAGACCTGCACCAATAGAAACCACCATCAAAGCCACGAAGGCGTGCATCCGCGCCTTCATGACTAAAAACAGCAGCAGCAATACCGAGCCGACAGCTGTTAAAACAAGCGTTAAAGTACTCACTAGTGACTGCCTTTGTTGATCACCTCAATGGTGCTGGCCACCACGCCTTCCAGCGGCTGGTCGATATCGACGATAAGCACATCGCTCTCGTCGGCGCCTGGTTCCTGCAGCGTTTCAAACTGCGTCACCAACATTTGGGTTTTGAAGAAGTGCCCTTTACGCGCCTTCAGACGGTTTTCGATCACCTCGAAGTCGCCTTTCAGGTAGATGAAGGAGAGGTTCGGGTTGCCCTTGCGCAGAATGTCGCGATAGCTCTTCTTCAGCGCCGAGCAGACGATCAGCGACACCTTATTGGTACGCTGCATGGCAAACGCGGCGTCATTTAACGCCTGCAGCCACGGGGTACGGTCGTCATCGTTGAGCGGCTCACCGGAAGCCATCTTGGTGATATTGCTGCGCGGATGCAGAAAGTCGCCGTCGAGAAACGCGGCATGCAGCTGATGCGCCACTTCGCTGGCGACAGCGGAATTTTCCGCTGCCGGAAACGCCCATCAGAACGTAGACGTGGTGATCATGATTAGTCGTGCTCAAAGCATCCTCCCACCGGACAGGTACGCCGCGCCGTGGCTGACTCATTGAGCGCGAAGGCGGCATATCGGTTAATTGTTACGGGTAACTGTTATCGGTAACATTGTCATGCCGGACCTGTGGAGAAGCAATATCCATTCGTGCCAGATGTGAATATGTGTGATCTACTTCAAACTTGTCAGTTTAAATTGATCCGCCCGGTGACAAGGTGAAACCTAAATCTAACATCTTAGGGGTAATCGCTTCGCCACGAATGCGCGCCAGCAGACGTTCGGCGCCGATGCGCCCCATCCGCTCACGCGGAGTCAGGACGCTGGCCAGCCGCGGCTCCATCACCTGGCCGATATCGTGGCCGTGGAAACCGGCAATTGCCATATCATCGGGGATCTTCAGCCCCAGGCGCTGGCACTCAAAGGCCGCGCCGACCGCGAGGTCATCGTTGGTGCAAAAGATGCCGTCAAGCTGCGGGTATTCGCGACGCGCCTGGCGCATCAGCTCAATCCCGGATGAATAGGACGAGGACTGCTCCACCATCACGCTGTAGGGCGTCATGCCGGCGTCGAGCATCGCCTGCTCGTACCCCTTCTGTTTGATGATAGTACGTTCATCAAGACGCGCCCCCAGATAGGCGACGTGGCGGTGGCCGCGGGCGATGATCGCCGCGGTCATCTGCCGGGCAGCTTCAAAGTTATCAAACCCGACCGCAATATCGAGGCATGGCGACCGGCTGTCCATCAGCTCCACCACCGGAATGCCGGCGACTTCAATCATCTTCAGGGTGCGGGGCGTATGGGTGCGTTCGGTGAGGATCAGGCCGTCAATGTTCCAGGAGAGCATTGATTCGAGGCGTTTCTCTTCCATTTCCGGCTTGTAGCCGTAGTGCGCCAGCATGGTTTGATAGCCGAAGGCGTCGGTGACGCTTTCAATACCGCGCAGCACTTCCGAGAACACCTGGTTGGTTAACGATGGCAGCAGCACGCCAATCGCGCGGCTGGTGGCGTTGGAGAGAATGTCAGGGGCGCGATTGGGAATATAACCCAGTTCATCGAGAGCAACGGCAATCTTGCCACGCAGCGCTTCGGAGACCTGCTCCGGGTTGCGTAAATAGCGACTGACCGTCATTTTGGTCACGCCGACAAGATCGGCTACATCCTGAAGTACGGGTCTTTTCTTTTTCATCGTCCTGACTGTGATCAACGGGGAAACATTTTCTCAGTTTATCACGGACAAAGCGCAACCTTCCCTCATGTTAGGGAAGGTTGCGCAATTTATTTATACCCATCATAGTTCAAGTTGCATGCACGTTGGCTTTCCTCGCTCACCCCAGTCACTTACTTATGTAAGCTCCTGGGGATTCGCTGCGTCGCCGCCTTCCTGCAACTCGAATTATTTTGGGTATAGACTACCTCAGATAACTATCAAACCGGCGGCAGATCGAACAGCAGGATTTCGCTATCGCTGTCGGCATGAACCGAAATCGCCTGCTCATCCCAGATGGCCAGACCATCGCTGGTGGTAGCTTTGGTACCGTTAATGGTCACTTCGCCTTTGACGACCTGGATCCAGACGCGGCGTTCCGCAGCAATCTGGTGAACCGACTGCTCATCTTTCAGCAACGCCCAGCGGTACAGTTCCATATCCTGGTACACCTTCAGCGAGCCATCTCGCGCATCCGGCGAGAGCACCAGCTGTTTGCCCTGGGCGGCGTCGAAGCGGCGCTGCTCGTAGCGCGGGGTAATGCCGGTTTCTTCCGGAATAATCCAGATCTGGTACAGACGCAGACGATCGGTTTTGCTCGGATTGTACTCAGAGTGACGCACCCCGGTACCCGCGCTCATGATCTGAAACTCGCCCGCCGGCACCTGCTCTTTGTTGCCCATGCTGTCCTGGTGCTCCACCGCCCCTTCCAGCACATAGGTCAGGATCTCCATGTCTTTGTGCGGGTGGGTACCGAAGCCCTGACCGGCGTCGATGACGTCATCGTTAATCACCCGCAGGGCGGAGAAGCCCATAAAGTTCGGATCGTAATAGTTGGCAAAAGAGAAAGTATGCCAGGAATCCAGCCAGCCATGGTTAGCATGGCCACGTTCGTTCGCTTTGCGTAAGTAGATCATGTTGCACCCCCATATGTTTTCGATGGAGTCAGTGTGGACCCATTTCGCCAACGATCATAGAGGGTGAAAATTGACTCCTCTGTTCAAAAAATATGAACAAGCGCAGAGGAGCCGATTGGGCTTATTTCACCAGGGTAATAGTGGCCGGTGATGGCTGCTCAAAGCCGCGCTGCAGGATCTCCATATTGGTAAGAACGTCAGATTCCTTGACGTAATTTGGCTGGCCGTTGACGAGGGTATCGTACAGCGCGTCGTATACCCGGCCATAGTCGCCGCTCTCCAGCGGGACCGCTTCGCGCACTGTCTCCCCCGCGTCGTTGACATACACCAGCTCGCCGACGCTGTCATCCGCGCCAAAGCCCGGCTCGCCCGGCATGATATTGGCTTTCAGACTGGTTTCCTGCTGGTCGATACCATATTTCACAAACGAGCCTTTATGGCCGTGGACGATGAATTTCGGGTAGTCGATCTGCACCAGATGGCTGGTCTTAACGATAGCCTTCAGATCGCCGTAGAACAGCTGGGCCTCAAAGGTATCGTCCGGGTTAGCTTTGTTGCGCAGCGAGCGCAGATCGTAAGCAACATGGTCCGGGCGGCCGAACAGCGAAATAATCTGGTCCAGGGTATGTACGCCAAGGCCATAGAACTCGCCGTTTTGCGGACCGCCAGGGTTGGTCTCCGCCAGCGGGCGGTAGTTGTCAAAATGGCTTTCGATCTCCACCAGTTCGCCAAGCTTGCCGCTCTCAATCACCTTCTTGGTGGTCAGGAAGCAGGAATCGAAGCGGCGGTTCTGGTAGGGCGTCACCGTCAGGCCTTTGCTGTTCGCCAGCGCAAACAGGGTTTTGGCTTCCTCCAGCGTCGGGGTGAACGGCTTTTCCACCAGCACATTTTTCCCCGCCTCCAGCGCCTTTTTCGCATATTCAAAATGGCTGTCGGCATGGGTGCAGACCACCACCAGCCTGACCTGCGGGTCGTTTAATACTTCATCGAGATCGCTGGTGAAATGGATGTGGGAATACTGCGGCGCCTGCTCTTCGGGCTTCGCCCGACGGCGGTAGATGTGCGCCACCTGCCAGCGGTCCTGGCGGTGTAATACGTAAGGAAGATGGTAGCGGGTGGTGCTTTTGCCGAAGCCAATAAATGCGCAGTGCAGAGTCATAACGCTGTCCTTAGTGAATGAGCTACCTTCAACCATAGCGCAAGCCGGGACATGACTTCATCCTCTCAGTCCGTTTTCCGTGAAGATTCGTCAAAAAAATAGGTAGTGCACTACTTATACGTAATTATTAATAACTACTTGATTAATAAGTGATTAAATCACCACTTTCCGGCTAAACCTCTTGATCTCAATGGCGAAACTGCGGATAAGTGGAGGGCAAACCAGGACGTTGCTGATGACTAACGGAGTAGCCAGCCGCTGCTAATGGACAAACAGTATCTCGCCTTAAACGGCGCCCTTTTTTTCTGGCTTCTCGCGCTGATCGCCTGGTCTGTCAATGCGATCGTGCCGGCGCGCCTGGCGGCCGCCTGCGCGCTGGTCGCCTTCCTCCTCCATAGCCAACGGAACAAGATTAACGCGATGTTTATCAAGAAAAATAAAACGGAACCCCAGACTTCAGAAGTGGTCACGCCTCCGGCAAATAACCCAGAATCCCCAACGGTCGCCAGTAAAAAACAAGAGACCACGGTCATTGCCAGCGGGGTGCATTTCGTTGGCAATATTGTCGCCAGCGGCCATGTCTATATTCACGGCCAGCTTACCGGCAACATTGAGGCTAAAGAACATCTGATTAAGGTGATGCGTGAAGGCCAGGTGGAGGGCAACATCAGCTGCCGGGAGCTGATTATTGACGGCAAGGTGCAGGGCCAGTGTCGCGGCGACAGCATCAGCATTGAGGAGCACGGCAATCTGGATGGCACCCTCACCTATCGCTCGCTGGCGATTAAAAAGGGGGGCCTGTTCACCGGCAGCGCCGAGGTGCTGGCCGCGGCGGAAAGCAAAAGTCATCTCATCGGCCTGGTTGCGGAAGACGGCGTGACGTCCGCCAGGCCGCAAAGCGCCTGAGATTGCAGCAAAAAAAAAGGCCAGCACCCGGCTGGCTAAAGTAATACTGGAAGCAATGTGAGCAATGTCGTGCTTTCAGGCTTTCCGCAGGGGTCTTCCTGAATGCAGGACAATAATAATCATTCTCATTCGCACTTGTCTATCTTTTTTTGCAAAAAACAACATTGACTCCCCGGCTGCCGTCAGAGATGGTGAAGGGGAATCAACCACCAAAAAGAGGATAAAGGGTAATGAGTGACATAGTGATACGCCATGCCGAACCGCGCGATGCTGAACCTTTTACGTATGCTGATGGCGCACCCGGAGGTCTATCATGACACGCTACAGATCCCCTTACCCCGCCATGGAAGCCTGGCAGGAGAAGCTACAGCCCAAACCCCATACCTTCCATCTGGTAGCGACGCTGGACGATCGGGTTACCGGGCATCTGTCGCTCCATGTCGAGCCGCGCCCTCGCCGCAGCCACGTTGCGACCTTTGGTATGGCGGTTTCAGCAGGCCATCAGGGCCGCGGTATCGGCAGCGCCCTGATGCGCGAGATGATCGACCTGTGCGATAACTGGCTGCGCGTTGACCGCATCGAGTTGACGGTGTTCGCCGATAACGAGCCAGCGATTGCGGCGTACAAAAAATCACGGTTTTGAGATCGAAGGCACCGGCAAGCGTTACGCGCTGCGCAACGGTGAGTATGTGGATGCGTATTATATGGCGAGAATGAAGTAGCTTATTGCCGGGTGGCGGCTTCGCCTTACCCGGCCTATGTTCGTGCCGTGGTTGGCCCGGTAAGCGCAACAGCGCCACCGGGCAACATATCAATACCCCGCCGTTAAATCATCCGGCGAACGCGGATCGGAGGCACCATACAGCATCCCGTCCGGCCCCACCATAATGCTCTGGGTACTGCCCATCGCCTCTTTCAGCGCCACTTTCTGACCTTTTGCTTCCAGCAGCTTGAGCGTATCCGGGCTAAACCCTTTTTCGACACGCAGCTCATCCGGCAGCCATTGATGGTGAAAAACGCGGGGGCGTTGGTGGCTTCTGCGACGTTCATCCCGAAATCGATGGTATTGACCACCATCTGCAGTACGGTGGTGATGATCCGGCTGCCCCCGGGACTGCCCGTCACCAGCCAGGTTTTGCCGTCTTTCACCACAATGGTCGGCGACATCGACGACAGCGGGCGTTTTTTCGGCTCCACCGCATTGGCGTCGCCGCCCACCAGGCCATAGACGTTAGGCACGCCGGGCTTCGCCGAGAAATCATCCATCTGGTTATTCAGCAGAATGCCGGAGTCGCCGGCCACAATGCCGGTACCGAAGGTGGTATTCAGCGTATAGGTCACCGCCACCGCATTGCCCTCTTTATCCACCACCGAGAAATGGGTGGTCTGGTTGCTTTCATAGGGCGCCAGTTTGCCCGGGCGGATCTGGCTGGAAGGCTTCGCCTTATTGACGTCGATCTCAGCGGCGATCGCTTTGGCGTAGGCTTTGCTGGTCAGCGCCTGCCACGGCACTTTGACGAAGTCAGGATCGCCGAGATATTCAGAGCGGTCGGCATAGGCGTGTTTCTCCGCCTCCGCCATCACCTGCATGGCGTCGGCGCTGCCAAAGCCATATTTCTGCAGATCGAAGTTTTCGAGGATATTGAGGATCTGCACGATGTGGATCCCGCCGGAAGACGGCGGCGGCATGGAATAAACCTCATACCCGCGATATTCGCCGCTAATCGGCGTGCGCTCCACCGCTTTATAGTTAGCGAGGTCAGCTTTGGTGATAAGCCCGCCGTGCTTTTTCATCTCCTCAGCAATCTGGTCGGCGATAGCGCCTTTATAGAAAGCATCCGGACCGTGCTCGGCAATCAGCTCGAGGCTTTTCCCCAGGTTCTTCTGTACCAGCCGGTCGCCCTTCTTTAGCGGCTCGCCGTTCTTCCAGAAGATCGCTTTGCTGTTTTCGTGCTGCGGGATCACTTCGCTGCCGTAGGTCTTCAGATCGTCCGCCAACGCATCGTTAACGATAAAGCCCTCTTCCGCCAGCTTAATCGCCGGGCGGATCACTTTGTTCAGCGGTCATGGGTGCCGTATTTTTCCAGGGCAAGAGAGAAACCGGCGACGCTGCCTGGCGTGCCGGAGGCGAGATGCGAGGTGAGCGATTTTTTACTGTCCGGGTTACCCTGATCGTCAAGGAACATGTCGCGGGTGGCCTGCTCCGGCGCCATTTCGCGGAAATCGATGGCCGTGGTCTTGCCGTCTTTCGTACGCAGCAGCATAAAACCGCCGCCGCCGATATTCCCGGCCTGCGGATGGGTGACCGCCAGCGCGTAGCCGACCGCCACCGCCGCATCGACGGCGTTGCCGCCTGGCGCAGAATGTCCACACCGACGCGGGTGGCCTGGGCATCCACCGAGGCCACCATCCCTGTCGGGCGCGAACCGGGTGGAACACATCCTCCTCTACGCCATAAGAGACCGGCGGCGGCGGTGGCGGACTGGCGGCAACGGTAAAACTCCCGCCCGCCAGCAACGCAGCGATGACCACCTGACGCCAGATTGTTGTTTTTATCATTGTCTTACTCCTGATAGGTAGGTTTCATTCCCCGCTTAAGCCTGGTTGATAACTCCTAAAAATCATTGTTATGGCGGATTCGAGGTACACTTAAGTGATCCCACACACGGGAGGAGAAAACCATGAAAGCGATGTTATTTCTGGCGGCGCTGATGCCGCTCGGCGTTTTAGCCCAGCCAATCAATATTGATAACAACCCCAATCAGCCGAGTTACGTGGTCCCCAGCCAGCAGCGCATGCAAAATGAGATGAAGGTGCAGCAACAGCAGCAGCAGAGCATGCTGAAGCAGAATCTGAACAATCAGACTCGCTCCCAGCAGCAGCATCTGCAAAACCAGCTGCAGACCAATCAGCAGCGTGCCGCACAGGGCGGGAATATCAATCCGCCGCAGCAGGTGCTGCCGAACAATAATGGAGGGATGCTGCGGCAGACCAACCCGTAAAGGCCAGCCGCCGCGCAGTGGATATTAAGGCTGGAAATCCGGCCCGATGACGTCAATGGCATCGGTGCAGATGCAGTCTACGCCCCAGCGCAGCAGCTCGGCGGCGCGCTGGGGTTTATTAACGGTATACACCAGGATATGCAGGCCGGCCTGTTTCAGGCTTGCCACCCGCCCGGCGTCCAGCAGCTTGTGGTTGAGGTGAATGGACACGCAGCCCAGCCGGGTGGTCAACTCCCGCCAGTCATCGCGCCACTCATCCAGCAGCAGCCCGCGCGGCAGCTCGGGAGCGGCTTCCTGCGCCGCCTCCAGGGCATCGATTTCAAACGACGACAGCAGCGGCGCGGTCATTCCCGCCCACAGCTCCCGTGCCGCCAGGGCCACCACGTTGCCGGTCTGCGGCCCAAGGCCAGTGGTCGGTTTAATTTCGATATTCGCCATCATGCCGTGACGGCGGCAGCGCTCCGCCACCTGGGAGAGCAGCGGCAGCGGCTCGCCCTTAAATTCACGGCTGAACCAGCTGCCAGCATCGACCTTCAGCAGATCGTCCCATGGCAGCTCCCCCGCCACGCCCCAGCCGTTGCTGGTGCGTTCGAGATTATCGTCATGCAGCAGAAAGATCTGCCCGTCCTTTGACAGCTTGGCGTCAAATTCAATCATCGTATGCCCGTAGCGGGCGCCAACATCGATAGCCGCCAGGGTGTTCTCCGGCGCCAGTTTACCGCCGCCGCGATGGGCGACGATACGGGGATAAGGCCAGTTACTCATGCGCGTTGTCCTGTTTCACCATCAAAGAGGTGCAGATGTTCCAAAGGCAGATGCAGCCATAGCGTGCTGCCTGCCGCCGGACGCTGCTGGTGCGGCAGTCTGACCACCAGCTTCTGTTCGCCCCAGCGCCCGTGGGCGAGGTTATCGGCACCTAAAATTTCCAGGGTGTCCATCAGCAGCGGAATGCCACCTTGCGCCTGCGAGCTTAAGATAAAATGCTCCGGGCGGATACCGAGCGTCATTTTACGCCCGGCGTGGCGCCGATGCTCATGATTCGTCGGCAGCTGCATGCCGCCCGCCAGCTCAAAGCGACCGCCGTCATCGCTGATGCGCCCTTCCAGCAGGTTCATGGCCGGGCTGCCGATAAAGCTCGCCACAAAGCGGCTGGCCGGTTTCTCATATACTTCGACCGGGGTGCCGATCTGCTCGGCAACGCCTTTGTTCATCACCATCACCCGCTGGGCGAGGGTCATCGCCTCCACCTGGTCATGGGTAACGTACAGCGAGGTGGTTTTCAGGCGGCGATGCAGCTGCTGCAGCTCAAGACGCATCTGCACGCGCAGCTTGGCGTCGAGGTTTGACAACGGTTCGTCGAAGAGGAATACCGCCGGGTCGCGCACGATGGCGCGGCCCATCGCCACGCGCTGGCGCTGGCCGCCGGAGAGCTCGCGCGGGCGGCGCTTGAGCAGGCCGTCCAGCTCAAGAATACGCGCCGCCTCCTGCACCCGTTCGGCGATCAATCCCTTACCCATGCCGCGGATCTTCAGCCCCCACGCCATGTTCTCTTCCACGCTCATATGCGGATAAAGGGCATAGTTCTGGAACACCATGGCGATACCGCGATCCTTCGGCTCCATCTCGGTCACCCGCTTGCGGTCGATCCAGATATCGCCGCTGGTCACCCGCTCCAGTCCGGCGACCATCCGCAGCAGCGTAGATTTCCCGCAGCCCGACGGGCCGACCATAACGATAAATTCCCCGTCCGCCACGTCCAGCGTCAGCGGTTGAATCACCTGGGTTTTGCCATCCCAGCTTTTGCTTACTGCCTGTAGTTTTAAACCAGCCATTTTATTTCTCACTATCGACCAGGCCACGCACAAACGCGCGCTGCATGGCTAAAACGATGACAACCGGCGGATCAGGGTCAGCAGCATCGCCGCCATCACCTGATTCCACTGGGTAGTACCTTCGCCGGTGGCGATCATGCCTTTGATGCCGGCGACGGCGGTGCCAAGATTCACATCCTGAATAATCAGCAACGGCCACAGATACTGGTTCCAGCCGTAGATAAAGGTGATGACGAACAGCGCCGCGAGGTTGGTTTTCGACAGCGGCAAGCACGATGTCGCGAAAAAAAGCGCATCGGCGAAGCGCCATCGATACGCGCCGCTTCAATCAGCTCGTCCGGCAGGGTCATAAAGAACTGGCGGAACAGGAAGGTGGCGGTGGCCGAGGCCATTAGCGGCAGCGTAAGCCCGGCATAGCTGTCGAGCATGTTGAGATTGGCGATCACTTCCACCGTCGGGAAAATACGCACCTCGACCGGCAGCATGAGGGTGATAAAGATCAGCCAGAAGAACAGGTTACGCAGCGGAAAGCGGAACCATACGATGGCGAACGCCGAAAGCATCGACACCACGATTTTGCCCACCGTAATGGCGAACGCCATGATGAAGCTGTTGAGCATCATCAGCCAGAACGGCGCGCTGTTGACGCCGACGCCGTTCACCCAGATGGTCTTCATGTTCTCCAGCAGATGTCCGCCGGGGATCAGCGTCATCGGCGTTTCGAACACCGATTGGTTATCCAGCGTCGCCGCCACGAAGGCAACATACAGCGGGAATAAAATGACGGCGATGCCCAAAATCAGCATGGTGTGGCTGAAAATCGTCAGCCCGCGACGGTTCTCAATCATTGGTAACGCACCTTACTTTCAACGTAACGGAACTGCACCACCGTCAGGATAATGACGAGGAACATCAGCACCACCGACTGCGCGGCGGAAGCGGAAAGATCGAGCCCGGCGAAACCTTCGCGATAGATTTTGTAAATCAGGGTGGTGGTCGCCTGCACCGGCCCGCCGGCGGTGGCAGCATCGATCACCGGGAAGGTGTCGAAGAAGGCGTAAACCAGGTTGACCACCAGCAGGAAGAAACTTACCGGCGCAATCAGCGGCAGCGCCAGCTTGAAGAAGCGGCGGATTGGTCCGGCGCCGTCGATGGCAGCGGCCTCAACCAGCGAACGCGGGATCGACTGCAGCGCGGCGAAGAAAAACAGGAAGTTGTAACTTATCTGCTTCCATACCGAGGCAAAGACCACCAGGAACATCGCCTGGCCGCTGTTCTGCGCGTGGTTCCAGTCGTAGCCCAGCTCGCCAAGGAAGTGAGTGATCAGCCCGCGCCCGGGGTTAAAGAGGAAGATCCACAGCACCGCCGCGACGGCGGGGGCCACGGCGTACGGCAGCAGCATCAGCGTTTGATAAAAGCGGCTGCCGCGCACCACATAGTCGACCAGCGCGGCAAAAAACAGCGAAATGAGCAGGCCGCTGACGGTCACCAGGGTGCTGAATTTTATGGTGGTCCAAAATGAGTCCAGATAGTACGGGTCATGGAACAGCGCAACGAAGTTATCCAGGCCGACGAACTGGCTGGAGAGGCCAAACGGGTCGACGCTCTGTAGCGAATACCACAGCGCTTCGCCCGCGGGCCAGATAAAGAAAATCAGCGTGATAATCAGCTGCGGCGCGACCAGCACGTAGGGCAGCCAGCGCGAGCGGAATACCGGACGGGATGATGACATGGAGATTGGGTTCCTGAACAATGCCGGGTGGCGGCTACGCCTTACCCGGCCTACATAGGGCACATCGTAGGCCCGGTAAGCGCAGCGCCACCGGGCAAGTTACAGATTACGATTTGGTCGCTTGTTCGAAGCGGCGCAGCAGCTGATTCCCACGCTGAACGGCGGAATCAAGCGCCTGTTGCGGGGTTTTCTTGCCGGTCCACACGCTCTCCAGCTCTTCATCGACGATGGTGCGGATTTGCGGCATGTTGCCCAGGCGCAGGCCTTTGGTGAACGGCAACGGCGGCTTGTTCAGCATCTGGCGGGTGGCGATATCGGCGCCCGGGTTCTTATCATAGAAGCCCTGCTGGCGGGTCAGATCGTAGGCCGCGGTGGTGATCGGCAGATAGCCGGTTTTCTGGTGCCACTCGGCGGCGTTTTCCGGTTTGGTCAGGAAGTCGAGGAACTTCGCCACGCCGGTGTAGGTCTCTTTGTCTTTGCCCTGCATCACCCACAGGCTGGCCCCGCCAATGATAGCGTTCTGCGGCGCGCCTTTCACATCGGCATCGTAAGGCATCATGCCGACGCCGTAGTTAAATTTGGCGTACTGGCGGATATCGGCCAGCGAGCCGGACGAGGCAGTGGTAATGGCACAATCGCCGTTATAGAACTTTTCAGTGGACTCGTCTTTACGCCCGAAGTAGCTGAAATCGCCCTTCTTGTTCATCTCTTCGAGCAGCGCGATATGCTTCACCTGCTCCGGCTTATTGAACTCAAGAACCGCGTCGGTGCCGTCAAAGCCATTATTTTTCGTCGCCACCGGCAGACCATGCCAGGCGCTGAAGTTCTCGATCTGGATCCAGCCCTGCCAGCCGCTGGCGTAGCCGCACTTCATCCCGGCAGCTTTCAGCTTCGCGGTGTAGGCCGCCAGATCCTGCCAGGTCTTCGGCGGCTGCTCTGGATCTAAACCGGCTTTTTTGAAGGCGTCTTTATTGTAGTACAGCACCGGGGTGGAGCTGTTAAACGGCTGGGAGAGCAGATGGCCGGTTTTCGAATCGGTGTAATACCCGGCGACCGTCGGCACAAACTGCGATTCATCAAACTTGATGCCCGCCTCGCTAAACACCTGGTAGACCGGCTTAATGGCTTTCGACGCCATCATGGTGGCGGTGCCCACTTCATACACCTGCAGGATCGCCGGCGCGTTGCCGGTACGGAAGGCGGCGATACCGGCGCTCAGGCTCTGTTCATAGTTGCCCTTGTATACCGGAACGATTTTGTAATCAGGATTGGCCGCGTTAAAGCGTTGCGCCAGAGAATCCACTTCTTTACCCAGTTCGCCTTCCATTGAGTGCCAGAACGGGATGGTGGTAACCGCCAGGGCCTGACCGGCAAAAGCCAGGCTCAGCGCCAGTCCTAAAGCTGTATGTCGTAACGATATCATCGGTTATCTCTCTTGTTGTGCCGGATGCGCGATTTCACGCGTTTTATGCTCGCGGGGTAACATGACATGTTCGAATTACAGAAAAATAACTTTTTTATTACAAAAAAAGATAGTAACGGGTCAGAGAGATGACAAGCCGATGAAAGGACGGGGGAAGTAAAGTGGGAGCTGAGACACGGATAATAGTTGTGCGATCGGCTCCCGGGGTCGGCGCAAGCGCCTCGCCCGGGCTACAAACCGGCGAACTGAACGACGCCGGGTTGCGATGAATTAACCGCCGAGATAGGCGCTACGCACCGCCTCGTTGGCCAGCAGCGCGTCGCCGGTATCCTCCAGCACCACGTGACCGTTCTCCAGCACGTAGCCGCGGTCGGCCAGCTTCAGCGCCTGGTTGGCGTTCTGCTCGACGAGGAAGATAGTCATCCCCTGCTCGCGCAGTTGCTCAATGGTATCGAAGATCTGCTGAATAATGATCGGCGCCAGCCCTAATGACGGTTCATCCAGCAGCAGCAGACGCGGCTGGCTCATCAGGGCGCGGCCGATCGCCAGCATCTGCTGTTCGCCGCCGGACATGGTGCCGGCGCGCTGGATACGGCGCTCGTGCAGACGCGGAAACAGCTCATACACCCATTTGATGCGGGTCTGGAACTGATCGCGGTCGGCAAAGAAACCGCCCATCGCCAGGTTCTCTTCCACCGTCATACGCGAAAAGACGCGCCGCCCTTCCGGGACGATCGCCACCGCCTCGCGCATGATCTTCGCCGTCTGCCAGTCGGTAATATCCTTACCGTCAAAGACAATGCGCCCGCTGGAGGCGCGCGGATCGCCGCACAGCGTGCCGAGCAGGGTGGTTTTCCCCGCGCCGTTGGCGCCGATAAGCGTCACAATCTCGCCCTGTTTGATATGCAGGCTGACGTTGTGCAGCGCCTGAATCTTGCCGTAGTGGGCACTGACGTTGTCAAAAGTTAACATCGCGTTTTCCATCTTATGCCTCACCAAGGTATGCGCGGATCACGTCCGGGTTATTACGAATCTCTTCCGGCGTCCCGTTGGCCAGCGGTGTCCCCTGGTTCACGACGTAGATACGATCGGAAATGCCCATCACCAGCTTCATATCGTGTTCGATAAGCAGGATGGTGGTGTTGTGATGGTTACGCAGCTCGGCGATAAGCTCGTCCAGCTCTTTGGTCTCTTTCGGGTTCAGCCCCGCCGCGGGTTCATCGAGCATCAGAATTTCCGGCTGGGTCACCATGCAGCGGGCAATCTCCAGCCGGCGCTGGTCGCCATAAGCCAGGTTGCTGGCCTGGCGGTTAGCGTGCTCCAGCAGGCCGATACGCTCCAGCCAGGTGGCCGCGCGATCCAGCGCTTCGCTCTGCGCCCGACGGAAGGCCGGCGTTTTCAGCAGACCGGAGAAGAGTCCGGTTTTCAGCTGCTGATGTTGCGCCACCAGCAGGTTTTCAATCACCGTCATTTCGCGGAACAGACGCACGTGCTGGAAGGTCCGCACCACGCCCATCCGGGCAATCTGCTGGCCCGGCAGCCCTTCCAGATGCTGGTCGCGCAGCAGAATGGTGCCGCCGGTAGGCTTATAGAAACCGGTCAGGCAGTTAAAGACCGTGGTCTTCCCGGCGCCGTTGGGGCCGATCAGCGAGACGATCTCGCGCTCTCTGAGCTCCAGCGACACATTGTTGACGGCCAGCAGACCGCCGAAACGCATCATCAGGCCGCTGACGGATAATAATGGCTGACTCATGCCTGCTCTCCTTTCGCCTGACCGTTTTTCAGCTTCAACTGCACGCGCGTCATTGGCAGAAGCCCCTGCGGACGCCAGATCATCATCAGCACCATCAGGCCGCCGAGCATTAACATGCTGTATTCGTTAAAGTCACGCATCAGCTCACGCGACACCACCAGCAGAATAGCCGCCAGGATCACCGCGAACTGCGAGCCCATCCCGCCCAGCACCACGATCGCCAGTACGAAGGCGGACTCGGCGAAGGTAAAGGATTCCGGACTGACGAAACCCTGGCGCGCGGCGAACAGCGTCCCGGCAAATCCGGCAAACGCGGCGCTGATGGTAAAGGCGGTCAGCTTAATGCGCGTCGGGCTCAGGCCCAGCGAACGACAGGCGATTTCATCTTCACGCAGCGCTTCCCACGCCCGCCCCAGCGGCATCCGCAGCAGGCGGTTGATAACGAACAGGCTCAGCACCACCAGCAGCAGCGCCACCAGGTAGAGGAAAATCACCCGGTCGGAGGGATCGTATTTGACGCCGAAGAAGTTGCTGAAGGTATCCCAGCCGCCTTCGCGGGCGCTACGGCTAAATTCGAGGCCAAAGAAGGTCGGTTTCGGGATCTGGCTGATGCCGTTCGGCCCGCCGGTGATTTCGGTATTGTTGAGCAGCAGAATACGCACGATCTCGCCGAAGCCTAAGGTCACGATCGCCAGGTAGTCGCCGCGCAGACGCAGTACCGGGAAACCGAGCAGGAAGCCAGCCGCCGCGGAGACCAGGCCGGCCAGCGGCAGACAGGTCCAGAAACCAAGACCGTAATAGTGGTTCAGCAGCGCGAAAGTGTAGGCGCCGATGGCGTAGAACCCGCCGTAGCCCAGCACCAGCAGGCCGGAAAGCCCGACCACCACGTTCAGCCCGAGGCCGAGGATGATATAGATCATCGTCAGGGTGGCGATATCCACCGTGCCGCGCGACACCATAAACGGCCAGGCCACGGCCATGACCAGCAGGGCGATCAGGAACAGCTTCTGCTTCACCGTTGAGCCGTCAATCGCCGGCATAATAAACTTCGGCCCGGAGACGTTCTTAACCGCTTTCTGGAACAGCGGCCGCAGCAGCTGGAAGAAAAAGACCACCGCGGTGCCGATGAAGATCCACTGCCAGCGAATATCGGCGGCGGTATCCACCACCAGTTTGGTGCCGTTCAGCTCCAGCTGCACGCCCATAAAGACGCCCGCCAGAATGAAGAACATCGCAGCAGAGAGCAGCGCCATTGCAATTGCATCGGTTTCATACTTTTTCCACCTCCGGGCGGCCCAGAATGCCGGTCGGCATTACTAACAGCACCAGAATCAGCAGCGCGAAGGAAACCACGTCCTTATATTCAGTGCTGAGATAGGCAGAAGAGAGCGCTTCGGCAATACCCAGGATCAGGCCGCCGATCATCGCGCCCGGAATACTGCCGATACCGCCGAGCACGGCGGCGGTGAAGGCCTTCATCCCGGCCATAAAGCCGATGTAGGGGTTAATCACGCCGTAGAACTGCCCCAGCAGCACGCCGGCCACCGCCGCCATCGCTGCGCCTATGACAAAGGTCAGGGCGATAACGCGGTCGGTATTAATCCCGAGCAGGCTGGCCATTTTCAGGTCTTCGGCACAGGCACGGCAGGCGCGTCCCATCCGCGAGTAGCGAATGAACAGCGTCAGGGCCAACATGGCGATAAAAGTCACCACCCAGATCACCAGCTGCATGGTGGTGATCGTCGCGGAGAAGCTGTCGCTGTGGCCGACAACCCACTGGCCGTTAAACAGGCTCGGCAGCGCCACGTCGCGGGAGCCCTGGGTCAGGCTGACGTAGTTCTGCAGGAAGATAGACATCCCGATAGCGGAGATCAGCGCAATAAGACGTTTGGAGTTACGCACCGGCCGATAGGCCACGCGCTCAATGCTCCAGCCGTAGGCGCTGGCAATCACAATGGCGCCCACGAAGCCGGCGGCGACCAGCAGCCAGCTGGTGTCGATGCCCATCATCATCAGCGCGGCGATGATCATGAAGGAGACATAGCTGCCAATCATATAGACCTCGCCGTGGGCGAAGTTGATCATGCCGATAATGCCGTACACCATCGTATAGCCGATGGCGATCAGCGCATAGGTACTGCCCAGCGTGACGCCGTTAAACATCTGCTGCAGAAAAATAGAGAAACTGCTCGGACATAAGGTAACCTTTTTTCAAAACCGCCCGCGGTTCGCGGGCGGAGGGATAACTCATCTTCAGCGCTTATTTCGCCGCGCTCGAAGAGCCGTCGGCGTGCCACTGGAAGACACCAAACTCAAAATCCCTTCAGATCGCCTTTTTCATCCCAGGTCAGCGGCCCAATCACGGTTTTCGCCCCGTGCGCTTTCAAAATCTTTGATTAAAATCCAGCGGCTGCTGGCTGCCGGTTCTGTCCATCGCCTGCGCCAGCGACTGAACCGCGGCGTAAGTGATCCAGACATACGGCCCGCTCGGATCTTTCTTCTCCGCTTTCAGCGCGTTGACGATGGCGCTGTTGGCAGGGTCCTGATCGTAGCGTTTTGGCATTGTCACCAGCATCCCTTCCGCCGCGGCGCCCGCGATATTGGACAGCGAGGCGTTGCCGACCCCTTCCGGCCCCATAAACACGGTTTTCAGCCCGACGGAGCGCGCCTGGCGCAGCATCTGCCCCATTTCCGGGTAGTAACCGCCGTAGTAGACGAAGTCGATGTTCTCTTTCTTCAGGCGCGCCAGCAGGGCGGAAAAATCTTTTTCACCCGCGGTGATGCCGTCAAAGAAGACGATGTTGGCCCCGGCTTTCTTCAGGTTGTCCTGCACCGAACGCGCCAGCCCTTCGCCGTACTGCTGCTTGTCATGAATGATAGCGATACGCTGCGGTTTCACTTTCTCGACGATATATTTCGCCGCGGTCGGCCCCTGCGAGGAGTCGAGGCCGGCGGTACGCATGATGTACTGATAGCCGCGCTGGGTCAGCTCCGGGTTGGTCGCTCCCGGGGAGATCATCAGGATGCCTTCATCCTCATAGATATCGGAAGCCGGCTGGGTGGAAGAGGAGCACAGGTGGCCGATAACGTACTGAATACCGTCGTTGACGATTTTGTTGGCTACCGCGACCGCTTGCTTCGGATCGCAGGCGTCGTCGTATTCGACGGCCACCAGCTTGTCGCCCTTAATGCCGCCGCTGGCGTTGATGTCTTTAATCGCCTGACGCGCGCCATTGAACTCCATGTCGCCCCACTGGGCCACCGGGCCCGACATCGCGCCGACCACGGCGACCTTAATATCCTTGGCCATCGCCGCGTGCGACATCGCTAATGCGACAATGCCCGCGACGATGGTTTTCGCGTTCCTTTTCATGCTGCAGAACCCCGTTCGTGATGTGGTGTAAATGTTTTGTATTTTTATGGTTAAAAAGCATTCTGTGCTTTTATTAAACAACGCCATTTTTACCATTGAGTTTAATGGTTTAGCGCAGCTTTTCACTAAAAAACAGATTAAAATCTCTATTTTTCAGTCGATTAAGCAAAGATAATATTCTGTATTTTGCCGAAGATAAACAAAAAAAGTCCATGCGGCAGCATAAAATAACGATACATAAGGCGGAATAAAACGCTGCACATTAGGTTAAAATTCTGCTTATTTTTCGATCCATGACGGATTGCGCTACCCCAACAACGCCAGGAAAACGAATCCCCTGATGTATGCGCAAAAAACAGCGCTCCGCCAGACAGCAATTTTGGGTACACTGGCGCCTCTGTTTTGCACTGGACTTGCCGCCCATGAAACTGACCATTATCCGTTTACAGCACTTCAGCGATCAGGATCGCATTGATCTGGGGAAAATCTGGCCGTCGCAGGATCTGTCGACGCTGACCCTTGATGAAAACCATCGTCTCTACGCCGCCCGCTTTAACGAGCGCCTGCTGGGCGCCGTGCGCGTTACCCTGCGCGGCGTTGAAGGTGAGCTCAGCGATCTGTGCGTGCGTGAAGTGACCCGCCGCCGCGGCGTCGGGCAATATTTAGTGGAAGAGACATTACGGGATAACCCGACGATCAATAGCTGGCGCGTCGCCGACCGTGGGGTGGAAGACCGCGGCGTGATGGCGGCCTTTATGCAGGCGCTCGGCTTTAGCGCCCAGCACACCGGTTGGGAAAAGCATTAAGCTGTAGCCCCGGTAAGCGCAGCGCAACCGGGGTCAGACAACGCATTTGCAGCGTGAAAGGCGCCCCGCCCATTTAACCCAGCATTTCGCGTGGCAAAAAGGCGTCAAGACCCGAAATCCCCGGGAGCTTACATCAGTAAGTGACCGGGGTTGAGGGTCGCAGACAACGCATTTGCAGCGTGAAAGGCGCCGGTTAAATTATTTGGCGTCGGTCGCCGTACCATTTGCATGCCAGGTAAAGACACCGAACTCGAACCCTTTCAGGTCGCCTTTCTGATCCCATGACAGCGGGCCCATCACGGTGTCCACAGTCGCGCCTTTCAGGTATTTAGCGATTTCCGCCGGATCGTCAGACTGATTCAGGCCCGCCTGCAGCGACTGCAGCGCCGCGTAGGTGGTCCAGACGAAGGCGCCGCTCGGATCCTGTTTTTTCGCCTTGATCGCATCCACAATCGGTTTGTTCGCCGGCACCTGGTCGTAGTTCTTCGGCTTGGTCACCAGCAAACCTTCCGCCGACTCGCCGGCGATGTTAGACAGGGAGACGTTCGCTACGCCTTCCGGGCCCATAAACTGGGTTTTCAGACCGGCAGCGCGGGCCTGACGCAGGATCTGGCCCATTTCCGGGTGATAGCCGCCATAATAGACGAAGTCGATATTCTCTTTCTTCAGGCGCACTACCAGCGTGGAGAAGTCTTTCTCACCGGCGGTGATCCCGTCGAAGAAGACCACGTTCGCCCGCCTTTTTTCAGGCCATCCTGCACCGCACGGGCCTAAACCTTCGCCGTTACTGCTGTTTGTCCATGCACCACTGCGATACGCCTGCGGCTTCACTTTGTCGA
>OKVR01000226.1_pt1 | contig 20004 bp, 19 predicted proteins | sample 1606891 | NCBI WGS metagenome assembly OKVR01 (sample SAMN03281011, study PRJEB24777) | human gut metagenome | isolation source: fecal sample PR176 from 1 month old male Indian infant, caesarean delivered... | place: Singapore | collected 2006-01-13 | reverse complement strand
ACGGCGATTCCGCCGATCTCATCCAGCGGGCCACGGCGAATCACGGCGCAGGAGCCGCAGAAGAAGGTGGCGTCCCACATATCGTTCCCGTCCTGCACCAGGCCGTAGAATAGCGTCCCTTCGTTCGGCGTTTTGCGAAAACGACCAAGGTTGCGCTCGAAGGGATCGGGCGAGAAGAAGTGGTGCGGCGTCTGCATCATCGCCAGCTGTTTTTCTTTCAGGAACCAGCCCATGGTCATCTGCAGAAACGAGCGCGTCGGCACATGGTCGCAGTCAAAGATCGAGACGAACTCCCCTTTGGCGTATTTCAGCACATTGTTGATGTTGCCGGCTTTGGCGTGCTCATGGCTGGTACGGGCGATATAGTGCACCCCGACATCTTTGGCAAACTGGCGAAACGCTTCCCGTCCGCCGTCGTCGAGGATCCAGATGTTAAGCTTGTCCTTCGGCCAGTCGATGCCCTGCGAGGCGTAGATGGTGTTTTTCACCACGTTGAGATCTTCGTTGTAGGTGGGGACGAAGATGTCCACCGTCGGCCACAGATCCATGTCCTCCGGCAGCGGCACCGGTTGGCGGTTCAACGGCCAGACCACCTGGAAGTAGCCCAGCACCAGCACCACCCAGGCGTAGGTCTCAGCGAACAGCAAAATAATCCCGCACACCAGGCTTACCGGGTCGTTCCAGTTCAGCGTCGAGGTATAGCGCCACCAGATATAGCGGCACGAGACCGTCAGCGACAGCACGATCAGCATCAGCGCCGAGAAGCGGCCGGGGATGCGCCGCACCAGCAGCGCCACGCCCCACAGCAGCATCAGGAAGATAAACTGCGACAGCGGGTTAAAAGGCTGCGTAATACACATCAGCGCCAGCACCAGCGAGCAGCAGGTCAGCCCCCCCAAGGATCGCCCGGCGCAGTTTGGGATTGAGGTGCGCCAGCTCTTTCTGTTTATCCAGATGACCGGTGCGGGCGTTGACCTGCTCAGGCAATTTTTCCAGCCACTGCGTATAGCGACCGTGCACCCCTTCCAGCGCCGCCAACGAACGCCAGTTGACCTTTTTCTCCGGCTCCGGCACACGCGTTGTCAGTAACCACAGGGATTGCAGCAGGTAGCGCAGCGGATCCAGCGGACGTGGCCGATGCGGATTAATATGGGGGAAATAGGTGTCATGGTGCGCCAGAATCGCCTGCCAGCGCGGCGTCTCCAGCGGCATTAGCGCCCAGACCAGCGATGCCCACAGGCAGCCAAGCGACGCCGACAGCCAGGAGGCTCCATGCTGCCGGTAGTCGTCATAGCGCGCGCGCAGCCGCTCCCCCACCGGCGGGGCCAGCAGCAGCGTGCTGAGGCGGATCATGCCGGCCTCCCGCCGGCATAGTGGATCAGGCACCAGTTCGCCAGGGTCAGTACCTCTTCCGCCGCCAGAGAGTCCTGGCGATACTCCCCAAGGGGCTGCTTCGCCGCCAGGCACTCGGCCATCGCCTCGTCGCGATGAATGGTCACCGGCAGGATGCGCGGCTGGCTCTCGAGCCACAGCTGGTAGAGATCTTCCTGCAGCTGGCTGCCGACCCGCAGATCGTTAATCAGAATATCGCTGTTGGCCGGAAAGGGCTGCTGGTGCAAACGGATATGGCTGTTGGCGTCGGGATGGACCACCACCAGCGAGCGGTCGCAGAGCGTCAGCAGCTCGCGGGTCAACGGCGAATAGCCCGCCGGCAGATCCAGCAGTAGCCAGCGGTACTGCCCCTGCAGCTGCAGTACGGCCTCCGTCATCGCCCCAGGGTGGGCTGCAGCTGGTCGACGTTTTCTCTTTCGCCCGCGCTGAGCTGGCCAAACGGCAGCAGATCGATATGCTGCGTATAGCGCAGACCCGCGTCGCGCCAGTCCCGGCCATCGAGCAGCGCCCGCGCCCAGCCGTCCTGATGATGGATGTCGGTATTGAAGAAAAACGCAGCATATTATCCGGGCTGGCGTCGATCGCTAGCACCGTTTCACCGAGCAATTGCAGCGCCCAGGCGAGTGCAGCCGTAATGGACGTGACGCCAGTCCCCCCTCGCACGCCCTGTAATCCCAGAATAGCCATCTCCGGCTTCCTTATTTTTTCTCTGCAAACTCTGCCAGCAGCGGCCAGCGCTTCAGCGCCGCGTTCAGCTGTTCGCGCCTGGAAATATCATGATAATCAATATCCGGCAGGGAAAATGCCCGGCTAAGCGCCAGAAAATCATTTTGAAAGGTGTACCCCAGCGTGGCGTCCGTGGGTACCGCAGGATCTTTTGCTGGCATATCTCTGTCCGTTCGAAATTTATTATTAAACCAGAGGACGTATACAGCGCATCCTTAAAAAGCAGGTGTACATGCTAAAACTGATGACCTTTAATTTCAATGTTAGGTTTACTCTGTCAGTTTCGCTAGTAAACTTATCCAGTGTGAATCAGGGCGCACGAGGGATGCCGTGGATAGTGTATTTACTTTGGGTATTTCATCATTATGGGATGAAGTGTGCCATATGCCGGTCGGCGGGGTATGGTGGCTCAACGTTGACCGTTATGCCGATGCCGTTAGTCTATTTAATCAGACGCTGGCCACGCAGGCGAAAAACAGCAAGGTTGCCGCGCTGGTGATGGGGAATAAACCAAATGATATCATTTCATTAGAACGCATTCACGGCCCGGATAATATTGCACTGTTTACCCTGCCGAATCGTCCGGAGGCGCTGGAAGAAATACATCGCGACTTGGTCTGCTCCCTCGAACCTGGCAATTATTTATTTATTCTGCTATGTGCTGAAAATGCCTGGCAAAATATAAATAACGAAAAGTTATGCGCCTGGGTGGAAAAGACCAGCCGCTGGGCGCAATATCATCGCTGCGCATTCTTAGCGATCAATTCCGCGCAGGATATTGATCGGCAGCTGACTCCCTTATTACGTGAGTACCGCTCCCTTTCCGGACTGGCAAGTATTCGTTACCAGGGCGACCGGCATATCTTTGATATTGCCTGGTGGGGAAGCGATAAGGGTATCAGCGCCCAGCAGCAGCTGATGGTGCAACATGATGACGCCGGCTGGCGATTAGCGCAGGACGCTGAAACCAGCGTGCAGCCGCGCAGCGATGAAAAAGCGATCCTCAGCCATGTGCGCGTGCTGGAAGGTGCCCCGCCGCTGTCGGAATACTGGACGCTGTTTGACACCAACGACGAGGTCTTCAACGCCGGGCGCACCGCGCAAGCGGCGACGATCCTCTTCTCCATTACCCAAAATACGCAAATTGAACAGCTGGGCCGCTATATTCATACCCTGCGCCGTCAGCGCGGCACGGCGCTGAAAATTATTGTCCGCGAACAAACCCCCAGCCTGCGCGCGACTGATGAGCGGCTGCTGCTCAGCAGCGGCGCCAGCCTGGTGATCCCCAGCAGCGCGTCGCTTTCCCGCTGCCTGACGCTAATCGAAAGCGTTCAGAACCAAAAGTTCTCCCGCCATATCCCGGAAGATTTTGCCACCCTGCTCACCTGGAGCCAGCCGTTAAAACTGCGCGGCTATCAGAAATGGGACGCCTTTTGCGAAGCGGTGCACAACGTGATGACCAATACCCTGCTGCCGGCCGACAGCAAAGGCGTGATGGTGGCCCTGCGCCCGGCGCCGGGGCTGCGCGTTGAGCAGGCGCTGACGTTATGCAAACCCAACCGGATGGGCGACATCATGACTATCGGCAATAACCGGCTGGTGCTGTTCTTGTCATTTTGCCGAGTCAATGACCTCGACACCGCGCTAAATCATATCTTCCCGCTACCGACTGGCGATATTTTTTCTAACCGCATGGTGTGGTTTGAAGACAAACAGATTCTCTCGGAAATTGTGATCATGCGCGGCATCGAGCCGGCGCGCTGGAATACGCCGCTGCCTCTCACGGTCGGTAAAAACGAGACCATCAACGCCACCCATGATGGACGCCACTGGCGACGCTATCCCGAACCACACCGGTTAACCACCCGTGAGGAGCAAGCCTGATGATGTCTATCGCCGATATTCTGCAACTGGTGGTGCTCTGCGCCCTGCTGTTTTTTCCGCTGGGCTACCTGACGCGCCACTATCAGCGCCGGATCCGCACGACATTAAGACTGATGTTCTTTAAACCCCGTTACGTGAAACCGGCAGGGGTATTACGCCGGGGAACAACGGTTAAGCAAGGCAAAGCGAACAAATGACAAATAAAAAAACGACCGCGGCACCGCTTCCGCTCTGGCAGTACTGGCGCGGCCTTGGCGGCTGGAACTTCTACTTTCTGGTCAAGTTTGCCCTGCTGTGGGCCGGGTATCTCAATTTTCACCCGATGCTTAACCTGGTGTTTCTCGCCTTTCTGCTGGTGCCGATCCCGCGCGAAAAGCTGCACCGCATCCGCCACTGGATCGCCATTCCGCTGGGATTCGCGCTGTTCTGGCACGATACCTGGCTGCCCGGGCCAGAGTCGATTTTTAGCCAGGGATCGCAAATCGCCGGCTTCAGCGCCAGCTATATCTGGGATCTGATTGTCCGCTTTATCAACTGGAGCATGGTCGGCGCCTTCTTTGTTTTACTGGTGCTGTGGCTGTTTATCAGCCAGTGGCTGCGCGTTACCGTGTTTGTCTCCGCGATGGTCGTCTGGCAGGCGGTCAGTCCGCTGCTGCCGGCCTTTACCATTTGGCCTGCCGGTCAGCCCACCACTGCCGCCGCCACCGCGCCGGCCAACGTCGGGACCAACGCCGCCGCTGGCGCCGCGTCCAGCCCGGCCAGCAGCGATATTCCGCCGCAGACCGAACCGCCGACCTCGGCCAACCTCACCAACTGGCTGAACGGTTTCTATGCCGCCGAGCAGAAGCGCAAGACACCGTTCCCGGACCAGCTGCCGGCGGATGCGCAGCCGTTTGACCTGCTGGTGATCAATATCTGCTCGCTCTCCTGGTCGGATATTGAAGCCGCCGGGCTGATGGACCACCCGCTGTGGAAGCATTTCGATATCGTCTTCAAAAACTTTAACTCAGCGACCTCCTACAGCGGACCAGCGGCGGTGCGTCTGCTGCGCGCCAGCTGCGGCCAGCTGTCGCATACCAACCTGTATCAGCCATCCGGCGCCGATTGCTACCTGTTTGAAAACCTGGCGAAACTCGGCTTCAACCAGCAGTTGATGCTCGGCCACAACGGCCTGTTCGGCGACTTCCTAAAAGAGCTGCGTTCGCTGGGCGGCATGCAGAGCCCGCTGATGGACCAGAGCGGTCTGCCGGTCAGCCTGCAGGCATTTGATGGTTCGCCAGTGTATGAGGATCTCGCGGTTCTCAACCGCTGGCTGAAGACCGAAGAGGCCAGCAGCAATCCGCGGAGCGCCACGTTCTATAACACCCTGCCGCTGCATGACGGCAATCACTTCCCGGGGCAAAGCAAAACCGCGGACTACAAAGTGCGGGCGCAGAAGCTGTTTGACGACCTGGATAACTTCTTCACCGAACTGGAAAAATCGGGGCGTAAGGTGATGGTGGTGGTGGTGCCGGAACACGGCGGCGCGCTGAAGGGCGATAAGATGCAGGTGTCTGGCCTGCGGGATATCCCGAGCCCGTCGATCACTAACGTCCCGACGGCGGTGAAATTCTTCGGCATGAAGGCGCCGCATGAAGGCGCGCCAATTATCATCGATCAGCCCAGCAGCTACCTGGCGGTGTCGGAGCTGGTGGTGCGCGCCCTCGACGGCAAAATGTTCAGCGAAGACAGCGTCAACTGGCAGCAGTATGTCGCCAACCTGCCGCAGAGCGCGGCGGTGTCCGAAAACGCCAACGCCATCGTTATCCAGTATCAGGGCAAGCCTTATGTCCAGCTGAATGGCGGCAGTTGGGTGCCTTATCCGCAATAAGCGACAAGGCCGCCTATTCTGGCGGCCTTACATCGTGAGACGTTCCTGCTCTTTTCTCTCAGCCCGCATGCATACGGGCTGAGAAACCTGCAAAGCCATCACAGCGCTAGCGCTGATCCTGTTTCGCCAGCCAGACCAGCAGCTTGAGGCTGGCGGAGTAATAATCATCCTTGTCGTCAATCTGCGGCGCTTCCAGCGGTTCGCCAAGCGTTAAATCACGCACCGCCAGCAGGCCGCCGGCCATATTCCACGGGGCGACCTCGTTGGTGCTAACGTTGATCCACGCCGGAGTTTGCAGGCGCGGGTAACTCTGCATCCAGGCTTTCCACGGTGCGAGCAAGGCGCTGTGCGGATCGACCCACGAGATATACAGCGGGATACGGATCGCATCGAAACTCATCCGCGGCGGCCACTCTTTGGCCGGCAGCATCTTCGCCATCCGCCCGCAGCGCCACCCAGTCGCTGGGCAGATGCGATTTCCCCCAGCCCATCTGCCCCAGCAGCGCCTGCCCGTCACTCTGCAATGTCCGCCAGGCGGTCAGGTGCGTCCGCTCCGCAAAGGCGCGCCAGGCCGGGAAGATGAAATAGGAGGGGTTAAGGTTCAGGTGGTCGTTGCGGTTAAACCCCTTCACGCCCGGGAGCATCACCTGGCGACCGGCGAAAGTCACCACCGTATATTTCAGCAGGGAGGCGGTGATGGCATCGGAGGCCGTGGCGTAGCGCTTGTCCTGCCACTGCTTTTGCGCGCGCAGCAGCGCCCAGGCGATCAGGGTATCGCCATCGGTGGCGTTGTTTTTATCGGCGATCGGGTCCGGCGCCACCGGGTTATAGCGCCAGTAAAACAGCCCGTTAGACTTGTCGCGCAGGGTGCTGTCCGTCCACTGCCACAGCTTGTCGAACGCCGGGCGATCGTTATTCGCCACCGCCAGGAGCATGGCGAAGCCCTGGCCTTCCGTATGCGACACATTGCCATTGGCGGTATCAATGATACGGCCGTCCGGCATCATAAAACGGGCCTTATAACGCTCCCAGGCCGTATCCGCCCACGCCCGGGGCACCAGCATTACTGCCGTTGTCACTATCACCGCCACTAAAGCACGCAGGGGCATAAATTCACTCATTATGGATGGTAGTAAAGAAACTGAACGTCAGAGACAGAGAACACCCGCTCACGCTGCAATATTACGTGAGCGCTGCCTCCCTGACTCTGCAGCCAGCGAGAATATAACCCCTCGAGTATGGCACAGAACGCGTTGCACCAGCGCACGCGCCCCGCATCATCGCGGCTGACCGGCAACGCCTGATGGCGCAAGCGCAGGCCATCCTCACCGACGTCGATGGTCACCACCCCCCCAGTGAAAATGGGTCAGCAGCCGGTTGATATTCGCCTCCAGCTCCCCTACGGTCTCCGACGCCGGCAACGGATGGGTCTCCGCCAACGAGGCGCCCATCTGACGCAGGAAGGGCTGACTTTCCAGCTCGCCGGCATTATTTAACATACCTTCGACCATAATAATCAACAGATCGAACCATCCGGCAGGCGTTTGCTGCTGCTGAAACCAGGTCATCACCACCGGGTTATTGTTCTCCGTCATCATCAATGATCTCCTAACATATAGCGAATATAGAGCCCGGCGGTGCTTTCGTTATAAATCCCCGAAGGTGTCATAGCCAATCTGGCCCCCCAGCGTCATCTGTTTGTTGACCTTGTAATCCGCCCCGGCGCGCAGGGTATAGCCGATGCCGCTCTTCGAGGTCGCGGAATAGTAGGCTTCCTTGGCAAACCCATTGCTCACCGCCGTCTCCAGGGTCTGCTGCCACTCCGAATTGGTCGGGAAATAGGCGCTCTTATCCTGGCTGTAAGACTGGTAGCCCACCGAGCCGCCGAGCTTCATGGTCCAGTTATCATATTTTTCCGTCAGACTGACCGGCAGCGACACGCTGACGTAGTTTTGCGGACTAAAGTAGCCCCCCTGGCCATAGGTGAAGTAGCTGAGGTTTTTGGAGTAATCCATATAGCTCATGCTCAACCCGGCCTGCAGCTGGCGGTATTCGTCATGATAGGGCCGCAGATAGACCCCGGCATTGGCGTTGATGCTGGTGTTGCTGGCGACGTTCTGCCCCAGGTAGCTGTAACCGCCGCCGCCAACGTAGAAGCCCGCGTCACCGTCGTCATAACTCAGCTGCAGGGTGCCGCCGTTTTCGTCACCTGCCCCAGGTTTACCGGAATAGGCATCCTTCAGACCGACATACGAAAGCAGGCTGTCGGTGAGCGAGCGGCGTTCGCCGGTGAGGATCAGCGACAGATAGTTGGTCAGCTTGGGCGACCATTTCACCCCGCCGACAACGGTATTCAGATCCTGGCCCAGCGGCGTGCTGCCGATATCGACCCGGTAATCGTCACCGCTTAGCGCCAGCGCCAGTTCGACGCCGTTGGCCTTCTGCGAATCGGTCGAGCCGCTGGTCTGGTCAACGTTCGGCTTACGGCTGGACGAGGAAAGATAGCTGGCCACCTGCCCCGAATCATAGCTCCCGAGCTTCGCCAGGTTTTCCATCCCGCTGCTGGTGGTCGGATTGAAGTCCGCCGCGTTCAGGGTGCCCAGGCCGCTTAACGCCTCTGCCCCCGGATTGCTGGCAAAATAGGCCGTCCGCTCCGCCTCGGTCATCGAGGCGATCGCCGCCTGCTCGCTGGTGGCGGTACTCACCATATTGGAGACCGCGTTGGCCAGCGGGTTGGCGCCGTAGCGACGCCAGGCGTCGCCGCTGGCGGTCCCGGCGTTTAACGACACCGGGGTGACGGTAAAGTCAAAGCGCGAGTCGCCAAACGGCGAGGAGGACCAGGTCAGCGGCGTTCTGAGCTCCGTCAGCTTGCTGGTGCCCGATTCGCCGTCGCGTCCGCGCACGTCCATTCCCCCCTGCAGCCAGCTGCCGGTTTTCTCCTGCAGCGACTCCATCATGGTGTCCACCTGACGCAGCATCCGCGTCTGGGCGGTGTCCACCGGCAGATCGGTGCGCTGGATCCCCGGCAGCGAGGAGCCGGGCGCGGCGGCCGACTGGGCAACCTGCCACGGCATATACTGCCCGTAGGCGGAAGCCGTCCGCGTCGGCGCCGACGTTTGCGACACGCCGATGAAGGGGTTATCCGCCGCCAGCACCCCGCCGACGGTCGGCGTTTCGCTGCTGTTGGTGCTTTGCATGCCCAGCAGTTTGCCGCGGGCGCTGCGCAGGTAGGTCATCGCCTGCTGATGATGACCCTGGGCCTCCGCCACTCTCGCCAGCAGCAGCAGGCGATCCGGGGAGTTATCCTGACGCAAGCCGCCGGCCAGCTGTTCCGCGCGATCGTTGTTCCCCGCCGACAGCGCGACGTCGATAGCCCCGGCGCGCGCATCCTGGTTCGGCGTATCGCGCGTCATCAGGTAGTCATAGACCACACCGGCCTCTTTGTTCATTTTGCCGCTCTGGTACAGCCGCGCCATGGCGAACATCAGATCGGTATTCCTGCGGATCGCTCTGCATGGCGCGGATCAGCTTGTCATACGCCGCGGCATAATTGCCCTGCTCGCGCAGGCGGTCGGCCTCGTTGATCACATAGCCATTGCGAATGCTCGCCAGCTGCGTCGGCGTACTGCTGGCCTGAAGCTGCGGATTGCTGATCAAGTTCTGCGCCTCGCCGGTCAGCCCGGCCTGGTTCAGGACGGCGATCTGATCGGCGTAATCCCCGGCGTTGCCGGACACCCCGCCGCTGATATTGTTGCGCAGCCAGCGATACCGCGGTGGTCAGGTCGCCGCTCTCGGCCAGCAGCCGCGCCAGCTTGCCGGTCGTCCGCCGGGGCTTTCGGCGGCGTTAGAGGCCATCCGCCCGCAGGGTATTGCTGGCGGCGATGGTATTGCCCTGCGCCAGGTAGTTTTCGGCGGTCACCAGCTGCAGGTTGTAGTTCACCCGCTGACGTAAATCGCGCATGTCGCTGGTCTGGCTGCCGCCGGGAATGCGCGCCAGCAGCGTCTGCGCCTGTTGCCAGGCGCCGTTTTCGCTGGCGAACAGCGCGGCGGCATACAGCGCGCTGTTGCTGGCGCCGGGGCGATAGGCCGCCGACATCAGCGAAGAGGCCTCGCTGGCGTTACCCGATTTTTGCAGCAGTCGGGCCAGATCGAGACGCAGCCAGGGATCGTCCGGATAGCGGGCAACGCCTTCGCGCAGTGTGGCTATTGCGCCGGCTGGGTTACCGCTGCTGACCTGCGCCTGGGCCTGACGACGCAGGGCGTCGCCTGGCATGCCGGCCACCACTCGCGGCTGCAGTTTTTGCTGTAGGCTCTGCGGCAGCGTCTGCAGCATCGCCTGCGCCTCGGCGGATTTATTCTGCTCGCGCAGCACGTAGTAGAGGTTTTCCCGCGCCGCCGCATTCTGCGGGTCGTCGTTTAACAGTGAGCGCAGCGTTTGCTCGGCCTGGGGTAAATCTTTGTTATGTCGCAGCACATCGGCGCGAAACAGCTTCGCCGAGGCGCCCGCGCCCCGCTCTGCTGCGCAAGCGACGCGGAGAGCGCCAGCGCCTGGCTGATATTGCCCTGCTTATAGGCCTGCTGAGCCTGCGCCAGCTGGCCGTAGAACAGGGCATCAGCCGCCTGCTGACGGCGGGTCGCCGAGCGTCGCCGCCGAGGTCCGCCGCCCGGCTCAGATATTGCGATGCGGCCTGGTAGTCGCCGCTGCGCTGCGCGATATAGCCCATGCCCGCCAACGCATCGGCATCCTGCGGGTTGGTCTGCAATACCTCTTCAAACTGCTGCTTCGCGGCAGCGGTATTGCCGCTGTTGAGATTGGCGTAGCCCTGGCCGCGCGCCTGGCCGCTGCGCCGTTCACGAAAGTAGTTCTGAACTTCGCTATCCTGCGGATGACGCTGCATCCAGGTGTCGTAATACTGCTCATCCCCGGCCTGCGGACCCAGCCAGAGCAAGGCCTGACGCAAGCCGCTGTCCGCCTCTTTATTGCCGCTGGCCATCGGCTCGAGCAGGGCGATCCCTTCCCGACGGGTATCTTCCCGCCAGGTTAACGCTTTGCCCAACGCTACCCGCGGGGCGTTCTCCTGGGGATGCTGCGCCACGTACTGCCGCAGTTCGCTAATGGCCTGCGGATAGAGCGATTTGTCGCTGGCCATGGTCAGGTAATATTCCGCCGCCAGCCCGGCAGGCGGCGTATTGCCATTGAACATGCTGCGCCAGGTCGCCAGCGCGCCGGGGATATTGCCGCCGCGCGCCTGCTGGCGAGCCAGGCTGAGCTGGCCCTGCGGCACCTGCGACAATTTTTTGGCGTTATCCAGATCCTGCAGCCCCGGGCTGTCCGGCGCCGCTTTCGCCAGCCGCGCGCGCCACTGCGCCGCCGCCTGCATATCGCCGCCCTGCTGCGACCAGAGCGCCATCAGATACAGCGCCTGGGTGTTGTTGGCATCCACCGAGAGCACCTTCTGCAGGGACTCCATCGCCAGCTCGTCATGGGATTTCTCATGCCAGTAGTTGGCCTGGGCGAACAGCGCCTGCAGCGCCGCATCGTTACCCGCCGCCAGCGCGCCGCCAGAAGCGCCGAGAGCCAGGGCGCCGGTGAGGCAGAATGTGGTGAGCCGCCGGGAGCTTTTCATCGTTATCGTTATCTTTCTTTTCATTGGTTATCCCCCGAACCCAGACGCTTACGGGCGTGACGTTTAAACATCGCGGTCAGCGCCAATCCCATTATCGAGGTGGCAATCAGCCCCAGCAGAGCGAGGAAACCGGAGTGCTGGCTGGCATACCAGACCGCCATCATGTACCACGGCATCTGACCGCTGGGGAACGGCGTACTCACCTGGAAACTACGCACCCCGTTATCGCTGGTGATCACCGCGGTATCGCCACGGATCCCGGCATTGATGCGCGGTGAGTCCAGATCGTTTTTCAGTCGCGCCAGCTGGTCATCATTGCTGGCCATCGCCACCACCACCAGGCGGGCGGGATTCCACGGCGAACGATAGCTGATAAACCCGCGCCAGGCGCTGCTGGATGAGAAGTAGCGATCGGCATCGAGGCTGGCGGAGGTCCAGTCGCCGGTGAGTCGGCGCTGCGCTTTTTGCCACAGGTCGGGCTCGCGGACGCTCAGCACGTTATCCACCGGGCGGTAGGGTGAGTCGGCCAGCAGGCTCTGGTTGAAGGCCTGCTGATCGAGAGCGGTGACCGCCAGCACATCACGTTCGCGCAGCGACTGCAAATCCCCGCCGCCGGTGGGCATCCCAAGCACGACGCGGTTATTCGCCAGCGCGGTGCCGGTCGCATTCCCGGAGCGCGCCGCCAGATTCAGCAGGGTTGCCACCTGGGTCTCAGACGGTTCCGCCGGCAGCAGGAGCGTCGTTTGCGAATAGTCCGCCAGCCGCGAGAAAGGGAAAGAGGCGCCGACGAAATAGGAGAGGTTTGGCAGCAGCGAGAAGTGTCGCGTTTTGCTCAAATCAATCCATGAGTCGTCAGTGATGCGGCTCTTGATATTGTTATTCAGCAGAACCGAGCACGGAACATCGTCCTTCGGCACCACATTGAAGTACATCGACAGCTGGTTATCGCCATAGATCAGGTAGGGTGCCAGCGGGATGGTAAAGCGCTCCTGGCGCGCATCGCCCCCGAGGTAGCGCCAGACTTTCTCCAGCGGCCCCTGCTTGTTCATCGGCAGGTTGTTGAGGAAGGTGCCGTTGAGCGTGACGCTCAGCAGGGACTTGTCTTCATTGATCCAACTCTCCGACGGGAAGCGGTAGCCAACCTGCAGCGGGATCGTCTCGCCATCCCACAGATAGAGGTCCGGCGCGGCGCGGAAGGCGATACGTAAAGGTTCGTGCCAGACGCCGCTGACGGTCGGGCTTTGATCCTTACGCAGCAGTTCGCTGAGTCTGACTGGACGATCGGTGGGGATCCAGCGCGGCGCATCGTACGCTTTGCCAACCGGGATGGTCTGTGGTTCAACATCCAGCGTCGCGGTTTGCGGCGCGAAGTTGCCGCGGGTCAGGCGCCAGGCGGCCATGCGCAGCGCGGTATCGTTTTTGCCGACAATCAACAGCAGCTTGTAGGCTGGATTGGCGGGGTTGGCGATGATGCGCAGCAGTGGCTTATCGGTTTCCGGCAGCGTCATGCCGCCCACCTGCTCGCCCGGGTGGCCAATCACGATACCGTGGCGTTCCGGCAGGCGGTCGCGCAGCGCGCTGAAGGCGATGCCGCGATAGTCCGCCTGGATACCCAGCCAGGAAGAGACCAGCGCCGCGGCGCTGAAGACGTCGGCCGACGGCTTCGCTCCATAGGAAACGGCGATGTCCGCCGGCGTCATCTGCATGCTGTCGAAGAATGGACGCGGGAAGTGGCTCAGATCGTCGCTGATGTTCAACTGCTGGCTTTCCCAGCTGAAATGCGACGTGGGCAGCACCGTCACCCGCGACGAATCATGAATGTCACGCTGGCACTGCAGGGTATCGCCATCGTTGATCTTCACGCTCAGGTTATTACTGGAAACCATCAGCGCGGGCGGGATATCCAGTTGATAATGGGAGACATCCTCGCCATCGGCCCCCAGCGGCAGGGTGCCGAGCGGTTGACCGTTGAGCATCAGCTGCAGGGTGGCGTTGCGGCTCGCCATTTCCGGCGATACGCGAACGGCAAGGCTAAGCTGCGAATGGATCACCACCTGATCGGAAGGCAGGGTAAAGCTGACGCCCCCCTGCCGCTGACCGCCGCTGAGAATAATGCCGTCCGGCATCCCCATCTGCGCCAGATTCAGATCGCCTCCCCAGACCGGGGCAACAGGAATGACCTCCGGCGCGGCCGACCCGCTCACCGGCGGGGGCAAGTCCGGCATATCCGGCGCAGGGGCCGTCGCCGCCGCATCGCCGGCGGTGTCGGAGGCTGTCGGGGAGGCGCTCTCCTCCGGCGAGGCGGCCGGGGGTTCGTCGCCTGGCTCGCTGTCCGCCGCGCCATTGAGCTGCGGAAAGCTCAGCGGCGCGGCGGCGCCGGAGCCCGGTTCTTCACTGTGCAGCGCAGGCGCAGAGAGCATCCCTGCCAGCAGCGCCAGCGTCGTTAATCGCTTCATAACGTGCCATCCTCCTGCGCCGTTTTCGCCACTGTTGCCCGATTGCGCTGGCTGCGACGGGTTTTCCACGTCAGCCAGAACAGTTCGAACACGCAGCGTAAAATGGTGAAGAAGGAGCGGAACGGGTTATCCTGCGGGCGCGGCGGATTAATCCACGCATCCGCGCGGGCCAGCACCACGCGCACCAGCTCACGGCGGCGCGAAAGCGGAATATCTTCATCAAACTTGAGGCGCAGGAAGCGCTCGTCAGAGGTGACCAACTGAGCCGGGATGGAGATAGCCCCGGACTGCAGGATCAGCTCAACCTCTTCGATATCATCCTCCAGATGGCGCTTATCCGGCGCCACCACGCGGCAACCGCCCATCGACAGATCCTCGGTGTGGCTGCGGGACACGATGCCGCTGGCGTAATGGATCACTACCGGGATATCGACATCGATACGAATGGTTTTCCGCACCTGCCGCGTTTCACGCGCCACGGCAATCGCCGCCAGCAGGAAGATCAGGCTGTAGATCCCCCACCCGACGTTCAGAGCGATAACGTTGGGGTCCGAGCCAAAGTAGTCATGGCCAATCGCCCGGACGATGCCGACGATCACCCCCAGCGCCAGCAGACAGGCCACCACCAGGTGCGGACGCACCACGGTGAAATCGAAGTAGCCGACGTCCAGCAGGCCGCCCTTATCGGTGACGTTGAATTTGCCGCGTTTGGGGAAAATCATCGTCACCAGGGTCGGCAGCACCAGGTGAAAAGCCAGCACAATGTCGTAGATTTCCCCCCAGAAGCTGTAGCGATAGCGGCCGTTCATTCGCGAACCGACGTAGATGGCGAGAAACAGGTGTGGCAGCGCATAGGAGACGATCAGGCTCGCTGACGAGTAAATGATATTGAGGTTAAACAGCAGATAAGCCAGCGGGGCGGTGACAAACACCACCCTCGGGAGCGCAAACTGGTAGTAGAGCATGGCGCTGAGATAGCACAAGCGCTGCTGGAAGGTCAGCCCGCGGCCAAACAGCGGGTTATCGACGCGAAAAATCTGCGTCATCCCGCGCGCCCAGCGGGTACGCTGGATAACGTGCACCACCAGGCGCTCGGTGGCGAGGCCAGCCGCCAGCGGAATATCGAGAAAGGCAGACTTCCAACCAAGGCGCTGGAACTTGAGCGCCGTATGGGCATCTTCGGTCACCGTTTCAACGGCGAAACCGCCGATCTGCGCCAGCGCCTCGCGGCGGATCACCGCGCAGGAGCCGCAGAAAAAGGTGGCGTTCCAGTTATCGTTGCCCTGCTGAATCGGGCCATAGAACAGCATCCCTTCGTTTGGGATGTTGCGCCCGACGGAGAGGTTGCGCTCAAACGGATCCGGGGAATAGAAGTAGTGCGGCGTCTGCACCAGCGCCAGCATCGGATCTTTCAGGAAGCCGCCTGACGGTGGCCTGCAGAAACACGCGCGTGGCAACGTGGTCGCAGTCGAAAACACAGATAAGCTCCCCCTGGGTCAGGGTTAGGGCGTGGTTGAGGTTCCCCGCTTTAGCGTGTTTGTTATCGTTGCGGGTGATATAGCCCACCCCGACGTCGGCGGCGAAGACGGCAAACTCGCTGCGTTTACCATCATCCAGAAGATAGATTTTCATTTTATCTTTTGGATAATCAATACATTGTGCCGCGAGGACGGTGTCACGCACCACCTCAAGCGGTTCGTTATAGCTCGGAATATAGATATCCACCGTCGGCCACTTGCTCATATCATCCGGCAGCGGAACAATACCGCGCTTCAGCGGCCACACGGTCTGCAGATAGTTAAGCAGCAGCATCACCCAGATATAGACTTCCGCCAGAAAGAGCCCCATGCCGAGGATAGTTTCAATAGCTGAGTTGAAGTGCAGGGTCTGCGTGAGGCGAAAATACATGTAACGGGTAGACATCAGCAGCGACGTGACGACCATAATGACCGATACGCTGCGGCGCTTGCTGAACCCCATCAGAAAGAGAATACCGATGCTCAGCAGACCAAAAATATACTGCTTCTGGCTGTCCATCGGCGTGATCACCACCAGCACGGCGACGGGTGACAGCACCAGCGCCAGCAACCAAAAAAGAGATTTTTTCATTCAGCAGCCCTGCAATAAGTTAAAGCCCTGACATGCGTGGCTGGCTGTGCACCGTGCCATCGCCAATATGGATACCCAACAGCGAAGATATTTTTTTAGCAATAATTTCAATATCAAAGGCCGCTGCCGAGGAAGCGTTAAAGTCCAGAATCGACTTCTGCGACGCATTGGCCTCCACCACGCTTTCATCACGATGGACGATGCCAAGCAGTCGCTCGCCCAGCTTCTCTTCCATCAGGCTGGTGACGTCCCGGCTGACCTGGCGACGGCTATCGCTTTGGTTAATGACGAAATAGTGCCCATGCTTGTGATTCAGCGCCGCGCCGGTCAGGCACTGTTTTTCCACGTGCGCCAGGGTCGACATCGAGGCGGTATCCGCCAGCAGCGGGATCAGATGCAGGTCCGCCAGCCCCGTCAGCGCCTTTAGCGCCGGCGAAGGCCCTGGCGGCATATCGGCGATGGTGATAAGTCCGGGATAATTCAGCAGTGCGGACAGTCCGCGCTGGAGAAAATGGTCATTGTGGGTCAGCTGCTCATCAAACGCCTGACGCTGCGCTTCGCTCACTTCGCCATACGGCAGGACGAAAATGTTGCTACCGGCGCTCAGCACGCACTGGCTCCAGTCGTGCAGCTCCAGCGCCTTCGCCACATAGCCGCGCTCATCGTTCAGCGGCACGCCAAAATGCAAACGCAGCGCGTTCTGGACATCAAAATCCAGCGCCAGCACTTTGCTGCCGGTCCGCGCCAGCGAATAGGCTAAATTGGCCGCCAGGGTCGTTTTCCCTACGCCACCTTTCGGTGAACAGACGCAAATCAACGGCATGTTGCGATCCTTTCCAGAAGTGATTTCAAAGGCTGGTCTTTATTTTTCGCCACCGGCTCTGCGCTTTTCGCCGCGAACAGGTGGGCATAGTTCTCGGCGGTGGGCGCGGGTCGAGGAGCCATTCTCGGCGGCGCCATTGCCGGTTCAGGCGCCGGGATTGAAGGCGCAGGGGTCACCGCAGGCTCCTGCCTGACTGGCTCCGGCGCGGCGGTGGCGGTCTCCACGGCCGGCTGCGGGGCCGCTGGCGCGGCCGGAGCGGCAGGCACAACGGAAGCGGAGGCTGGCGCCGCCGCTACGGCCGCTTCTATCTGGTGGAACAGATCCGCGGGCACTGACTGCGGCAGGGGCGCGGAAACCGAGCCTCCCAGCGCCAGGGAAGAGGGTTTCTCTGCGCCGGGATTTAGCTGATTGAGGATCGCCCAGTCGCCATGCTCGCGCGTGGCGGCTTGCGATGAAAGATCCTGAAATTTGAGGTTTTGCGTCCGCGTTTTTTCCTGAAAGCGCTGCAGATCATCATAATGGTTCATTGATAACCTCATGATTTTAAAAATTTCATATTAAGTTTGTTGTTATTTTCTAAGTATATTTAAAATATCGTTGCGTCTCTGGTATGGCAGAAAACGCGCCGTTGGAGACGTACCAATACATACGGTTGACAGGGTTATAATAGTTTAGAATTTGATTTCCGGTGTGATTCCACGGCAGAAGTATCGCTACACTAACATTTTCTTTTCAGAAGGATAGCCCCATTTTTTAGGTATGCGTCCATCCTTAAACCACGCTTCCACCGCGCTTCCCGTCCGTTTTTATATAAATGTATTAGGTAATGATAGAATCATAGCGTCAGATCAGCGAAAGAATAAACCTGAACCATTTTAATTTCTCTTTAATTCTATAAAAATGGACTGAAAGTCTTATTTTTTCGGATAATCGACGAAGAATGCGCCGAGGACGTGGCATTCACTGCGATAAAAGGCGATATCGCCGGGTTTTATCCCCGGCGGGAGAGAAGCCCCCGGTTATCGGACCGGGAGCGTGCCGTCAGGCGTGGGGCTTTTGCGGATTCTCATCCTGGTCGACGGCAAAGCAGGCCACCAGCTGGCCGCCGTAATCCTTCAGCTGCGGCTGAAGCTGGGTGCAGGGGCCGAAGCGCCGGCGGCAGCGCGCGTTGAAGGCGCAGCCCGGCGGCGGATTCAGCGGGCTCGGCAGCTCGCCGGTCAGCTTAATCCGCTCGCGACGGTCGTCCGGGTTCAGACGCGGCGTCGCCGACAACAGCGCCTGGGTGTACGGATGACGCGGATTGTTAAAGATCTGGTCCTTGGTGCCCTTCTCCACGCAGCGGCCGAGATACATCACCATCACTTCATCAGCGATATGCTCGACGACCGACAGATCGTGGGAAATAAACACGTAGGACAGACCTAAATCCTGCTGCAGATCCATCATCAGGTTCAGCACCTGAGCGCGTACTGAAACGTCCAGCGCGGAGACCGGCTCATCGGCGATCACCACGTCCGGATCCAGCATCAGCCCGCGGGCAATGGCGATACGCTGGCGCTGACCACCGGAGAACATATGCGGGTAGCGATCGTAATGCTCTGTTTTCAGGCCCACTTTCGCCATCATCGCCAGCGCTTTTTCGCGGCGCTGCTCTTTGCTCAGGCTACTGTTAATCAGCAGCGGCTCTTCCAGAATCTGCCCCACTTTTTTACGCGGGTTCAGAGAACCGTAGGGGTTCTGGAACACAATCTGGATTTTTTGCCGGCGCAGCTTCTGCGCCTGTGGGTCGTGCTTAAGCAGATCCTGCCCCTGATAATAGAGCTCGCCGCCGGTGGGAATTTCAATCATCGTCAGCAGACGACCGAGGGTCGATTTACCGCAGCCCGACTCTCCCACCACCGCCAGCGTTTACCGCGCTCAAGAGTAAAGGAGACGCCGTCCAGCGCCTTCACCAGCCGTTCCGGGGCGAATAATCCCTTCTTCACCGGGTAGTGTTTTTTCAGATCAATGGCCTGCAACAGCGGTTGTGGCGTGGCGGCCTTTTGCGTACTCATAATCCAGGCCTCCCGGCATCATCGAGTGGGTAGTGACATTTAGACTGGCGACCGCCATTGAGATCCGCGAGCGCCGGCTCTTCGCTACGGCATTTATCCGTAGCATAGGGGCAGCGCGGGTTCAGCAGGCAGCCGTTGGGACGGTCATATTTCCCCGGCACTACGCCCGGCAGCGACGCCAGACGCGCTTTATCCTGGGCAAACTCCGGCAGCGCACGCAGCAGCGCCTGGGTGTATGGATGGCGCGGCGCGCGGAAAATATCCTTCGCATCGCCAGTCTCCACCACCTGACCGGCATACATAACGATAATTTTATGCGCGGCCTCGGCCACCAGCGCCAGGTCGTGGGTGATCAACACCAGCGCCATATTCTCCTGCTGCTGCAGTTCCAGCAGCAGCTCGATGATCTGCGCCTGAATGGTCACGTCCAGCGCGGTGGTCGGTTCATCGGCAATCAGCAGTTTTGGCCGACAGGCAATCGCCATCGCGATCATGACGCGCTGGCTCATCCCGCCGGAAAGCTGATGCGGGTAGACGTCCAGCCGCGACGCCGGATCGGGAATGCCGACCTGGTTCAGCAGGTCGATGGCCCGCTGGCGGCGGGTTTGCTTGTTGCCGCCCTGATGGACTTTTATCGCTTCCATAATCTGGAAGCCGACGGTAAAGCAGGGATTGAGGCTGGTCATCGGATCCTGGAAGATCATCGCCACCTCCGCCCCCACCAGCTGGCGCCGCTCTTTTTCAGAGATGCGCTGCAGGTCGCGGCCGTTAAACTCCAGTTTGTCCGCCATGACCCGGCCGGGGTAATCAATCAGACCCATAATCGCCAACGAGCTGACGGATTTACCGGATCCAGACTCCCCGACGATGCCGACCACTTCGCCCTGCTTCACGCTATAGCTGATGCGGTCCACGGCGCGGAACGGCGCGTTTTCATCGCCGAAATGCACCGATAATTTATCTACATTTAATAACGCCATCTCGAACCTCTTACTGCTTCAGTTTGGGATCGAGCGCGTCACGCAGACCGTCACCCATCAGGTTAAATGCCAGCACCGTCAGC
>OKVR01000225.1_pt1 | contig 20006 bp, 23 predicted proteins | sample 1606891 | NCBI WGS metagenome assembly OKVR01 (sample SAMN03281011, study PRJEB24777) | human gut metagenome | isolation source: fecal sample PR176 from 1 month old male Indian infant, caesarean delivered... | place: Singapore | collected 2006-01-13 | reverse complement strand
ACTGGTAAGCCCCACCTCAATCACCACAAGGCTTTTTACATGCCGGAATTAACCACCGAAGTGGCTCTCAACATTCTGATTGGCTGGCTGCAGGACAACATCAGTTGCAACACCGGCATTATTTTCGACAACGACGAAGACAAGACGGATTCAGCAGTGCTGTTGCCCCTGGATTGAGCAGGCGCGAAACGATGTTCGTAATCTCCGCCATCTTCAGCTTCTGCAACAGACCAGAACCTGTTAGCCACCGAACCATACTCACCACACACCTATAAGACCCCAGCCCTTACCGGCTGGCGCTTTGCTTTATATAAAGGAAATTAAAATGTCAGATCTTACCCTCACCGAACCTGAAGTGTTAACCGGCCATACCGATGTGATTTGTTCTACCAGTATTGAGCGCATCATCACCGGACGTAATTTCGCGATTGCACAGATTGAAACGCTGATACAACAACTTGACGATATCTCGACGCTGACCCGCAGCATCGGCGGTGGTAAAGCGAATGAATAGGGAATGCGGCAATACAGCTACGACTGCTGGCTGATGGAGGATACTGATACGGCCATGAAAGCCATTACTCGCAATATCGATCGTGGTATATGGCGGGATCTGATGCAACGCTCGGGAATGCTGGCGCTCATGGACGCACAGGTCCGCGACGAGTGGTACAACAGCCTGGAGAAAGACGATATTCCGGCTATCAGTGAAGAGAATATTCTCAACACATTCGAACAACTGCATCTGAATAAAGGTGAGGTGTTTGAACGAGGTGTGATTAACGTGTTTAAAGGTCTGAGCTGGAATTTTAAGACAAACAGCCCCTGTAGGTTTGGCGGGAAAATCATCGTGACGGGGCTTGTCAAATATGACCGGTGGGGATTTGGTCTGAACTGGGGCTGGCAGCGTGACCGGTTAACGGACCTTGAGCGCATGCTGATGCTGCTGGATGGGAAGGCCATCCCCGACAATCGCGCCGACGTCACGCGCCGGTTAAGCGACCATATCCATGAGAACAGGCATAGCACCCGTTATGAGGATGAGATGTCTGTGATTAAGTATTTTCAGAAGGGAACTGTCCATATCACGTTCAGGCGATCGGAGCTGGTCGATAAGCTGAACGACATTATCGCGAAACACTATCCAGGGGCGTTGCCCACTAAACAGTAAGGAACCAAATTATGGTATCATTTTCAAACATGGATGGTGCTCACTGCGATTCCGTAGTAGATCACTATACCTTGCCATCAAATAGTATTCAGATGGATGTAAAAGTTCCTGTTCAACCATCAAATTTTGACCCTTTGCAGAAGGGGGCCTTAATGGGGGCCTCAACGTTTATGGAACAAGATAAAAACCATTCTAATCAATGCAATTACAAAACAAATCATCCGAGTCGGCACACTATTAAAGAACCGCCACAAGGCGGGTTTTTGCTTTTCTGTAGCCGGACTCTTCATCGAACTCCGTTCGATTATTCGCCGCGCAGCGGCTCACCCCTTCGGGGCCAGCGCGACACGCGCGCTGTTCAACGCCTGCGGCGTTAGTCCGAGTCCGGGCACCACTATTTAAAGAACCCGCCCACAAGGCGGGTTTTTGCGTTTCTGTAGCCGGACTCTTCATCGAACAACGCTAACACGTGATTCTCTGCTGCACTTTTCTCCTGGTGAGCCAGCTGCCACTTAACGGCCAGCGCAGACCGCCTCTCCCCATAGAATCTTTTCGCAAATACATTTTCAAATATCAGATAACCCGCTGATTCAAATCGCCATTCTGTCGTTAAAAGCGGCTAAAAACGCCCTTTTCTGGCAATCGATCCGCCCAGGCGGCTACCCTGCTTTCCCTCTGGATGGCTGAACAGCATCTTATATTCCATTTTGCGCTAAATGACAGAGAAATGTTCTTTAAATTACCGATTTCACAGACCTACCATGCAAAAATATCTTAAACGAGTGGGTAAATGGTTATGTCACTGTTTCATTCCGTGAGCGACCTGATAGGTCATACTCCCCTGCTCCAGTTGCACAAACTGGATACCGGGCCCTGCAGTCTGTTTTTAAAACTGGAAAATCAGAACCCGGGCGGATCAATTAAAGATCGGGTTGCGCTGTCGATGATTAACGAAGCCGAGCGTCAGGGCAAACTGGCGCCCGGCGGGACAATTATCGAAGCCACTGCCGGCAATACCGGCCTCGGCCTGGCGCTGATCGCGGCGCAGAAAAATTACCGCCTGATCCTGGTGGTGCCGGACAAAATGAGCCGCGAGAAAATCTTTCACCTGCGGGCGCTGGGCGCGACGGTGCTGCTCACCCGTTCCGACGTCAATAAAGGTCATCCGGCCTATTACCAGGATTATGCCCGCCGCCTTGCCGATGAAACGCCGGGGGCTTTTTATATCGATCAGTTTAACAACGACGCTAATCCGCTGGCGCACGCGACCTCCACCGCGCCGGAACTTTTCCAGCAGCTGGAGGGCGACATCGACGCCATCGTCGTCGGCGTTGGCTCTGGCGGCACGCTGGGCGGGCTTCAGGCCTGGTTTGCAGAACACTCGCCGAAAACGGAATTTATCCTCGCCGATCCGGCGGGCTCGATCCTTGCCGATCAGGTTGATACCGGACGCTACGGCGAAACGGGATCCTGGCTGGTCGAAGGGATTGGAGAAGATTTCATCCCGCCGCTGGCCAGGCTGGAGGGGGTGCATACCGCCTATCGCGTCAGCGACCGCGAAGCGTTCCACACCGCGCGCCAGCTGCTGCAGGTCGAGGGTGTGCTGGCCGGATCCTCCACTGGCACCCTGCTCAGCGCCGCGCTGCGCTACTGCCGGGCGCAAAGCCGTCCGAAGCGGGTGGTGACCTTCGCCTGCGACAGCGGCAATAAATACCTGTCAAAAATGTTCAACGACGACTGGATGCGCCAGCAAGGGCTGATCGCCCGCCCCGAACAGGGCGATCTCAGTGATTTTATCGCCCTGCGCCATGACGAAGGCGCTACCGTCACGGCCGCGCCGGACGACACCCTGGCCGCGGTCTTTACCCGCATGCGGCTGTATGACATCTCCCAGCTGCCGGTTCTGGAGGATGGCCGCGTGGTCGGCATCGTCGATGAGTGGGATTTGATCCGCCACGTACAGGGCGATCGCCAACGCTTCTCCCTGCCGGTCAGCGAAGCGATGAGCCGCCATGTTGAAACTCTCGATAAGCGTGCGCCAGAGAGCGAACTGCAGGCCATTCTCGATCGCGGTCTGGTGGCGGTGATCGCTGACAACGCGCGTTTTCTTGGCCTGGTCACCCGCAGCGATGTACTGACCGCCTGGCGTAACCGAGTAGCACAATAAGGAATTTTTTATGTCATCTATCCACACCCTGAGCGTACATAGCGGAACCTTCACCGACAGCCACGGCGCAGTGATGCCGCCTATTTATGCCACCTCCACTTTCGCTCAGCCGGCGCCGGGGCAGCATACCGGCTATGAATATTCCCGCAGCGGGAATCCTACCCGCCATGCGCTGGAGACGGCGATCGCCGACCTGGAAAACGGTACGCGCGGCTACGCGTTCGCCTCCGGGCTGGCCGCCATCGCCACCGTGCTGGAGCTGCTGGATAAGGACAGTCACCTGGTGGCGGTCGATGATGTGTATGGCGGCACTTACCGCCTGCTGGAAAACGTACGCCGCCGTAGCGCTGGTCTGCAGGTGAGCTGGGTGAAACCCGACGACCTGGCGGGAATTGAAGCGGCGATCCGCCCCGATACGCGCATGATCTGGGTGGAAACGCCCACCAACCCGCTGCTGAAGCTGGCGGATCTCAGCGCTATCGCCGCTATCGCGCGCCGCCATAACCTGATCAGCGTCGCCGATAACACTTTCGCCTCGCCGGCGATCCATCGCCCGCTGGAGCACGGGTTTGATATTGTGGTCCACTCCGCGACTAAGTACCTCAATGGCCATTCCGATGTCGTCGCCGGCCTGGCGGTGGTCGGCGATAACGCCGCACTCGCGGAGAAGCTTGGCTACCTGCAGAATGCGGTAGGCGGCGTACTCGACCCGTTCAGCAGCTTCCTGACGCTACGCGGCATCCGCACCCTGGCGCTGCGGATGGAGCGCCACAGCGCGAACGCGCTGCAGCTCGCCGAATGGCTGGAACAGCAGCCGGAGGTAGAGCGAGTCTGGTTCCCCTGGCTGGCCTCGCACCCGCACCATCAGCTGGCGCGCCGGCAAATGGCCCTGCCCGGCGGCATGATTTCGGTAGTGGTGAAAGGCGATGACGGTTACGCCGAACGCATCATCAGCAAGCTGCGCTGGTTCACCCTTGCGGAGAGTCTGGGCGGCGTCGAGAGCCTGGTGAGCCAGCCCTTCAGCATGACCCATGCCTCGATCCCGCTGGAGAAGCGCCTGGCGAACGGCATCACGCCGCAGCTGATCCGCCTGTCGGTCGGGATCGAAGATCCTCACGATCTGATTGCCGACTGGCAGCAGGCGCTTCGGGAGGAGTGATTATTCCGACGCGCAGGTCGTCGCCAGCGCGTCAGGCATTCCCTGCTGAAGGTGGGCGATAAACTGCGTCAGCTTCGGCAGGGGCCGGCGATCCTGGCGCCAGAGCAGATGCACGGGCCGCGGCTGTGGGGTCCACGCCTCCAGCACCCGCACCAGGCTGCCGCTGGCCAGCGCATCGGCCAGCAGCACCTCCGGCTGCATCAGCAGCCCAGCCCCGGCGATCGCCGCCTGGCGCAGCGCATAGCCATCGTTGCAGCGCAAAACCGCATCGCGCTTCCAGCGCACTTCCCCCTCCATGCCCGGCAGCCGCCACTCGTTGCGGGCGGTCCAGACCGTATGGGACAGGCAGAGATGATCGGCGAGATCTTCCGGCCTCCCGGGCGTTCCGTAACGCGCCAGATAAGCCGGTGCGGCGCAGATCACCATCCGATAGGGCGCCAGATAGCGGGCCACCAGATCCTCCTGATGGATCTCGCCAATGCGGATCGCCAGGTCGAACCCCTCATCCACCAGATCGACCATCCGGTTGGTCAGATCCAGTTCCACCCGGACCGCTGGCCAGGCCTGCAGAAAGGTGGCGGTCAGGGGCGCAATCACGCTGGCGCCGAACGAGGTGGGCGCGCTCACCCGCAGGGTGCCGGCGGGCGCCAGCCGCAGCCGCTCGACCGCGCTTTCGGCGATGGAGACCTGCTCCATCACCCGTTTCGCTTCGTCAAAATAGACCCGCCCGGCGTCGGTGAGGCTCTGGCGTCGGGTGTTACGCTCCAGCAGGCGCGTCGCCAGCTGGGTTTCCAGCTGGGCGATATATTTCCCGACCATCACCGCCGACAGCCCCAGGCGCGACGCCGCCCCGGTAAAGCTGCCGCACTCCACCACGGCAATAAACGTCTCCATCCCTCGCAGCTTATCCATATTGCTAACCTCTGGTTAGTAATGTTCTAACTTTTAGCCAGTTTATCCGATATCCGTTTTATTAAAGAATAGCCTCTCACCTCATCAGGAGTCTGCCATGAAAATTATCGTTATCGGTGCCAGCGGCACCATCGGTCGCGCGGTCAGCGAAGAACTGAGTCAGAGACATGACGTTATCCGCGTCGGCCGCACCCGGGGAGATTATCAGGTGGATATCACCTCGCAGGAGAGCGTCGAGACGCTATTTGCCCAAACGGGTGAAGTAGATGCCATCGTCTCCACCACCGGCAATCTGCACTTTGGGCCGTTAAGCACCATGACCGACAGCCAGTTCAACCTCGGTCTGCAGGACAAGCTGCTGGGGCAAATTCGCCTGGCGCTGGTCGGCCAGCATTTTCTGCGCGACGGCGGGTCGATTACTCTGGTCAGCGGTATTGTCGCGCAGGAACCCATTGCTCAGGGCGTCAATGCCACGACGGTCAACGCCGGTCTGGAAGGCTTTGTACGGGCCGCCGCCTGCGAACTGCCGCGCGGGATCCGCATCAATCTCATCAGCCCCACCGTGCTCAGCGAGTCGCTGGCGGCCTACGGCGACTTTTTCCCGGGCTTTGCCAGCGTTCCCGCCGCCGCCGTAGCACAGGCCTATCGCCGCAGCATTGAAGGGGTGCAAACCGGCCGCATCTACCCGGTCGGCTACTAGCCAGTGCCGGCCCGCCGGGGCCGGCGCTTACATCCTGACGTTGTTGCAGGTACACTGACGGCTGATTGTCTCCGGCCGAAAAACTGAAGTTGAAAAAATTATCCTTAATTATCCCGCTGCTGGCGCTTACCGTGCTGCTGGTCTGGTGGTTCACTCCGCATTACACCGAGGAAGACGAAGCTTACTACCGGGCGGTATTTTGCGTGATCGATCATGACGACAGCCGCCAGTTCCTCCACGATATGCAAAACATCGTCGAGGGGGGGAATTCTGACTACGCGCTGCATAAAGCACATTACCTGCCGGCGCTGGGGCAGCGGATGCTGGACACCTGGCATCAGCTCAGCCCGCAGGAACAGCAGGCGCTGCGTCAGGACCAGCAGCGCTGTGGCGAGATATTACGAGCAAAACAGCAGGGTAAAATAATCCCGGCGGGCTGGCGAAACCGCAGCCCGTCACAGCGCCCGATAAGATCCCGCTGTTGACGAGCCGATCGCTGTCACAAAAAGTCCTCCTCTATCACCGAGCCACAGGAGGACGTTTTTTTCCTGCAATCGTATACGATAAAAACGTAGTTGATCTGGTACGAACTAACTCTTATTTTGCTTCTCAGTTTTCAAAATGAGATAAACTGATGCCTGTCATTATTGCCAGTAGTGTTAAAGAAGCCAAGCGTTAATTAACGGTGGGGAATACAGGGAAATTATTCTTAACTTCGATATTGATGCCGATGACTTTTTCTGCTCTCGCCAGCCATTCGGCTGGGACAAAAATCTCCATCTCCGTACCGAAACGATCGTTCTCCGGTAAAATCAGCAAAATAATTAACCCGTGAGGGACATCTATGTGGTTGTTTATTGGTACCCTTTGCGGTGGCTTTTCTCGCAGCGCTGATGTTGGTCTGGCTGGATGATCGCATCGTCGATACGGAGTGACCCCAGCGCTGAACGCTAGCGTCACTCCCTCTCGCTATTGAAGCGAAGAGGATGCGCCGCCGCTAAGCGGCGCACAGCAGGACCGTTACAGGGAGGCCGCCAGCCGCTCAACGGCGGTCAGCAGCCCGGCTTCCGACACCGTTGAGTAGGAAAGACGCAGGGTACGGGTATCCGGATTATCGTGATAAAATCGCTTCCCCCGGAACGTATACCACGCCGTTTTCCAGCGTTTTCTTCATCCATTCCATGGTATCGAACGGATAGCGGAAACGCGCCCACAGGAACATCCCCCCTGCGGGCGGCTGAATTCCAGGTGCTCGCCAAGGCGGCTTTCCAGCGCATCGGCCAGCGCCACGCACTTCTTGCGATAGTCTTCGCGAATCAACGCAATCTGGTTATCCAGCCGGTTCAGGCTGAGGTATTCCGCGGTGATCACCTGCGACAGCATATTGGTATGCAGATCCGCCGCCTGCTTCACGATCACCGTCTGCTGCGCCAGCCAGTCCGGCATGACGATCCAGCCGATACGCATCCCCGGCGCGAGGATCTTTGAAAACGTCGAGGTGTAAACCACTTGATCTTCACAGCCCAGCTCAACAGCGTGCTGATAGAGCGGGCGTCGCACGGCGTCAGTAAAGCTAATTTCACCGTAGGGATCGTCTTCCAGAATGACGAAGTCATATTTTTTCGCCAGCTCGACCAGCCGGCGACGACGCGCCTCGCTCAGCGTTTTACCGCCGGGGTTGCCGAACGTCGGCACCAGGTAAACAGCTTTGACGCGGGTGGTCTCCAGCAGGTCAGCCAGCTGCTCCACCAGCATCCCGTCATCATCGGTATCGACGCTGAGAATATTGGCCTGCGCCAGCTGAAACACCTGCAGCGCCGCCAGATAGGTGGGTCGCTCAACGACGATAGTATCGCCTGGATCGAGCAGCGTGCGGGCAACGATATCCAGCGATTGCTGGGAGCCGGAGGTGATATAGACCTGAGCGGCTGAACAGGTCACGCCACGGGAGTGGCAGATTTCACTCACCGCCTGACGCAGCGGCGGGTAGCCTTCCGTCAGACCGTACTGAAATGCGTCATGAAAACGCTCGCTCATCACCTTCTGCACCGCCAGCTCCAGGCCTTCGGTATCAAACAGTTCCGGGGCCGGAATGCCGCCGCCAAGCGAGATCACGCCCGGCAGTTTACTGTGCTTGAGAAGTTCGCGGACGGCGGAGGGCTTGAGTTCACCCGCGCGGGCGGCGAGACGCCGATCGTGCATACTATTTTCCTTTTCTGTCTTGTTGTTGTGTTAATTATCTTGGCTTTGTTGCAGGTGTTCCCCGGCGGCGCTTACCAGTCCGGGCTATCCTTGTTCGTGTCTCTGCGCTCTCCCCGGACAGGGCAGGAGCCGCTATCCGGGGTCAGCACGTCACGCTTTGTCTTTCAATACGATCAGCGGCTCTATGTCGCTCTCTTTTTTCACCACCAGCGACGAATCGCCGCGCAGGCAGGTACCGCCGTAGTTACCGCCGACGGTAAAGGTGCACACCTGGATATACTTGCCATCCACTTTCGGCAGGCACCACAGCTGCTGGTAGATATTCTTGCGATCGACAAACTGGCCGCTGGTCTTATCCAGAACCTCATCCTGAGGCCCGATCAGGTCGATATTGTTCCCGCAGCGTCCGGAAATGGGCTTCACGGCATAGCCGGTTTTCGCCAGCTCGTCGTTAACCACAAAATCGGTATCCAGCAGATAGCGATGATGCGGGAACAGCGACCACAGCACCGGCAGGATCGCTTTGTTGCCCGGGATCACCGTCCACAGGGGTTCGAATACCAATACTTCAGGACGCAGCAGGACGTCAATCAGTCGCACCTCATTCTGCGGATGCCCGGTACGAATCGGCACCGCCGCGTACTCATCGGCGCTGACTTCGCGCACCTGCTCAATGGCGGTTTCCCATGCCCAGGTTTTCCAGACGCAGTTGACCAGCCGCCCGTCGGCGTCGATCAGCTGGCCGGCCGCATCCCAGCGCAGTTCATCGAGGCCAAAGAGAATTTTGCTCTCAAAACCGGCCTGGGTCAGCGAACGCTGGATAAACTGCGCGTGGTAGTTCTCTTCCAGATCCTTGTCCTGCATGATGTGCACGAAAGGCCGCGCCCGGCTGTGTTTCCACGCTCCCGCCAGCTCATCGAGCAGACCTTCCGCCGGATTGTGACCAGTGCCATAGTAGCCCTGCTTCAACCACTGCTCGAGGATCAGCCCGCCTTCGGTATGGCAGGAGGCGGAGTCGGCATTGTACTCGTATACCTTCAGCCCGCGCTCGTCCATGCAAAAATCCATGCGCCCGGTGATCATATGATGACGCCGGCGCTGCCAGGAGAGACGCAGACGCGGCCAGAGGATTTTCGGGATATCGAACAGCGCCAGCAGGTTATCATCCTTCATCACCTTATCGGTGGCGTGCAGATACATCAGGTGCAGCTCGTTGGTGGCTTTAATCAGCTCCTGTTCGGCGCTTTCGCTGATAGTGAAATACTGATAAGGATCCTGATTGATAAAATGGCCGTTGGCCGCCACGTAGGCTTTCTGCAGCGGATCTTTCTCGTTCAGCCATTTGCCGCGGAACTGGCCGTTGTTCGGCAGCCGCGCGCCCTTGATCGCCATCGCCTCACCCGGCAGTACCGGCTGCGGCAGGCTGTGTTCGGTATCGGCGGTCTGGATCATCCAGCCTAAAATTTCGGTATCGGCAAAGGTATCTTTGATGGTGTACCGGCCGGCGTTGACCTCGAGGGTCAGCTCGCGGGTCCACTGCTGGCCCTGCGGCAGCGGCGAGTGAATGACGTTCTGCTCGGCGATACGCACCTTATTGCCGACAAGCTGGGTGATCACCGCGACATGGCCGGTGTGCTTGAACTCGCCGCCCTTCTGCCAGATCAGCAGCGAACCAGCGATCGGCGGACGACGGGAGCCGTTGGCGAAGGCCTGAAGCGGGAGAATGTTGTCATTGACCACTTCGCGCAGAAAGCGCAGGGAGAAGATTTCATAGGCCATCCCCACATCGGTAAAGACAAACCCGTAGGTCAGGAACAGAAAGCGGCGCGCAAACTCCACGCACTGCCATTTATGCCCCATATACTCATTGCCGATGTAGCTGCGAAACGTCGCGTCATCCGGATAATCCTGTGGATTTAAGCTACTGTAATTCGATGAATAAATTGCCACGCCGCCGGGCGCGTAGCCTAACAATGTCCCAAACGGGGCGTCACTGCTTGTCGATCCTTTGCTCATTTAGCCTGACCTCAAATTAATGCAGCCCGGGCAGTTGGCGAAACAAAACTCCCTCTTCTTATCCTGCCGCAGGCACTTACCAGACAGAGGTGTAACGATGATACCACTCATTCGTTTCGCTAATCGTGCCGTTAAGGAAAATACCCTGCAGCCGGAAGCAGAAGTGATATCGTTATCGGTGATATAACAAAAAACAACGCAACATCAGGAGTCGACAATGAGCACACCCTCGCATCTGAATGCCCAACCGCTGGTCTGGGGACTCGGCCCGCGGACGTTTGAGGTGTTCCTTGAGCCCACCTGCCCCTACTCTGTCCGCGCGTTTAATAAACTCGACGATCTGCTCGATGAGGTCGGCGCCGATAACGTCACCATCAAGATACGGCTGCAATCGCAGCCGTGGCATCTGTTCTCTGGGGTGATTGTCCGCTGCATCCTCGCCGCGTCCACCCTGCCGCATGGCAGAGAGCAGGCGCATAAGGTGATGCAGGCCGTGGCAGACCATCGGGAAGAGTTTGAGTTTACCGATCACTGCAGCGGGCCGAACATGAATGCCACCCCGCAGCAAATCATTGAACGCATTGAGCGCTACAGTCACGTGCTGCTGGGGGCCGCCTTTGCCCGCCCGGAGCTGCAGGACGTGATCAAATGGCACAGTAAATATGCCCGCCAGAACGGCATCCATGTCTCGCCGACCTTTATGGTCAATGGCCTGGTGCAGCCGGATCTGGGCAGCGGCGATGATGTCAGCGTGTGGGCCGCGCGGATTATGGCCTGAGGTCACCTGCTACACTTTTTGTACATCCACGAAAAAGGCAAACCAGCATGTCAGAGCAAAACTACCAGCCACCAAAAGTGTGGGAATGGAAGCAAAACAGAGGCGGCGCGTTCGCCAACATCAACCGTCCCGTTTCCGGCGCGACTCATGAACGCGTCCTGCCGGTGGGAACCCATCCGCTCCAGCTATACTCACTCGGCACGCCCAACGGCCAGAAGGTGACGATCATGCTGGAGGAGCTGCTGGCGTTAGGCGTCAGCGGCGCGGAGTACGACGCCTGGCTGATACGCATTGGCGAAGGGGATCAGTTTTCCAGCGGCTTTGTCGAGATCAACCCGAACTCGAAGATCCCGGCCCTCAGCGACCATTCCACCACGCCGCCGACCCGGGTATTTGAGTCCGGCAACATTCTTCTCTATCTGGCGGAAAAATTTGGTTTCTTCCTGCCGAAAGATCCTGCCGGTCGCACTGAAACCCTTAACTGGCTGTTCTGGCTGCAGGGCGCGGCACCGTTCCTCGGCGGCGGCTTCGGCCACTTCTATAACTATGCGCCAGTGAAGATCGAGTACGCGATCGACCGCTTTACGATGGAAGCCAAACGCCAGCTCGACGTGCTGGACAAACAGCTCGCCCGTGGTCGCTATGTAGCCGGCGAGGAGTACACCATCGCCGATATGGCTGTCTGGCCGTGGTATGGCAACGTCGTGCTGGGCAATGTCTATAACGCAGCGGAGTTTCTCGACGCCGGGAGCTATAAAAACGTGCTGCGCTGGGCGCAGGATGTGGGCAACCGCCCGGCGGTCAAGCGGGGACGCATCGTGAACCGCACCAACGGCCCGCTCAATGAGCAGCTGCATGAGCGCCACGACGCCCGCGACTTTGACACCCAAACGGAAGATAAGCGCCAGGCGTAACGCTCTGACCCACCGGAGGCAACCGCCTCCGGTTGTTAGCTTTCCAGCCGATAGCCCGCCATAAAGTAGCGCATCGCGGTCGAGGAACCACTCTCTTTGAAGAAGTCCATCACCATATCTCTGTCAAGGCCATAGCGACGGGTCAGGATCCCCGCCTCCCACGCGCTGAGCTGGCGGTCGCCGGTTTTTTCAAACATGCGGTGCGAGTAACCAAGCACAAACCCGCGTTTATAGTCGGCGCAAAAATTCGCCGCATGCGCGGCGGTATCAGCATAGGATGCCTGTAGCCCCGCCATTAAGCCTTTGCCAAAATGATTTTCCATCAAGCTCTCCCAATCGTTATATAATAAATTATATAGCGTTTTTTTGAGCGAGCGGTAGTGCTATTTATGACGTTTGCGTTAGCGTAAATACTTATCAAACCATGCCAGCGTGCGTTGCCAGGCCAGATCCGCCGCAGCCCGATCGTAGCGCGGCGTAGAATCATTATGAAAGCCGTGATTCACGCCCTGATAGAGATAGGCCTCGTAGACTTTATGGTGTTCCTTCAACGCCTGTTCATAGGCAGGCCAGCCTTCATTAATGCCGCTATCGAGGCCGGCATAGTGCAGCAGCAGCGGCGCTTGAATTTTATCGACCTCCTTCAGCGGCGGCTGGCGGCCGTAAAACGGCACCGCGCAGGCCAGCTCCGGAATGGCGACCGCCGCCGCGTTGCTGACGCCGCCGCCGTAACAAAAACCGGTGATACCGACCTTCCCCGTCGCCTGCGGATGCTTCGCCATAAACGCGACCGCCGCAAAAAAATCATTCATCAGCTTCACGGGATCGACTTTCTGCTGGAGCGCGCGGCCTTCATCATCATTCCCCGGATAGCCGCCGACGGAGCTCAGGCCATCCGGCGCCAGCGCAATATACCCCGCTTTCGCTACCCGCCGGGCGACGTCTTCAATATAGGGATTCAGGCCGCGGTTCTCATGTACCACCACAACGGCGGGCGCTTTATCGACTATTTTCGTCGGCGTCACCAGGTAAGCCCGCACTTCGCCGTGGCCGTCAGGAGAGGGATAATGAATATACTCCGGGCGGATATCCGGGTCAGTGAACGGTACCTGCTCTGCCAGGGCATAGTCGGGCTTCAGCAGATTAAACAGCGCCAGCGCGGTCATCCCGCCGACGGCATATTTCCCCGCCAGCTGGAGAAACTCGCGTTTGCTGATTTTACCGTGGGCATAGTAGTCATAATACTCAAGCAGCTGCTGCGGGAAATCTTTGGCCGTTAATCGCGTCATCACCCTGCCTCCGTTGTTTATCGCCTTTTAAGCAAAGCAGAAGCCCGGACATACGCCAGCGCAGTAAAGCAGAAACGGGGAGAAAAAAGCCCGGCAGCTGCCACCGCCGGGAGAGAAGGGATTAGTGTTTCACTTTGGTCAGACGATCGAGGTAGCCCATCACAAAGGCCGACAGCACGAAGGTCAGGTGGATAATCACGTACCACATCAGCTTATTGTCCGGGACGTTTTTCGCATCCATAAACACCCGCAGCAGGTGAATAGAGGAGATCGCCACGATGGAGGCGGCAACCTTATTTTTTCAGCGAAGTCGCGTCCATTTTGCCCAGCCAACTGAGTTTTTCTTTACCCTCGTTAATATCCAGCTGCGAGACAAAATTTTCATATCCAGAGAACATCACCATCACCAGCAAACCGCCCACCAGGGTCATATCCACCAGCGACAGCAGGGTCAGAATCATATCCGACTCACTGACGCTAAAAATATGCGGCAGTATGTGGAAGATCTCCTGAAAAAATTTGATGGTCAGCGCAATCAGACCGAGCGAGAGGCCAAAATAAACCGGCGCCAGCAGCCAGCGCGAGGCGTACATAGCATTTTCCAGAAAGCGTTCCATAAGATCCTGTCAGTTAACAAAAAGAAGCGACATTATATCCCAGACAGATAACGTGATGGCAAACGCCAGGCCAACACTTCGCTGGCAGACGACAATAAAAAAGGCCGGCGCGCGGCCAGCCTTTTCAGGAAAAGCATCGGGTATTTGGCTTTGACGGTCTCTTCGCCCACCAGCCCGATCTTGAGATATCCCGCCTGATGCAGGGTATCCATCACTTTCATCATCGTCTCGTAATCGACGGTTTTATCCGCGCGGAAGAAGACGGTGGTATCTTTTTTGCCGGCGGTCAGGCTATCCAGGGCGTTAATCATATTCGCTTCGGTCACCGGGTCGTTGCCGAGGAACATGCTCTTATCCGCCTTCACCGACAGGTAGATAGGTTTTTCCGGTCGCGGTTGCGGCTGGCTGGAGGAGGCCGGCAGATTCACCTTCACGTCGACCGTCGCCAGCGGCGCGGCCACCATAAAGATAATCAGCAGAACCAGCATGACGTCGATAAACGGCGTCACGTTGATATCATGCATTTCGCCGTTATCGTCCAGATTTTCATTAAGACGCATCGCCATAGCCGATCAACCTACCCGTAATTTCTGCGCGCTGCGCACCGGCTTCACGCCGCTGGCGCTGAGGTCCAGGTCGCGGCTTTGCAGCAGGAGTACCTGAGCGGCGACGTCACCGAGTGAGGCCTTATAGCTGCCGATCATGCGGGCGAAGATGTTATAGATGACCACCGCCGGGATGGCGGCGAACAGGCCGATGGCCGTCGCCAGCAGCGCTTCCGCGATGCCCGGCGCCACCACCGCAAGGTTGGTGGTCTGGGTCTGAGCGATGCCGATAAAGCTGTTCATGATGCCCCAGACGGTCCCGAACAGGCCCACGAACGGCGAAATGGCGCCGATGGTGGCCAGGTAGCCGTTGCCGCGCCCCATATGGCGACCGACGGCCGCGACGCGGCGTTCAAGGCGGAAACCGGTTCGTTCCTTGATGCCTTCATTGTCTTCGGCGCCGGCGGAGAGTTCGAGTTCGTTCTGCGCTTCATTGATAAGCTGGGTGGTGAGGCTTTTCGCCTCAAAGGCGCTGGCGATATCGCTGGCCTGATCGAGAGAGCGGGCTTCCGCCAGCTGCTGCTGTTCGCGTTTGAGGCGACGCTTACTGGCGAGGATTTCCGCCCCTTTGCCGAAGAAGATGGCCCAGGTGACGACTGACGCCAGAATCAGGCCAATCATCACCACCTTAACGACAATATCAGCATGATGATACATACCCCAAACGGAGAGATCCGCCTGCATCAAATTATTACCCACGCTCTATCTCCACGACGATAATCACAAAATCTGCCCTCAATAATATCAAAACGACATCGAATTGATAGTGGTTCTCATTAGTATTTACACTGTGCAGCAAATCACGTTTATTTTCCTTGCGCTTACGCAGTAAAAAAGTGGCTAACCGCGGGCCTGGTAAAATTTTCGCCTGTATCGGCAGCGCGCTGGTACAGAAAAGAAGAATCATGCTAGTTTAGACATCCAGACGTATAAAAACAGGTTCATCAACATGGCTGATAAACATCTTGATACCGCGCTGGTCAACGCCGGGCGGAGCAAAAAGTACACCCAGGGCTCAGTGAACAGCGTGATCCAGCGCGCGTCATCGCTGGTTTTCGACACCGTAGAGGCCAAAAAGCACGCCACTCGCAATCGGGCCAACGGCGAGCTGTTTTACGGGCGTCGCGGCACCCTGACCCACTTCTCGCTGCAGGAAGCGATGTGCGAGCTGGAAGGCGGCGCCGGCTGCGCCCTCTTCCCCTGCGGCGCCGCCGCGGTAGCCAACACTATCCTGGCGTTTGTCGAGCAGGGCGACCATGTGCTGATGACCAATACCGCCTATGAGCCAAGCCAGGACTTTTGTACCAAAATTCTCGCTAAACTCGGCGTCACCACCAGCTGGTTCGATCCCTTAATCGGCGCTGATATTGCCCAACTTATTCGGCCGGAGACCCGCGTGGTGTTCCTGGAATCGCCCGGATCCATCACCATGGAAGTGCATGATGTGCCAGCGATTGTCGCCGCCGTGCGTCAGGTCGCGCCGGAAGCGATTATCATGATCGATAACACCTGGGCGGCGGGGATTCTGTTCAAAGCGCTGGATTTTGGCATTGATATTTCCATCCAGGCAGGCACCAAATACCTGATCGGCCACTCCGACGCCATGGTCGGCACCGCGGTGGCGAACGCGCGCTGCTGGCCGCAGCTGCGTGAGAATGCCTATCTGATGGGGCAAATGCTGGACGCCGATACCGCCTATATGACCAGCCGCGGCCTGCGCACGCTGGGCGTCCGCCTGCGTCAGCATCATGAAAGCAGCCTGCGCATCGCCGAGTGGCTGGCGCAGCATCCGCAGGTGGCGCGGGTCAACCACCCCGCCCTGCCCGGCAGTAAAGGCCATGAGTTCTGGAAACGCGATTTTACCGGCAGCAGCGGGCTGTTCTCGTTTGTGCTCAACAAGCGTCTCAACGACGCTGAGCTGGCAGAGTATCTCGACAACTTCTGCCTGTTCAGCATGGCCTACTCGTGGGGCGGCTTTGAATCGCTGATACTGGCCAATCAGCCGGAGCAAATCGCTCACATCCGACCGGATGCGGAAGTCGACTTCAGCGGCACGCTGATCCGTTTGCACATTGGTCTCGAAAATGTTGACGATCTGCAGGCGGATTTAGCAGCGGGCTTCGCGCGTATCGTGTAAAGTGACAGTCAGTGGCAACAATAGCGGACGCTTTTTATCGGAGCGGCCGCTTTTGTTGCGCCCGGGATCAAGGTGCTCGGGTCTCTTCAGGAGTACACTAGTCAACAATACGGTACCACTTAGGAAAGTCCATGGTTGTCATTCAAGAGATTGTCGCCGCGCTGTGGCAACATGATTTTGCCGCACTGGCGAACCCTCATGTTGTGGGCGTTGTATATCTGGTTATGTTCGCGACCCTGTTTCTGGAAAACGGGCTGCTGCCTGCCTCCTTTTTACCTGGAGACAGCCTGCTGCTGCTCGCCGGCGCGCTGATTGCTAAAGGCGTCATGGACTTTGTGCCCACTATCGCCATTCTGACCGCCGCCGCCAGCCTCGGCTGCTGGCTGAGCTATGTACAGGGGCGCTGGCTGGGCAATACGCAAACGGTGAAAGGCTGGCTGGCGCACCTGCCGCATAAGTACCATCAGCGCGCCACCTGCATGTTTGACCGCCACGGTCTGCTGGCGCTGCTCGCGGGCCGCTTTCTGGCCTTTGTCCGTACCCTGCTGCCAACCATGGCGGGGATTTCCGGTCTGCCGAACCGCCGCTTCCAGTTCTTCAACTGGCTGAGCGCCCTGCTGTGGGTCGGCGTGGTCACGGGCCTCGGCTATGCGCTGAGCATGATCCCGTTCGTGAAACGTCATGAAGATCAGGTGATGACCTGCCTGATGATCCTGCCAATTGCCCTGCTGCTGGCTGGCCTGCTCGGCACGCTGTTCGTGGTGATCAAAAAGAAATACTGCAGCGCCTGACGTTGACTGCCGGGGGGCTGCGCCCGCCCGGCCTGCTCCCTCCCCCGGTCTTACATCCCCTGCATCATACGAATACGCGCGGCGTCTTCCCCGGGCGTCATCCCGAAGTAGCGCTTAAACTCGCGGCTGAACTGGGAAGGACTTTCATAGCCCACCTGTATCGCCGCCGCGCTGGCCTTCATGCCGTCATGGATCATCAGCATGCGCGCCTTGTGCAAACGGTAGGTTTTCAGATACTGCAGCGGCGAAGTGCTGGTCACCGCTTTAAAATTATGGTGAAACGCCGACACGCTCATATTCGCTTCGGCCGCCAGCCGATCGACGCTGAGGTTTTCGGTGTACTGACTCTCGATATGCTTGAGCACGCGGCTAATCAGGCTGAAGTGGGTCTGCCGGCTGACCAGCGCCAGCAGCGCGCCGCCGCAGGGTCCCGTCAGCACATAGTAGAGGATTTCACGGACGATCTGCTTGCCAAGGATCCGCGCGTCCAACGGCCGCTCCATCACGTCGAGCAGCCGTTCAGCAGCGCACAAGATGTCCTCCGAAAGCACTGCGGAGTTTATCCCGCTGGAGGCAACGGCGGGCTGAAACAGCGGATCCTCGCCAATGTCCATCAGCAGCTCCTGCAGCTGCAGGATATCGACGTTCAGGCGCATCCCGGCCAGGGGCACCTCCGGGGTGGCAAAGGTTTCGCACTCGAAGGGCAGCGGTACGGTCAGCAGTAGATATTCGTTTGTATCGTAGCGAAACGTCCGCTCATTGATATAACCAATTTTATGGCCAGAAAAGAGAAAACGATCCCCGGCTGGTACATCACCGGCATCCGCGGTCCGGGCTGCGTCCCGTACAGCAGGCGAACGTCAGGTAGCAGCGAACTTAACATTTCGTGCTTATCTTTCAGCTGGTTAACCTTCTCTGTCAGTGTCCGACATATCTCTGCGTGTTGCATTGCCACCGTCTCTCCCGATGTTTCTTCACCTATATATTGTGCGCAGGTCGCCGCGGATTCTCCAGCCATATGGAGAAATAGGCAAGACATAGGCAGAAATGTGCATTGAGGGGCAACGGCGTGAGGACCACAATAACCGTCATCGGGCAGCGGTATCGTCCCTGTCGGCAGTTTTACTCTTTGGAGGACCCAAGCAATGAATAATTTTGACCTGCATACCCCAACCCGCATTCTGTTTGGCAAAGGCGCGATTGAAAAGCTGCGTGAACAGATCCCGGCGGAAGCTCGCGTACTGATCACCTACGGCGGCGGCAGCGTGAAAAAAACGGGCGTCCTGGATCAGGTACTGACCGCCCTGAATGGCCTGGACGTCCTTGAATTTGGCGGCATCGAGCCGAACCCGTCTTACGAAACCCTGATGAATGCGGTGAAGCTCGCCCGCGAAGAGAAGGTCACTTTCCTGCTGGCGGTCGGCGGCGGTTCGGTGCTGGATGGCACCAAATTTATCGCGGCAGCAGCCCACTATGACGCCAACATTGATCCGTGGGAAATTCTGGAAACCTATGGCAGTAAGATCGCCAGCGCCATTCCAATGGGCTCGGTTCTCACTCTGCCGGCGACCGGTTCTGAATCAAACAAAGGGGCGGTGATTTCGCGGAAAACTACCGGCGACAAACGCGCGTTTATGTCTTCGCACGTTCAGCCGCAGTTCGCGATCCTCGACCCGGTCTACACCTATACCCTGCCGCCGCGCCAGGTCGCCAACGGCGTGGTTGACGCCTTCGTCCATACCGTCGAACAGTACGTCACCTACCCGGTTGACGGCAAAATTCAGGACCGCTTCGCCGAAGGCATTCTCCTGACCCTGATCGAGGATGGCCCGAAAGCGCTGCAGGAGCCGGAAAATTATAACGTGCGCGCCAACATTATGTGGGCCGCGACCCAGGCGCTGAACGGCCTGATCGGCGCTGGCGTACCGCAGGACTGGGCAACGCATATGCTTGGCCACGAACTGACGGCGATGCATGGTCTCGATCACGCCCAGACGCTGGCTATCGTTCTGCCGGCGCTGTGGAATGAGAAGCGCGATACCAAGCGCGACAAGCTGCTGCAATATGCTGAGCGCGTGTGGCATATCACCGAGGGCTCCGACGACCAGCGTATCGATGCCGCCATCGCCGCGACGCGCCAGTTCTTCGAGCAGATGGGCGTGCCGACCCGCCTTTCCGATTACGGTCTCGACGGGAGCTCCATCCCGGCGCTGCTGGCGAAACTGGAAGAGCACGGCATGACCAAACTGGGCGAGCATCAGGATATCACCCTGGAGGTCAGCCGCCGTATCTACGAGGCTGCCCGCTAAGTTTCCCCGCCTGATTCACCTCTCCTTACGTTAAACAAACGTCGGGGAGGGGTGTTTTTACTACCGTTTTTAGCTATTTCGTCCAGACTTAATGCTACCCCTCGGCGGATCCTGCTTCGCCGAGTTCATTAACAGGAGGAAGGCATGACACATCCAACCGTTATAAAACTACACGACGGCAACCTGATGCCGCAGCTGGGTCTCGGCGTGTGGAAAGCTGGCAACGAGGAAGTCGTCTC
>OKVR01000224.1_pt1 | contig 20205 bp, 22 predicted proteins | sample 1606891 | NCBI WGS metagenome assembly OKVR01 (sample SAMN03281011, study PRJEB24777) | human gut metagenome | isolation source: fecal sample PR176 from 1 month old male Indian infant, caesarean delivered... | place: Singapore | collected 2006-01-13 | reverse complement strand
AAGCCGGGGTGACAACCGGTGGTCATAAAGCGAAAAAATTCGGTGGAGCGGTAGTTCAGTCGGTTAGAATACCTGCCTGTCACGCAGGGGGTCGCGGGTTCGAGTCCCGTCCGTTCCGCCACTTATTAAGAGCCCTGAGCATTTGCTCAGGGCTTTTTTGTTTCATCTGTTCCCGATTATTGCTAAATCAGCAAAAATCCTCTGCATTAATCGCTCTTTTTCCCCTCCACACCATCAGCCATAATTTCATCCGTTAACCGAAATGAACAAATAACGAGGAAAAACATGGCAATCCCTGCATTTGGTCTTGGCACCTTCCGTCTGAAAGATGATGTTGTTATCGCATCCGTAAAAACCGCGCTGGAGCTGGGCTATCGTACTATCGACACCGCGCAAATCTATGACAACGAAGCCGCGGTGGGTCAGGCTATCGCTGAGAGCGGCGTGCCGCGTGATGAGTTGTTCATCACGACCAAAATCTGGATCGAGAACCTGAGCAAAGACAAACTCATCGCCAGCCTGCAAGAGAGCATGCAGAAGCTGCGCACTGACTATGTTGATCTGACGCTGATCCACTGGCCGTCACCGAACGATGCGGTGGCTGTTGAAGAGTTTATGGCCGCTCTGATGGAAGCGAAGACGCTCGGCCTGACCCGTCAGATCGGTATCTCCAACTTCACTATTCCACTGATGGAGCGCGCGATTGCCGCCGTTGGCGCTGAAAACATTGCTACCAATCAGATTGAACTCTCGCCGTATCTGCAAAACCGTAAAGTCGTCGATTGGGCGCGTGAGCACGGTATCCATATCACCTCTTATATGACCCTGGCCTACGGTAAGGCACTGAAAGATGAGGTGATTGCCCGTATCGCGGCGAAACATAATGCGACTTCGGCGCAGGTTATCCTGGCATGGGCGATGGGCGAGGGGTACGCGGTAATCCCGTCCTCGACGAAGCGTGAGAACCTGGCCAGCAACCTGAAGGCGTTGGATCTGCAGCTGGATGATGAAGATCGCCAGGCGATCGCTGCGCTGGATTGCAACGATCGGCTGGTGAGCCCGGAAGGTCTGGCGCCGCAGTGGGATTAATCTCCCGCTTCCGGCATGCCTATCAGAGGGTACTACGACAGCTCCTTCGGGAGCTGTTTTACGTGTTCGCTTAGAAAATCAATAAACGCCCTGATACGTGTACTGACGGCTCTGTCGCTGTAGTACACCGCACTGAAGGGCATCTCCACCGGCAAGCGTTTGTCGGCCAGTAGTTCAACAAACTCCCCACTGGCTATCTCTTTATCCACCATATAATCCGACAGACAGGCAATACCGTTGCCGGTCAGACACAGTTGTTTGAGGGTTTCCCCACTGTTTGATGACACCGCCGCCTCAATCTCTAACAACTGACCATCGCAACAGGAGACTGGCCAGGTGTTCAGAGAGACGGGTTCAGTGAAGCCCAGACACTGATGTTGTTTCAGATCTGACGGATGCTGCGGCACACCGTAGCGCGAGACATACGCTGGCGAGGCGACGATCTTACGATAGCTGGTGAACAGCGGTCGGGCGCGCAGGCTGGAATCCGTTAAGGTTCCGGCCCGTATCGCTACATCCACTTTCCGTTCAATCAGGTTAATAAATGTCTCTGAAGAGACGAGCGACAGCGTCATTTCCGGGTAACGCTCGCGAAACGGCTTCACCAGCGGCATGAGAAAATGCAGCATCACCGGCGTCGCGGCATCCACCCGCAGCAAGCCCCGCGGCGTCGTGCGCGTTTCCAGCAGGTCATTTTCTGCCGCCGCCATCTCCTGCAATACCACCTGCATCCGCCGAAAATAGCGCTCGCCTTCCTCTGTCAGACTGAGCTGGCGGGTGGTCCGATTAAGCAGGCTGACACCAAGCTTTGATTCGAGCTTTTTGACTGCCCGGCTGACGGCAGAGTTGGCCTGACCCAGCTGTTCGGCTGCCCGGCTGAAACTCCCGCTTTCCACTACCGCCACAAAGATGGCGATCTCCTCGGATGTGGCTCTCATTATTGCACCTGTAGCAAAATTCTATTGATACTTTGATAGTTTTTGTTATTTATACAACCCTTCATACTACGTGTCATCTTAATCCTGATGCTACGGAGTAAATTATGCCACTGGCGCTATTTGCCTTAACCATCGGTGCCTTTGCAATTGGCACCACTGAATTCGTGATTGTCGGCCTGGTCCCGACGATTGCCAACAACTCTCTATCTCTCTACCTTCTGCGGGACTGCTGGTCTCTATCTACGCGCTGGGCGTGGCGATCGGCGCCCCGGTGCTGACGGCATTAACCGGGCGTATGCCGCGTAAACAGCTGCTGCTGGCGTTGATGGTCCTGTTTACGGCGGGTAATGTGCTGGCCTGGCAGGCTCCAGGCTATGAAACGCTGATCCTGGCGCGCCTGCTGACCGGCCTGGCGCACGGCGTGTTCTTCTCTATTGGCTCGACAATCGCCACCAGCCTGGTGGCAAAAGAGAAAGCAGCCTCGGCCATCGCCATTATGTTCGGCGGCCTGACGGTCGCGCTGGTGACCGGCGTTCCCTTTGGCACCTTTATTGGCCAGCATTTCGGCTGGCGGGAAACCTTCCTCGCGGTATCGATTCTCGGGGTGATTGCGCTAATCAGCAGTCTGATTCTGGTGCCGAATAATATTCCGGGCCGCGCCAGCGCCAGCCTGCGCGATCAGCTTAAAGTCTTAACCCATCCGCGCCTGCTGATGATCTATGCCATTACCGCGCTGGGCTATGGCGGCGTGTTTACCGCTTTTACCTTCCTTGCGCCGATGATGCAGGAGCTGGCCGGCTTCAGCCCCTCAGCGGTGAGCTGGATCCTGCTGGGCTATGGCGTCTCGGTGGCTATCGGCAACGTATGGGGCGGCAAACTGGCCGATAAGCATGGCGCCGTCTCCGCGCTGAAGTTTATCTTCGCCGCGCTGGTTGTGCTGCTGCTGGTGTTCCAGCTGACCGCCAGCGTTCACTATGCCGCGCTGGCAACGGTGCTGGTGATGGGCGTTTTCGCCTTCGGCAACGTGCCGGGTCTGCAGGTCTATGTGGTGCAAAAAGCAGAGCAGTATACCCCGGGGGCTGTCGACATCGCTTCCGGTCTGAATATCGCCGCCTTCAACGTCGGCATCGCGCTGGGATCGATCGTCGGCGGACAGACGGTCGAGCGGTACGGTCTGGCGCAGACGCCGTGGATTGGCGCGGTGATTGTGCTGGTCGCTTTGCTGTTGGTGGTTCTGAGCGGGCGTTTAGATAAATTGCCGCGCCGTTCGGCAGCGCTTTCTCCCGAAGGCTAAGGGTTTCTCGCAAATTGCATTGAAAGTGTATGGGAAAATCCCTATAACAGAAGAACCAGTCGTCGTCGGGCTGGTTTCTGTTATCGAGGATTAATGCCCAAATTGCGAAAGAACACCTACGCCATGCGCTATGTCGCCGGACAACCTGCGGAGAGAATATTGCCTCCGGGGGCGTTTGCGGGCGTGAGTCCGGTTTATTCCGCCGGCACGCCGTTAAGCAGCGATGAGAAGATCCGCGTGCTGGTGTGGAATATCTTCAAGCAGCAGCGTGCAGAGTGGCAGTCGGTCCTCAAAAATTTCGGCAAAGATGCGCATTTGGTCCTGTTGCAGGAGGCGCAAACCACCCCAGAACTGGTCAGGTTCGCGACTTCAAACTATCTGGCCGCCGATCAGGTGCCGGCGCTGGTGCTGCCCCAGCATCCTTCCGGCGTGATGACGCTGGCCTCCGCTCACCCCATCTATTGCTGTCCGCTGCGCGAGCGCGAGCCTATTTTGCGATTGCCGAAATCGGCCTTAGTGACCGTTTATCCGCTGCCCGATGCGCGGTTGTTAATGGTGGTCAATATCCATGCCGTCAACTTTAGCCTTGGCGTCGATGTCTACAGCAAGCAGTTGCTGCCGATCGGCGATCAGATTGCCCATCACAGCGGGCCGGTGATTATGGCCGGGGACTTCAATGCCTGGAGCCGGCCGCGAATGAACGCGCTGTACCGCTTTGCACGCGAGATGTCGCTGCGTGAAGTTCGTTTCTCTGACGACCAGCGCCGTCGCGCGTTTGGTCGCCCGCTCGATTTTGTGTTCTACCGTGGGTTAAGCGTGCACGATGCTTCCGTGCTGGTAACCCGCGCCTCCGACCACAACCCGCTACTAGTCGAATTCAGTCCCGGCAAGCCTGATTAATTTAAGGTTGGTCAGGCCTGCCATGGGGCAGGCCTGTGCATGCATAGTGCTGCCTTTTATTACTCAAAAAACCGTAAGGACAAGACAACATGACAACACGCTCTCACCATGACAACGTTGAAAAGCAGTTCGGCTCCCAGGCCAGCGCCTATCTGACCAGCGCCGTACATGCCTCTGGTCGCGATCTGCAGCGGCTGGCGGAACGTCTGGCTGATTTTCCGCAGGCGAAAGTGCTGGATATGGGCTGCGGGGCAGGGCACGCCAGCTTTACCGCGGCGGGACAGGTTGCCGAGGTGACCGCCTATGATTTATCGAGCCAGATGCTGGAGGTCGTTGCCGCCGCAGCAAAGGATAAAGGTTTTAGCAATATCGTGACCCAGCAGGGGTATGCCGAAACGCTGCCGTTCGCTGATGCCAGCTTTGATATCGTTATCAGCCGCTATTCCGCTCATCACTGGCATGACGTTGGCCAGGCGCTGCGCGAGGTGAAGCGTGTTCTCAAGCCGGGCGGGGTGATGATCGTGATGGACGTGATGTCGCCGGGCCATGCGGTGCGTGATGTCTGGCTGCAGACCGTAGAAGCCCTGCGCGATACCTCGCACGTGCGTAATTATTCCAGCGGCGAGTGGCTGACGCTGGCGACGGAGGCGGGGCTGGTGATTAATCGGCTGTTGACCGATCGCCTGCCGCTGGAATTCAGTTCGTGGGTGGCGCGGATGCGTACCCCTGAGCCGCTGGTGGAGGCGATTCGTTTATACCAACAGAGCGCCTCGGCGGAGGTGAAAGCCTACTTTGAGTTACAGCAGGATGGTTCCTTTACCAGCGATACCATCATGTTTGAAGCGCATAAGCGGTTTAATACGGACAACTAAAAAGGCACCTGGGGGAAGTCGGTGCCATTTTTATCGAACCCTGACGTATCAGGACTCTGGTCGATCGCTGATTTTTCACAAACAGGGTTAGCTGATCGCCAGGCCGCAGATTGTCGGTATCGCTGTTCCAGCGCATGACGTCGCGAATATTAACGCCATGACGTTTGGCGATGCTCGACAGCGAGTCACCTTTGCGAACGCGATAGGTGATGCTATCGCTGTTATTCGCCAGACGCTGCGCGCTGCTGCCGGCGCCGATAACCAGGTTCTGTCCAACCTTCAACCCAGAGCCGCGCAGGTTATTCCACTGCTGCAGATCGCGGGTCGTCACACCGAGACGGGAAGCAATCCCGGAAATGGTGTCGCCGGAACGCACCTTATAGCTTCGGCTGGTCAGCGGCGTATTATCCGCGAGCTGCGTCGGCTGTACGGCGGCAATGTCGCCAGAGGCCAGCGATTCACGCAGTTGGGCTGCGTGCTTCTGCGGCACCATGACGTACTTTGGCCCGCTAGCGCCCAGCGTTGACCCCTTTACGCCGGCGTTGAAGGTCTTCAGCTTGCTGACCGGCATACCGGCCATATCCGCGAGCTGAGAAATCTCAACCGGACTGTCGAGGCGAACGCGCGCCAGCGCACGGCTTTCATCAGCCGTAGGCAACTTTACGCCGTAACGTTTGCTGTTTTTGAGGATGTCGCTCAATGCCAGCATTTTCGGTACGTAGACTTTCGTTTCATGCGGCAGAGACAGCGACCAGAAATCGGTGGGTTTGCCACGCGAACGGTTCGCTTTCACTGCCTTCATGACCCGACCTTCGCCGCTGTTATATGCCGCGACCGTTAACAACCAGTCGCCGTCGAACATTTTGTTCAGACGTTGCATCATGTCCAGCGCCGCGGTTGTCGATGCGACAACGTCACGACGCGCATCGTAACTGCGGGTCTGTTTTAAAACCCATAATTGCGCCCTGTGCTCGGAATGATCTGCCAGATGCCTGCGGCATTGGCGCCAGACGTCGCGTGTGGGTCAAAATGCGCTCTCCACTATGGGTAGTAATACCAGTTCCATTGGCATGTTACGTTTCTTAACCTGCCCGGCTATCCAGTACATATACGGCTCTGCCCGTAAAGTTACATCGTGGAGATAGCTCTTATTTCTTAAGTACTCTGTTTTTGGCTCGCGAATCCGGGGTTATCCGGTATTCCCATCTTTAGCTCGTCGCCTATGGAAGTCCACAGATCCTGGTCTTGCGCGTAGAAGGTTCCATCATCTAACCAGCGCGCTTGACTTGTGAACTTGCCTGCTTCCCCTTGACCAGCCGCAGAAAGGCTCTGTGCTCGCTGTTCGACGGTGCCATCGTGCTTAGACGCCTGGCACCCCACCAGCAGGACAGAGGCGAATAATATCGCTCGTGCCTTCATGTGTGTGTCAATAGTTGCTTAAAAGACGACCAAGGATAACGGCGAAGTTAGCCGATGACAAGAATTAAATGTCAGAATTCGTCTTTCTTTGACCTTAACCACGCAAATCGCGCCACAGAGTGTTGCAATTTTGTTTCTTTGTTAATTTTATCAATTAAATCAACATCATTTACGCGTAAAAATAAATTTATACGCCGCTCGTTTTTCAGAATTACGGGTAGTGTCTTTTGTTTTTTTGCACGTAACTCATTAACTTTATGATAGTAATCGTTTATGTCCCTATCATCAGGCAGGATACTTAACGCAAACTTCATATTCGCTAACGTATATTCATGTGCGCAACATATAATGGTTTCTGCAGGAAGGGCGTTAATTTTCATAAATGATTGATACATTTGCTCTGCGGTGCCTTCGAACAGCCTTCCGCAGCCGCCGGAGAACATTGTGTCGCCGCAAAACAGATAAGGTTCGCTGTAGTAACAGATATGTCCTAATGTGTGACCTGGCGTGGAGAAAATGGAAAAATCGTGACCCAGAATTGACAACCGATCGCCATCGTCTACTACCTGAGTAACCCCCTTATCCTGGGTTTCTGCCGGCCCGTAAACCACCAGAGAGGGGAATTTTTCACGTAATTGTTTTACGCCGCCGACGTGATCCTGATGGTGATGGGTCAGTAAAATGGCCTCGGGCTGCCACTGGTTTTCCTCGATTGCCGCCAGAACCGGCGCGGCCTCGCCCGGATCAACGATGATGCAGCGGCCGTGATTCTCAATGAGAACCCAGATGTAGTTGTCCTGAAACGCGGGAATACTGATAAGATTCATAAATTACCTCTAAAGCGTAGCGGAAGGTGGCAATGAAGCCGGCAAGGATACCTCATACAGTGACAGCGCCTGAGCATTGGTCCAGTATGCCGTGGGGCGAATACTATCGCGAAACGCTTGAACAGCAGATGAAGCCATGGCTGGCTAAATTATATGGCTTTCATCTGCTTAAGATTGGCAATCTGAGCGCGGAAATCAATACCGAAGCTTGCGCCATCTCGCACCAGGTGAATGTCTCGCTGGCGGGAAACCCAATGCAGGTCCGGGCCGACCCGCTGCATTTGCCCTTTGCCGAAAAGTCCGTCGACGCCTGCCTGCTGGCGCATACCCTGCCGTGGTGCAGCGATCCGCATCGCCTGCTGCGGGAGGCCGATCGCGTCCTGATCGATGATGGCTGGATGATCCTGACCGGGTTTAATCCGGTGAGCCTGATGGGGTTGCGTAAACTGGTGCCGGTCCTGCGCAAAGGCACGCCGTACAACAGCCGTATGTTTACGCTGATGCGCCAGCTGGACTGGCTGTCGCTGCTCAACTTTGAAGTGCTGCATTATGGGCGTTATCAGGTTTTACCCTGGTCGCGGCATGGCGGCAAACTGCTGAGCACCCATCTGCCGGCGCTGGGCTGTTTGCAATTGATTGTCGCCCGCAAACGGACCATTCCGCTCACCCTTAATCCGATGAAGTCAGGGAAAGCGAAAACCCAGCTGCGGCCAGCAGTAGGCGCCACCCGGCAGTGGCGCAAGGGGCAGAATTAGCTCTCCGGCTGGTAGCCGATGTCGTCCTGAGTGGGATGGGAGGCCGCCGCGCGGGCCAGCTCGTCGCAGCGTTCGTTTTCTGGATGGCCGGCGTGGCCCTTCACCCACTCCCATTTGATCTTATGCTGGCCAAGCGCGGCGTCCAGCCGCTGCCAGAGGTCGACATTCTTTACCGGTTTTTTCTCTGCCGTTTTCCAGCCGCGCTTTTTCCAGTTGTGGATCCACTGGGTGATCCCCTGGCGGACATACTGGCTGTCGGTGCTGAGCACCACTTCGCAATGCTCTTTTAACGCTTCGAGAGCGACGATCGCCGCCATCAGTTCCATGCGGTTATTGGTGGTCAGACGGTAGCCGGCGCTGAAGGTCTTTTCGTGCTGGCGGTAGCGCATGATGGCGCCGTAACCGCCGGGTCCTGGATTTCCCAGGCAAGAGCCGTCGGTGAAAATTTCTACCTGTTTAAGCATCTCTGGTAGACTTCCTGTAATTGAAATCGATTTGTAAACGATAAGTCTGACATAAATGACCGCTATGAGCACTGCAATTACACGCCAGATCGTTCTCGATACCGAAACCACCGGTATGAACCAGATCGGGGCGCACTACGAAGGACACAAGATCATTGAGATCGGCGCCGTGGAGGTGATCAACCGCCGCCTGACCGGTAACAATTTCCACGTCTATCTGAAGCCCGATCGGCTGGTGGATCCGGAGGCGTTCGGCGTGCACGGGATCGCCGATGAATTCCTGCTGGATAAACCCACCTTTGCCGATGTTGCCGATGAATTTATGGATTACATCCGCGGCGCGGAGCTGGTGATCCATAACGCCTCGTTCGATATCGGCTTTATGGATTATGAGTTCGGTAAGCTGAACCGCGGCATTGGAAAAACCGAGACCTTTTGTAAAATCACCGACAGTCTGGCACTGGCGCGGAAAATGTTCCCCGGCAAGCGCAACAGTCTGGATGCGTTATGTTCGCGCTACGAAATAGATAACAGCAAGCGTACGCTGCACGGGGCATTACTCGATGCCCAGATCCTTGCCGATGTCTATTTGATGATGACCGGCGGCCAGACGTCGATGGCGTTCTCTATGGAAGGCGAAAGCCAGCAGCAGGCGGGAGAGATGGGCATTCAGCGCGTCGTCCGCGCCGCCAGCCAGTTACGGGTAGTTTATGCCTCTGATGAAGAACTGGTGAACCATGAATCCCGCCTCGATCTGGTACAAAAGAAAGGCGGAAGCTGCCTGTGGCGTGCCTGATAACCACTAAAATGGATTAAAAGTAGGCGGTTGGGCGATTTTTTGCAGCAAACGATTCAAAACGGTAGAAAAAGCGTTGACGGGGTAGAGGGGAATCCGTAATATTCGCCTCGTTCCCAACGGAACAACAACGCGGAGCGGTAGTTCAGTCGGTTAGAATACCTGCCTGTCACGCAGGGGGTCGCGGGTTCGAGTCCCGTCCGTTCCGCCACTATTCAGAAAGCCTGAATCAGCAATGATTCAGGATTTCGTCGTTTTCGTCGCCGAATTTCAGCGCGCCTTCTTGTTCCCTCCTGCATACACTGCATGAATACCCGCATCGCAGGACTGATTCGCTTTCCCGGCGTGATGGGCGCAGAGCGCATGGATCGTCAGCGGCGTCTCGCTGAACGGCAGCTCGACCAGCGTCCCGCGTTTGAGTTCCTTCCTCTACCGCAAAGCGCGGCAGGAAGCTCACCCCAAGATTGCCCGCCACGCACTGTTTGATGCTTTCAATGCTCCACAGTTCGATGGTGTTCTCCATGGTAATGCCGACGCTGGCGCAGGGTACTTTCAAAAATGCTGCCGGAACACGCACTGGGGCTCGTTGGATGATAAAGCTCAATGGGAGTATGCTGCCGCGGGCGCAGGAAGTCGACCGGCGCCTGATCGACTGACGCGACCAGCGCCAGCGGCTGCGGGCCAAGTTCCATCATGGTGAGTGCATCATCGTTGCCAACCCGGTAAAACACCCCCAGGTCGACTTCGTCAGCGAGCAGCGCATCACGGATGCTGTAGCAATTGAGCGACTGCAGTGACAGGCGGACCTTCGGGGCGCGTTGCTTAAAACGCTGCAGCACCGGCGGCATTTTGTACGCCAGCAGGGTTTCACCAGTGGCGACGCGAAGTTCGCCGCCGGGTTCATCGTCCTGGCGCGCCGCCTGGCGAATCGACGCCATCACTTTGGTCAGATCGTAGACGTGCGGCAGGACATTCTTACCCGCGGCGGTGAGACACATCCGCCGGCCAATTTTCTCAAACAGCGGGATAGCAAGCTCCTGCTCAAGCTGCTGGATATGAAAGGTTACGGTGGACTGGGTGCAGCACAGTTTCTGCGAGGCGCGCAGAAAGGATCCTTCTTCGACAACCGTTTTGAAGGTGATAAAGCGTCGCAGATCCATATTTCCTCTTTATATCGACATTCTCGAATTCAGAATGAAAAAACATTCATTTTTTTAAATTATCAGCTTCGGGTACTGTCTGCCAGTCAAGAGGAGAAAACACGTGACACCTACCCTGATTAGCGCCTTTTTAACTTACACCCTGATCACCGCCCTGACGCCCGGGCCGAATAATATTCTGGCGCTGAGCAGCGTCACCGCGCACGGCTTTCGACGGAGCATGCGGGTTCTGGCCGGCATGAGCCTGGGGTTTGTGATCATCATGCTGATTTGTGCCGGGCTGACGTTCACTCTCGTTACCCTGGATGAGGGGATAACCTCCCTGCTACGCTGGGTCGGCGCGGGGTATATCCTGTGGCTGGCCTGGCACATTGCGCGCAGCGACCCGGCCAGCGGTGGGCAGGAGGAGCGGCCTGTCAGCTTCTGGGCCAGCCTGGGGCTGCAGTTTGTGAATGTAAAAATTATCCTGTACGGCATCACGGCCCTGTCGACCTTTGTTCTGCCGGTGACTCGCGAGCCATTCTGGCTGGTGATGATAAGCCTGTTGCTATCAGTAATAGGCGTTGCCGGCAATCTTTGCTGGGCGCTGGCCGGTCATCTGTTTCAGCCGGTGTTCGAACGCCATGGAAGAGGGTTAAATCTGCTGCTGGCGCTGCTGCTGGTCTGGTGCGCGGTACGAATGTTTATGGAATGAATTAAGGGAGCGTAACGCTCCCCTGCGGTTATTTATCCTGCGGCAGGGGCGGGTTGCCCTCCAGTTTACCCAGGTCATGAAGATCCGATAACCGATGGCCAGCAGGGTGGCGCCGAGGAACATACCGAGAATGCCGTTACGAGGCCATTCCACCGAGGGCGCCCAGCAGCACCACCGGCATTGGCGCATCGACTCCGCGCCCCAGCAGCAGAGGTTTGAGGACGTTATCGGCCATACCGGCGACGATCAGCAGGATGGTGTAGAAGATATCCATTCCGGTACTGTGGGTGCCGAGACTCCACATCAGTGCGATGGCCGGGGCCGTCACCAGGATCACCGGCACCTGGGCAATGCCGAGGATCAGGGCAAGTATAAAGAAGATCCCGACGGCGGGAATGCTGGCCATCAGCATGATCACACCGACCAGCAGCGCCTGGATCAATGCCACCCCGATGACGCCCTGGGCGACCGCGCGGATGGTGCTGGTACACAGGCGGGTGAGGGTCACGCCTTTATTTTCATCGGTAATACGGATGGCAATACGCTGGGCGCTGATGGCGCCCGCGGCGCCCCAGGCCATCATAATGCCCGAGACGATAAACGAAATAATGAAGCCAATCAGTCCGCCGCCCATGCTGGCTAATATGCTGAGGAACTGTTTGGCAATATCGCCGATTTGCGAACGGTAATTGTTGAGCAGTCCCGGGAGATCCACGGAAGCCCGCATCCACAGGGCGCTAAGCCGCTCGCCAACGATCGGTAAAGAGGCAATTCGTGAAGAGGGCGGGGGAATGGTAAAGCTCTGGCTACCCATCTTGTCAATCATGGCGCTGGCGCTTTCCGCCAGCGAGGTGATCATTAGCACCGTGGGGATAACAATCAGTAAAATACCTAACAGCACCAGCACCACCGACGCCAGTCCCTGTTTTCCCGCTAACAGTCTGGCAAAATACTGATGTAAAGGATAGAGCGCCACGGCCAGAATCAACGCCCAGAGCATCATATTGACGAAGGGAGAAAAGACGGTAAAACAGAATGAGGCCAGCGCCAGAATAAGACCGAACCGAATAAACATATCGAGAAAGCGGGTGACCAGCCGTTTTTCTATTAACTGAAGATTATTATTATCCATTTTCCATTACGCTCATTAAATATTCATACGCCAACGCTCAGCCGGGTTCAACAAAACAAGCTGGCAATAGAAAACTCATGATTTACAAAGCAGAAGTGAATTGAAAATGATCTCCGCCCGTTTGGTTGTGGGGTCTTTTAATGAGTGTAGAACAGAAATGAAAGGCGCCCTGTAAATATTCTGTTGGGCGCTGCAAGAGGAAATTCCGCTTTCTTTTCCCGCAGAAGGGGGGAAGAAAGCGGAGGGGGATTAATCCAGAGTAAAAGGATCGGCATCGCGCCACGCGGGGAATTTTTCACGATATTCCTGCAGGGCGCTCAGCGACAGTTCGGCGTCAAGACGAGTGGCCTGATGCGGATCGGCGGTGGCGACAATCTCCCCCTGGGGACTGATAACCCGGCTATCACCGCGGTAATGATGACCGTTGCCGTCGGTGCCGACCCGGTTACAGCCGGCGACGTAGGCCTGGTTCTCGATAGCGCGGGCGACCAGCAGCGACTGCCAGTGCAGGGAGCGCGGCGCCGGCCAGTTCGCCACATACAGCGCCAGATCATAATCGTTAAGGTTACGCGACCATACCGGGAAGCGCAGGTCGTAACAGACCAGCGGCAGGATCCGCCATCCGCGCCATTCAAAGACCACGCGCTTGTCCCCGGCCTCATAGTGATGGTGTTCATCCGCCATACGAAACAGGTGCCGTTTATCATAATGATGAACTGTGCCGTCAGGCTCGACCAGCAGGAAGCGGTTAACGGCCCCGCGCTCAGTTTGCAGCGCGGCGCTGCCGGCGATCAACGCCTGGGTTTGCGCCGCCCGGGCATGCATCCACGCCACCACCTCGGCCTCGGGTAAAGACTGTTTTGCCGCTTCCATCGCAAAGCCGGTGGTAAACATCTCAGGTAAAACAATGATATCGCGCCCGACAATCCCTTCCAGTTGGCGATCAAAATGGCGCAGGTTAGCAGGGCCGTCCATCCAGACCAGCGGTTGTTGCAACAGCGTAATTTTCAGGCCAGGCACAATGGTCAACTCCATTCTCATGAGGGGGTTAGGTTAACTGTAACACCTTATCAGCCTCGCGGCGGTCCGCGGAATATTTTGTTAAAAAAATGCTACTAACAGGAACCACGGGTGAAGGCGAGACGAAAAAAAGGCGGGGAAAATTCCCCGCCCGGCCTGTGATGTGGTTGTTGCTTTATTATGCGGCTTCAACGTTGCGAACTTTTTCCGGCAGCTTTACCGGCTGGGTTGCCAGCTCCTCTGGCGCAAAGTCGTCGACGTTAATGCTGCGCAAGCGACTGTGCTCTGCTCGGGTCAGAATGGCGGCTTCATCCTGATTAATTAAGCCTTTCGCCAGGGCATGGGTGGCCAGTTCGTCGAGACGGGTGAACGGCAGATTTTTACCCAGTTCTTTACAGATACGCTGATGGATAGGATCGGCCGCCATCACTTCCAGCAGCGCCTCTTCCAGCAGGCCGACCGGGTTATGCTCGCTCGGCGTCAGGTACTGACCGCGACCGATGCGGGAGCGGGTGGCGCTGGGCACCTGCAGAATTTTAGCGACTTTATGGTCCAGCTTATCCGACGGCGCATGATGATGACGACCGGTCGGGAAGATGACCAGCCGCATTGCGCCAGCCACCAGACGGTTGGGGAAGTTTTTCAGCAGATCGTCGATGGCCTGCTCGGCCTGATGCAGCGCATCCTGCACCCCCCAGTGAACCAGCGGCAGATCGGCTTCGTTGCGTCCTTCATCGTCATAGCGTTTCAGCACCGCCGAGGCCAGGTACAGCTGGCTTAACACATCCCCCAGACGCGCGGAGATACGTTCGCGACGCTTGAGACTGCCCCCCAGCACCGCCATCGAGACGTCTGACAGCAGCGCCAGGGTTTCGCGCTCAGGGCGGTTCATTTTGCTGATAGTAGCGGCGAGTGACGTCGCGGGTAGGCGCGCTGCTGGTGCGTTCCGCCGGTCAGGCCCAACCAGAAACTCCGTACTTTGTTACTACCGACGTGGCCGATATGTTTGAACAGCAGCTTGTCATAGGCGTTCAGGTCGTTGTTCTGCGCGGCGGCCATCTCCTCCAGCACGTACGGATGGCAGCGAATCGCACCCTGACCGAAGATCATCATGCTGCGGGTCAGAATGTTCGCCCCTTCCACGGTGATGGCGATAGGCGCGCCCTGATAGGCCCGGGCGAGGAAGTTGCCTTCGCCCAGCATAATGCCTTTCCCGCCGGTAATATCCATTGCGTCGATAATGGAGCGCTGGCCGCGGTGGGTGCAGTGATATTTCACGATCGCGGAGAGCACCGCCGGTTTCTCGCCGAGCATAATGCCGTAGGTGATAAGCGACGCCGCAGCGTCCATTACATAAGCATTACCGGCAATGCGCGCCAGCGCCTCTTCAATCCCTTCCATTTTACCGATCGAGATTTTGAACTGGCGGCGAATATGGGCGTAAGCCCCCGGTCGCCATAGCCACCGATTTCAGGCCGCCGGTGGAGTTGGACGGCAGAGTAATACCGCGTCCCACCGACAGACATTCAACCAGCATGCGCCAGCCCTGACCGGCCATCCCCGGCCCACCAATGATGTAATCGATCGGCACGAAGATATCTTGCCGCGGGTTGGGCCGTTCTGGAAAGGGACGTTAAGCGGGAAGTGACGACGGCCAATTTCCACGCCCGGGGTGAGGTCGGGATCAGCGCGCAGGTGATGCCCAGCTCTTCTTCTACCCCCCAGCAGACGATCCGGGTCAGAAAGTTTAAACGCCAGTCCCAGCACGGTGGCGATAGGCGCCAGCGTAATGTAGCGTTTGTTCCATGTCAGGCGCATACCCAGCACCTGCTGGCCCTGCCAGTCACCCATGCAGACCACGCCGGTATCCGGGATGGCGCCGGCGTCAGAGCCCGCTTCCGGGCTAGTGAGAGCGAAGCAGGGGATCTCCTGCCCGCGCGCCAGACGCGGCAGATAATGGTTTTTCTGCTCTTCGGTACCGTAATGCTGCAGCAGCTCGCCCGGCCCCAGTGAGTTCGGGACGCCGACGGTGATCGCCAGAATGCCGGAGACGCCAGAGAGCTTCTGCAGCACCCGCGACTGGGCATAAGCGGAGAACTCAAGCCCGCCATACTCTTTCTTAATGATCATCGCGAAGAAGCGATGCTCTTTCAGATACGCCCACAGCTCCGGCGGCAGATCGGCCATTTCGTGGGTGATGGCGAAGTCGTTGGCCATCCGGCAGGCTTCTTCCACCGGGCCGTCGAGGAAGGCTTGCTCTTCGGCGGTCAGACGCGGCTGCGGATAGTTATGCAGCTTGTGCCAGTCAGGGTTGCCGCGAAACAGATCCCCTTCCCACCAGGTGGTCCCGGCGTCGATGGCTTCTTTTTCAGTACGCGACATCGGCGGCATCACCTTGCGGAAAGCGCGAAACGCCGGTGCGGAAATCATGGATTTACGCATAGGCGCAAAGTTAAACGGCAACAGAATGATCGCCAGCGGCAGCAGCAGCCAGATATTCCACAGACCGGCCGCGCCGAGCGCTGCGGTCCAGGCGAGCAAGATCACGCTGCTGAGCAGCAGGCTGACCCGGTGATAGAAGAGCGCACCGAGTAAAACAACGGTTGCAACAATACTCAAAATCATCATAGAGAAATGCTCCCTGTGCTTGTAGGAGGTCTGACCACTTGTGATGTATTGGTTGTAGTGCATGCTTTTTTATTTAGCAATGTGTTTACAAAATAATTACAACCTTGCTCACATTGTTGTATGCAAAAGCGGCACATAAAATCAAAAGGGCGGGGGATAACGCTGCCTGCTGCTTCTCGCTTCGGCGGCTATCCGGTACACTGCCAGGGTTATTCCACTCATACTGAAGGATTATCCTCATGTACCAGGATCTTATTCGTAACGAACTGAACGAAGCGGCGGAAACGCTGGCTAACTTTCTGCAGGACGAAGCCAATATCCATGCTATCCAGCGTGCCGCTGTCCTGCTGGCGGATAGCTTTAAGGCGGGTGGTAAAGTGCTGTCCTGCGGTAACGGCGGTTCCCATTGCGATGCGATGCATTTTGCGGAAGAGCTGACCGGACGTTATCGCGAAAACCGCCCGGGTTATCCGGCCATTGCGATCTCCGACGTCAGCCATCTCTCCTGCGTGAGCAATGATTTTGGCTATGAGTATGTATTCTCCCGCTACGTTGAATCCGTCGGCCGCGCGGGCGATGTGCTGCTTGGCATCTCCACCTCCGGCAACTCCGGCAACGTTATCAAGGCCATAGAAGCCGCGCGGGCGCAGGGGATGAAAGTGATCACCCTGACCGGTAAAGACGGCGGTAAGATGGCCGGGAGCGCCGATGTTGAAATTCGCGTGCCGCACTTTGGCTACGCCGACCGCATTCAGGAGATCCACATCAAAGTGATCCATATCCTGATTATGCTGATCGAAAAAGAGATGGCGAAAGGCTAACAGGCAGGTGAGTGTGTACTGTTGACGGCGGCCTCGCTTCGGCGCCGTCGTGATTTGTGATGGTGAGGTGATCTATGTGCGAACTGCTCGGGATGAGCGCCAATGTGCCAACAGATATCTGTTTTAGCTTTACCGGGCTGGTACAGCGCGGAGGCGGGACGGGGCCGCATAAAGACGGCTGGGGCATCACCTTCTATGAAGGCAAAGGCTGTCGCACATTCAAAGATCCGCAGCCGAGCTTTCAGTCGCCGATCGCGAAACTGGTCCAGGATTACCCGATTAAGTCCTGTTCCGTCGTCGCGCATATCCGCCAGGCCAACCGCGGGATGGTGGCCCTGGAGAATACGCATCCGTTCACCCGCGAGCTGTGGGGGCGCAACTGGACCTACGCGCACAACGGGCAGCTCAAAGGCTATAAATCGCTGAAAACCGGCAATTTCCACCCGGTAGGTGAAACCGACAGTGAAAAGGCCTTCTGCTGGCTGCTGCACCGCTTAACCGAGCGCTACCCGCGTACGCCGGGCAATATGCTGGGCGTATTTAAGTATATCGCCACCCTGGCGGGGGAGCTGCGTGAGAAAGGGGTGTTCAACATGCTGCTATCGGACGGACGCTATGTGATGGCGTTCTGCTCGACCAACCTGCACTGGATCACCCGGCGGGCGCCGTTCGGCGTGGCAAAACTGCTGGACCAGGATGTGGAGATCGACTTTCAACGCGAGACCACACCCAACGATGTGGTCACGGTTATCGCCACGCAGCCGCTGACGGCCAATGAGACCTGGCATAAGATCATGCCAGGCGAGTGGGCGTTATTTTGTCTCGGGGAGCGTATAGTTTGAGGCCAGCTGCGGCTGGACAACCTCGTGGCTGAGCGGCTTGCTCACCACATAGCGGCCGTCGGTCACTGATACGACCGGCGGTTTGTGGGTCTGCTGGAAATAATCATAGCCAGGCTTCAGCTGTTTCCAGAAATCCGCATAGTAGGAGTATTTGTGGCGTTCCATATTGGCGTTGGTCATGCGGAACGGATAGATACTCACCTGCACGCTTGGCTGACCGAAGACTAAGGCGCCGGTCACGAACTGGAAGATCTCATCGATCCCGCTGTCGGTCATGGCGTAGCAGCCGACTGATACGCAGTCGCCGTGGATCATCAGGTATTTCCCTTCATAACCATGGGCGCGATCGTAGGCGTTCGGGAAGCCGATATTAATCGCTTTATAGAAGCGACTGTCGGGTTTGAGCTGGCTGCGGGTGACGTTATAGAACCCTTCCGGGCTCTTAAAATCGCCCTGGCGCTGTTTCGGGCCCAGGCCACCGGAGTAGTTGCAGATCCGATAGCTGTCGAGGAGCTGGTAGGTCTCACCCATTTTGACGTAAAGGTCGAGCATGCGCTCTTCTTTAAAGATCTCAATGTAAACCGGTGAACCCATTAATTGCTGCTTATATTCTTTGCTAACCGGCGTCGTCGGGCTGTTGCTGCTGAGCAGCCCGGCAAATGACACGCACGGCAGCAGAAGCATCGCAATAAATAATGCGATTTTGCGCATACTGCTTGTTCCTTGATAAAACAAAATAGCCACATTGCCAGGACGGCAAGAGAGACCCGAAATCAGAGTTTTCTGGATTTAGAGCGCTCACATTAGCATCACGGCATTTTTTCGCAAGGGCGACGTGGCGGCGTTTACAATTCCGCCTCACTTTATACCCTGACGGCGACGAAAACACAGTGAGAACTTTGCGCAATAGCTCGCATTTTAGAAGCACTTATCGCCCCTTGCGCTACAGCCGCCGCTCACGAAATGTTACACTTGCGCCGGTTCATCACCAGAGTAAGAAAGGATGCTTCTCTTCCGTCCTGAGCGCTACTGGCGCCGTTTTGCCCTTTCTTCTCTACCATTCTGTCAATAAGCTGGCCCCGGCCTGCGTCGGGGTTGAGGTTACGGATACCTGCTAACGATATGATTAAAATCACGAAAGGGCTGGATTTGCCCATAGCTGGCATGCCATTACAGCAGATTTCTTCCGCGCCAGCGGTGAAGCGCGTCGCGCTACTCGGCGAAGAGTACGTCGGCATGCGTCCCGCCATGGCGGTCAAAGAAGGCGATCGGGTCAAAAAAGGTCAGATCCTGTTCGAAGATAAAAAGATCCCCGGCGTCTGCTTTACCGCCCCGGCGAGCGGGGTCGTCAGCGCGATCCACCGCGGTGAACGGCGCGTGTTGCAGTCGGTGGTGATTGATATCGAGGGCAATGACGCGGTGGCGTTTACCCGTTACGCCGCGGACGCGCTGGCTGAACTGCCGCGCGACACCGTGCAGCAGCAGCTGTTGGCGTCGGGCCTGTGGACGGCGCTGCGCACCCGGCCATTCAGTAAAACGCCGCGCCCGGGCAGCGTGCCGGCTGCTATCTTTGTTAACGCCATGGATACCAATCCGCTGGCGGCGGAGCCGCAGCCGATTATTCTGGCCGAACGGGCCGCTTTCGACGCCGGCCTTACCGTGCTGACGCGTCTGACCGACGGGAAAGTCCACGTCTGCCAGCCCAGCGGCGGTAAGCTCGGCGGTCATCCAGCTGGCCAGGTCTGTTTTAACCAGTTCACCGGGCCGCACCCGGCGGGGCTGCCGGGAACGCATATTCACTTTCTGGAGCCGGTGAGCCTGAATAAGCAGGTCTGGCACCTCAATTATCAGGACGCGATCGCCATTGGTAAGCTTTTCCTTGAAGGTGAGCTGAACTGCGAGCGGGTGATTGCGCTCGGCGGCCCGCAGGTGAAGTCGCCGCGGCTGGTCAAAACGACGCTGGGCGCCAGTCTGGACGATCTGCTGGCGGGCGAGCTGGAGGAGGGGGAAAACCGCGTCATTTCCGGCTCGGTGCTCAGCGGCACCCGCGCCCATGGCCCTCACGCCTTCCTTGGGCGCTTCCATCTGCAGGTGAGCGTGGTTCGCGAAGGTCGGGAAAAAGAGCTCTTCGGCTGGGTGATGCCGGGCAAAGAGAAATTCTCGATAACCCGCACTACGCTTGGCCATTTCTTCAAGCGCAAGCGCTTTCATTTCTCCACCGATACCCACGGCGGCGAGCGGGCGATGGTGCCGATCGGCAACTACGAACGGGTGATGCCGCTGGATATCCTGCCGACCATACTGCTGCGCGATCTGCTGGCCGGGGACACCGACAGCGCTCAGGCGCTGGGCTGTCTGGAGCTGGATGAAGAAGATCTGGCGCTCTGCACCTACGTCTGCCCCGGGAAGTATGAATATGGCCCGGCGCTGCGCAGCGTTTTAACCCGGATTGAGCAGGAAGGATAAGAGATGGGCTTAAAGCATCTGATTGAAAAACTTGAGCCGCATTTCACGCACGGCGGCAAGCTGGAAAAATATTACCCGCTGTATGAGG
>OKVR01000223.1_pt1 | contig 20239 bp, 20 predicted proteins | sample 1606891 | NCBI WGS metagenome assembly OKVR01 (sample SAMN03281011, study PRJEB24777) | human gut metagenome | isolation source: fecal sample PR176 from 1 month old male Indian infant, caesarean delivered... | place: Singapore | collected 2006-01-13 | reverse complement strand
CTCCAGCCAGCGGACGCCAGCGTCTTCCAGCTTGGTGGAGAACATCTCCCGCAGCATAAACTCCCACGGATAGAGCTTGAACAGATTGCCAATCACCTGATCCTTGCAGATCGGTAAACTGGCCTTTTTCGCCCAGGCCGATATCTTCAACGTAGAGGAATTCCGTCGCCCAGCCCCGCTTCAGCGGCGCAGTCCTGCAGATACTGCACGGTACCGCGATCTTCAACGGTATCGCGGCAGCAGGCCATATGCAGCAGCTGAAAGCCAAACTGCTCGCGCAGCTCGCCGAAGCGATCGATCAGCTTTTCCTGCAAACTGTTGAACTGGTCGCTGCCTTCCGGCAGGTTACCGGCGTTAAGCTGATCTTCCAGCCAGATCCACTGGAAGAAGGCCGCTTCATACAGCGAGGTCCGGGGTGTCGGCATTGTTCTCCAGCAGCTTCGGTTCGCCGACGCCATCCCAGGCCAGGTCGAGACGTGAGTAGAGCGACGGCTGGTTGGTTTTCCACGACTGGCGTACAAAACCCCAGGTGTGTTTAGGGATGCGGAATTTGGTCATCAGCTCATCGCTGGCGATCACTTTTTCCACCACCTGAAGACACATCTGATGCAGCTCGGCGGTGACCTCCTCCAGCTTTTCCACCTGGGCGAGGCTCAGCTTGTAATAAGCCTCTTCGCTCCAGTAGGGCTCGCCGTACATGGTGTGGAAGTTGAAGCCGTATTCGGTCGCTTTCTCGCGCCAGTCCGGGCGCTCGGTAATGCTGACTCTTTCCATGTTGCTTAGCCGCCCATTGAGCGAGAAGAAGAGGTTGAGCCTGCGGCGCTACGCTGCATAGTCGACTGCTTCGCCACCGACTCGCCGAAGCCCCCGCGGGTGACGGTCGTGGTGGTTGCCGGTTTCGGCGCCATCGCGGTTTTCGGCACGTTCATGGTGCGGCCCGGTTGGGCGGCGCCATAGCTCTTACCGCTGGCGTCAGTGTACTGACCGTAGGCTGGGCTGGCAGGGTTTTTGGAGCTGAACAGCGGCTGCTGTTGCGCCATGCCGCCGCCCATCAGGCGGCCCATCATGTAACCGGCCATCAGCGGCATCCAGAAGCTGCCGCTGCTTTGCGCCTGGGCCTGGTTTTCCGGGGCGACGCCCGCCTGGGCAGGCGTTTGCTGGCACTGACCTTCGCCAAACTCGGCGACGCAGTCTTCGCGGGTGGCATATTTCGGCGCGGTGCGCTCTGCCTCTTTCACCGCGTTGGTGTAGGCCGTGGTGCATTCGGCTGCTTTGCCCGGGTTGGCGGCGGAGCAGTCATCGGCGTTCTGGTACAGCGAGACCGTTTCGTCGCTTTTTTCACAACCGGCAAGCATAAAGACCGCGGTGACGGCCAGGGCGACCGGCGTCAGGTGGCGTGCGCTCCAGCTTTTGCGGAACGACGAATGATTAATATTTTTTGTCCGTTTCATATTTGTCTTCCAGGACCCAGTGGTATGGCGTGTGTTAACGCTCAGGATAGAGGATGAGTGGTGGAAAATGAAGCGAAGAGGGGCGCTAAGCGGGGGATCTTTACGTTGCCTTACGTTTAACGCATCGCCTGTCCGACGGACAGGCGATGCGCGTCACAGTATGAAAATTACTGACGGAACGGATTGCTGCCGCTGCTATGGGTCGTCGTCCGTGCGGACGCCGGCTTCATAGCCGCAGTCGTGTTGCCGTAACCATCGGCAGTAGCATCCTGCTGCGGATTTTCCGGCGCGACGCTGTCGGCAGAGGTCGAGATCGGTTTGCCCAAGGTATTGTTCAGGGCGATCAGATCCTGCTCGTTCAGCGTACCTAACGCCGACTTGATGTTCAGCTCGTTGATCAGGTAGTTGTAGCGCGCATTAGAGAGCTGCTGTTTGGCGTTGTACAGCGTGGTGGTGGCGTCGAGGACGTCAACGATAGTACGGGTACCCACCGAGTAGCCAGCTTCCATCGCATCCAGGGAGCTTTGCGCAGAGACCACCGCCTGTTTGTAGGCGTTGATGCTGCTGATAGAGGCATTCACGTTGTTAAACGAAGAACGCACGGTCTGGACCACGCTGCGGTGAGCGCTTTCCAGCTGCTCGCTGGCGCCGACGAAATTGTACTGCGCCTGTTTGACCTGCGAGTTAACCATCCCGCCCTGGTACAGCGGCAGGGAGAAGCTCAGGCCGATTTTATTCTGACCGATATCAGCATCTTGCGAGATGCTTTTTGAGCCGCTGTAGCGGTTGTTGGAAACGCCAGAAGAGGCGTTTAAATCCAGGGTCGGCAAATGGCCGTCCTGCGCCTGGCGAATCTGCTCGCGGGCCAGGTCCTGATTCAGACGCGCCTGCAGCAGCGACAGGTTGCGGTTCTCCGCTTCCTTCAGCAGGGCGTTCACCGCCTGCGGTTTGCTGGTTTTGAAGCCGTCTACGTTCAGGGAGGCCAGCTCCGGGTAGTAGTTGCCGGTAACCTGGCGCAGCTCTTCCACGGCGTTGTCGAGATCGTTACGCGCGGTCACTTCGTTCGCCAGCACGGCGTCGTATTGTGAGCGGGCGTTCTGCACGTCGGTGATCGCCACCAGACCGACGTTAAAGCGCTGGGTGGTTTGATCCAACTGACGGTAAATAGCCTGTTTCTGCGCTTCGGTATAAGAGAGCGTATCGATGGCGGCCAGCACTTTGAAATAGGCCGTCGCGGTATTCAGAATCAGCGTTTGCTGATCGGTCTGATACGTGACATCCTGAATGCCTGCCGCTTTTTCCTGCAGCGTCAGGGCGCGCCATTTCGACATATCAAACAGAACCTGCGTTAACTGCAGCGAGCCGCTGGTGACGTTAGAATTCTGGTCTTTATAATCACGGAAGCCGCTGGTATAGGTATAATCCGCTCCCAGCCCGAGCTGAGGCAGTAATGGACTGCGCGCTTCGTTGATCTTTTCGAATGCGGCGTCACGATCGGCTGCCGATTTACGCAGATCGGGGTTGCTGATGCGCGCCTGCTGGTAAACCTGAAGCAGGTTTTCCGCCTGGCTCATGGCGCTGAACCCGGTCAGGCTCAGGCCGATAAGAATGGGGAGCAATTTCTTCATTTGCATTCCTTGTTGTGAAGCATTTAGCGCTGGTCTAATTCTAAGAAAAATTCCGCTGATTGTATCGATTCTGCCGCCGTAAAAAGTTGGCGTTACGTGCCATCCGGCGGTAATTTGCACCAATCTAACATACGGACCGTAAAACGGTAGCCAAACGGTCTGGAAATCCCTCATTTCGGATTAGCAGGACATAACAATGAGCAAACCCATCCACCAGGGAATTACCTTCTCCAAAAATGATGTAGAAATTATTGCACGCGAAACGCTGTATCGTGGTTTTTTTTCACTCGATTTATACCGTTTTCGCCACCGCCTGTTTAACGGCGGCATGAGCGGCGAAGTCACCCGTGAAATTTTTGAGCGCGGGCATGCCGCCGTCTTGCTACCCTTTGACCCGGTGCGGGACGAAGTGGTGCTGGTCGAACAAATCCGTATCGCCGCCTATGATACCAGCGAGAGCCCTTGGCTGCTGGAAATGGTCGCCGGCATGATCGAGGCGGGTGAGACGGTGGAAGATGTCGCCCGTCGGGAAGCGCTGGAAGAGGCCGGGCTTGAAGTTGGGCGGACGAAACCAATATTAAGCTATCTGGCCAGTCCTGGCGGCACCAGCGAACGGTTATCGATCCTGGTGGGCGAAGTTGATGCATCGACGGCAAAAGGCATTCACGGCCTGGCCGAGGAAAATGAGGATATTCGGGTGCATGTGGTAAGCCGGGAGCAGGCTTACCAGTGGGTAGAAGAGGGGAAAATCGACAACGCAGCCTCTGTCATCGCCTTGCAATGGCTGCAATTGCATTATCACAATTTACGAAACGAGTGGACAAAATGAAGCGTTATACACCTGACTTCCCTGAGATGATGCGCCTGTGCGAGACCAATTTCGCCCAGTTGCGCCGCCTGTTGCCGCGAACGGATGCAGCGGGTGAGAAGGTGAGCTATCAGGTGGGAAGCGCGCAATATCGGTTAACGATAACGGAATCAACCCGCTACACTACTCTGGTGGCGATAGAGCAGACTCTGCCAGCGGTGAGCTACTGGAGTCTGCCATCCATGACCGTTCGCCTCTACCATGACGCCATGGTGGCCGAAGTGTGTTCGAGTCAGCAGATCTTTCGCTTCAAAGCGCGATATGATTATCCTAATAAAAAGTTGCATCAACGCGACGAAAAGCATCAAATTAACCAGTTTCTGGCCGACTGGCTGCGTTACTGTTTAGCACATGGAGCGATGGCGATTCCGGTTTGTTAGCGTCGTTAAACCTAAGGACACCATTTGGAAAGCCTGTTAACCCTTCCTCTGGCTGGTGAGGCCAGAGTCAGGATCTTACAAATTACTGATACTCACCTGTTTGCTGAAAACATGAAACGTTGTTAGGCATCAATACCTGGGAAAGCTATCAGGCCGTACTGTCGGCCATTCATGCCTCACAGCGTCCATGCGATTTGATTGTCGCAACAGGCGATCTGGCGCTAGGATCACTCCTCCGCGGCCTACCAGCATTTTGCTGAGGGCATCGCGAGTTTTGCTGCACCCTGCGTCTGGCTACCGGGCAACCATGATTTCCAGCCGGCGATGTACAGCACCCTGCAGGAGTCGGGCATTTCCCCCGCCAAGCGCGTGTTTCTCGGCGACCACTGGCAGATCCTGCTGCTGGATAGCCAGGTGTTTGGCGTTCCCCATGGTGAGCTGAGCGACTTCCAGCTGGAATGGCTCGAACATAAGCTGGCGGAGGCGCCGGAGCGTTATACCTTACTTCTGCTGCATCATCATCCGCTGCCGGCCGGCTGCAGCTGGCTGGATCAACACAGTCTGCGCAACGCTGGCGCGCTGGACAGCGCGCTGAGCGCCTGGCCGCGGGTGAAGCATCTGCTGTGCGGCCATATTCATCAGGAACTGGATCTCGACTGGAATGGCCGACGTATGATGGCGACGCCGTCGACCTGCGTTCAGTTCAAGCCGCACTGCGCCAATTTCACCCTCGATACGGTGTCGCCGGGCTGGCGCTGGCTGGAGCTTCACCCTGACGGAACGCTGACCACCGAAGTGTGCCGCCTGGAAGGCGCGGCGTTTCATCCGGATATTGCTTCAGAAGGCTACTGATGGCGACGCTTCTTTATCTGCACGGCTTTAACAGTTCCCCGCGCTCGGCGAAGGCGACGGCGTTAAAGACCTGGCTGGCGCAGCACTATCCTGAGATCGCCATGGTGGTGCCTGAGCTGCCGCCTTACCCGGCGGAAACGGCGGAGCTGCTGGAGTCCATCGTGCTGGAGCACGGCGGCGAGCCGCTGGGGGTCGTAGGGTCGTCGCTGGGCGGCTACTACGCCACCTGGCTGTCGCAATGCTTTATGCTGCCAGCGGTCGTGGTTAACCCGGCGGTGCGGCCGTTTGAGCTGCTGAACAATTTTCTCGGCCACAATGAGAATCCGTACACCGGGCAACAATATGTGCTAGAGTCTCGCCATATTTACGATCTCAAAGTCATGCAAATCGACCCGCTCGAAGCGCCGGATTTACTCTGGCTGCTGCAGCAGACCGGGGATGAAGTGCTTGATTACCGCCAGGCCGTTCATTACTACGCCTCCTGCCGGCAGACGGTGGAGGAGGGCGGTAATCACGCATTTGTCGGCTTTGACGATCATTTCACTCAGATTATCGAATTTCTCGGCCTGCGCTAAACGGCCCTGAACGACCTACGAATACACACCATGACGCAATCTTCATATAACGCTGATGCCATTGAGGTACTCACCGGGCTAGAGCCGGTGCGCCGCCGTCCGGGCATGTATACCGACACCACCCGTCCTAACCATCTTGGTCAGGAAGTGATTGATAACAGTGTGGACGAAGCGCTGGCAGGCCACGCCAAACGCGTGGAAGTGATCCTTCACGCCGACCAGTCCCTCGAGGTGATTGACGACGGGCGCGGGATGCCGGTCGACATTCACCCGGAAGAGGGGTGCCGGCGGTTGAGCTGATCCTCTGCCGACTGCACGCGGGCGGTAAGTTTTCCAACAAAAACTATCAGTTTTCCGGCGGCCTGCACGGGGTGGGGATTTCGGTGGTCAACGCCCTGTCTAAACGCGTGGAGGTCAACGTGCGTCGCGACGGTCAGGTCTACAGCATCGCCTTTGAGAATGGTGAGAAAGTAGAAGACCTGCACGTCACCGGCACCTGCGGTAAACGCAACACCGGGACCAGCGTCCATTTCTGGCCTGACGAAAGCTTCTTCGATAGCCCGCGCTTCTCCGTTTCGCGTTTGACCCACTTGTTAAAAGCGAAAGCGGTGCTGTGCCCGGGCGTGGAAATTGTTTTCCGCGATCAGGTCAACAACAGCGAGCAGAGCTGGTGCTATGCCGATGGCCTTAACGACTACCTTAGCGAAGCGGTGAACGGCCTGCCGCTGCTGCCGGAAAAACCCTTCGTCGGCACCTTCTCCGGTGAGACGGAGGCGGTGGACTGGGCGCTGCTGTGGCTGCCGGAAGGCGGCGAGCTGCTGACCGAGAGTTATGTCAACCTGATCCCGACCATGCAGGGCGGGACGCACGTCAACGGCCTGCGCCAGGGGCTGCTGGACGCGATGCGTGAGTTCTGCGAGTACCGTAATATTCTGCCGCGCGGGGTGAAACTGTCGGCGGAAGATATCTGGGATCGCTGCGCCTACGTGCTGTCGGTGAAGATGCAGGATCCGCAGTTCGCCGGGCAAACCAAAGAGCGCCTGTCGTCGCGCCAGTGCGCGGCGTTCGTCTCTGGCGTGGTGAAAGACGCCTTCAGCCTGTGGCTGAACCAGAACGTGCAGGCTGCGGAGCTGCTGGCGGAGATGGCCATCTCCAGCGCCCAGCGTCGTCTGCGCGCCGCCAAGAAAGTGGTGCGCAAAAAGCTGACCAGCGGTCCGGCGCTGCCGGGTAAGCTGGCCGACTGCACCGCCCAGGATCTGAACCGTACCGAACTGTTCCTCGTCGAAGGGGACTCGGCGGGCGGGTCAGCCAAGCAGGCGCGCGATCGTGAATATCAGGCGATCATGCCGCTGAAAGGCAAGATCCTTAATACCTGGGAAGTCTCTTCCGATGAAGTGTTAGCTTCGCAAGAAGTGCACGACATTTCGGTGGCGATTGGTATTGACCCGGATAGCGATGATTTAAGCCAGCTGCGCTACGGCAAAATTTGTATTCTGGCGGATGCGGACTCCGATGGCCTGCACATTGCCACGCTGCTGTGCGCGCTGTTCGTGAGACACTTCCGTACTCTGGTGAAAGAGGGGCACGTCTACGTGGCGCTGCCGCCGCTGTACCGTATCGACCTCGGCAAAGAGGTTTACTACGCGCTAACGGAAGAAGAAAAAACCGGCGTGCTGGAGCAGCTGAAGCGCAAGAAAGGCAAGCCAAACGTCCAGCGCTTTAAAGGTCTCGGCGAGATGAACCCGATGCAGCTGCGGGAAACCACCCTAGACCCAAATACCCGCCGCCTGGTGCAGCTGGTGATCAGCGATGAGGATGAGCAGCAGACCACGGCGATGATGGATATGCTGTTGGCCAAGAAGCGTTCTGAAGACCGTCGCAACTGGCTGCAGGAGAAGGGCGATATGGCGGACCTGGAAGTGTAAGACCGCACGCTGCGCCAGACGTAAAAGGGAGCCTCAGGCTCCCTTTTCTTATCCGTTTCAGCGTCGGCGGGCTTAGACGCCGGCCTGCAGGATACGGATGGTGGTCTCCAGCACATCGCCTTTGACCGCTTCCGACCAGGCTTTCATGTGCGGGGTCTGCAAGTGCGCTTCAAGATGCGCGATGCTTTCCCACTGCTCCACCATGACGATAGAGTCAGGAGCGGTGGTCTGGAAGCTGACGCCAGCGGCATGATCCACCATAGGCGCATAGCCGTGGCAGCCGGCTTCCTGCAAAACGGTCGGAATAATTTTCGCGAACTGATCGAGAACCGCCTGGCGGTGGTGCTGGCCCGGACGGGTACGGATTTCTGCAATCACTGTTAACATGGTTAACTCAACTCCTTCTGTGTGGATCTTGTCATACTCCAGGTTCCAATAACTCGAAATATGTAGAGCATAGACCCCTAGTTAACCAAAAATTTCCGCCAGATGCTTGCGATATTCTGCGATATACCGTGGGACATCAGGCATTTTTATCACGTCGTTGGCGATAAAGGTTGGCAGCGCCTCCATACCCAGGAACTGGTTGGCTTTATGGAACGGCAGGTAAACGCCGTCAACGCCAACGCCGTGGAAGAACTGCTCTTTGTCGGTGAAGGCCTCCATTGGCGCGTTCCAGGTCAGGGAGAGCATATATTTTTTTCCCCTGCACCAGGCCGCCGGAGCCATATTTTTTGCTGGCGTCGGAGCGGGTACGGCCGTCGCTGGCGTACAGCGAACCGTGGCCTTCGGTAAAGACGTCATCCATATATTTTTTCACCGTCCACGGGGCGCCCATCCACCAGCCCGGCATCTGCCAGATCACCACATCGGCCCAGAGGAAATTCTGCACTTCGGCTTTTACGTCGTACTCGCTTTCGGCGCGAACGCTTTTAACATCGTGCCCGGCGTCGCGCAGATAACTCTCCGCGACCTCGGTCAGGGTGTCGTTCAGTTGACCATTGGAGTGGGCGAATTTTTTCTGCGCCGTTGATAATCAGGATGTTGCTCATCATTTGTCCTCAATCTTGAAAATTTGCCGACGATCTTACCCCGCGAAGCGGGGCAGTAAAATGAGCAAAATGTGCAAAGTCTTTTGCCAAATGAGCAATAATCTCGCTACCAGTACACGCGGGCCTCGAAGCCGCCGTCGCGCGCGTTGGCAAAATCAACCTGCATGCCGTGCAGCGAGGCGATGCGCCGGACGATCGACAAGCCCAGGCCGCTGCCCGGCGCCTCCTGCCCCGGCGGACGATAAAAACGCTCGCCAATGCGCGAGAGCGCCTGCGGGCTAATGCCTGGGCCGTTATCGCGCACCCGGGAACTCGCGGGCGTTGAGCGTGATATCGACCTGGCTGCCGCGAGGGCTATAGCGTACGGCGTTATCCAGCAGATTGCGCACCAGCAGACTGAGCAGCAGCGGCTGGCCGGTGCGGACGATATGGCTGGCATTAAGATGCAGGCGCAGCTCAATCCCGGACTGCTGCGCCGGGTGGTACATCTCCATTACCGCCGACTGCAGCAGGTCGTCGAGGGCGACCGGCTGCAGGTCGTCCAGCTGGGCGAGCGAGTCCAGCCGCGACAGCGTCAGCAGCTGATCCACCAGACGGGTGGCGCGATCGATCCCCTGATGGAGCTGAGCCAGGGCTTTCTCCCGCCCTTGTGGATCGTCCAGAGAGAGCTGGGCGACTTCAGTCTGCACCTTCAGCGCCGCCAACGGGCTGCGCAGCTCGTGGGCGGCATCAGAGGTAAACCGACGCTCGCGCAGCATGACGTCGTGGGTGCGCTGGAACAGCTGATTCAGCGCTTCGACCAGTGGGCGGACTTCAGGGGGGATCTTCTCCACGCTGAGCGATTCCGCCGAGTCCGGCGCGCGCAGACGCAGCGTGCGCGCCAGATGTTTCAACGGCGCCAGTTCGCGGCTTAACAGCACGATGAGCAGCACGAACATCAGCGGCAGGGCGACCATCCACGGAGTGAGCTGCGAGGTGACAATGTCCATCGCCATTTCGCGGCGATAATCCCACTCCTGGCCGACGGCGATGCGGTGGCGGCCATCGGCGGTGGTTAACCACAGGAAGCGCCACTCGTCATCATCGCCGCGCAGGTAGCCATCGCTAAAGCCCTCACGCTGCGAGTGCCACTGTATATCCTCTCCGTTCTCGCCGTCGTTAAGCACCATTTTGCCGTCGCGGGTGAAGATGGCGAACGCTAGCGCATCGTCGTCGATATGCCCGTGGCGCACCTTTTTCTTTTCCCCGAGCGATGCCGGCGGGGCGCGCAGTTCATCGAAATGCATGGCGCTCAGGCGGCGGGCGAACAGCAGCTGCTGGGTATCAAACAGCTTATCCAGCTTTTTACTGGTCTGCTGCCAGGCGATCACGCTGGCCACGCCCCAGGCAGCGGCGGTCAGCACGGCAAACAGCAGCGTCAGGCGCAGGCGCAGGCTCAGGCGGGCAAGTCGTTTCATGCGTCACCCAGGGTATAGCCGATGCCGTGGACGGTGCGGATAAATTCACTGCCGAGTTTGCGCCGCAGATGGTGGACGTGAACTTCCACGGCGTTGCTGGAGACCTCGTCGTCCCAGTTGTAGAGCTTTTCTTCAATAAGCTTACGCGGCAGCACGCGCCCGGCGTTACGCAGCAGCAGTTCCAGCAGGGCGAACTCCTTCGGCTTCAGCGTCAGGCTTTCGCCGTCGAGGCTGGCGGTTAAGCGGTTCGGGTCAAGGCGTACCTTGCCGTGGCGCAACTCGCTGCTGCTCTGGCCGTGGGCACGGCGGATCAATGCTTCGAGGCGGGCCGCTACCTCAATCAGGGCGAAAGGTTTGCACAGATAATCATCGGCGCCCAGGCGCAGCCCCTCCACCCGCTGGCTGAGCGCATCGCGGGCGGTGAGGATCAGCACCGGTTCATGGCGGCCTTTGTCGCGCCACTCGCGCAGAATATCGAGGCCATCAACGCCAGGAAGAGTGAGATCAAGAATTGCCGCGTCGTAGGGGGCGCTGTATAGGGCGTTTTTGCCCTCCAGCCCGGCGGTAAACCAGTCGATGCTGAAGCCCATTTTGCTCAGCCCGGCCTTGATGCCATCGCCGATTAACTTGTCATCTTCCACCAATAATATGCGCATGTTTCCCTCTGACGATCCTGATTCTTTGCGCAGTAAACCGCGTTGAAGCGGGTGATGTACAGCATTAAAATTTCTTTTTTCCGCTTAAGAAGTCGTTAAGTTTTGTCGGGCGTAATAGGAGCCATATCAACACGAAGGGAGAACACATCATGAGAAAATTGCTGCGATGACCGCGATCGTTGCCCTGGTTTCCATGCCGGTGCTGGCTGCCGGACAGGGCGGGTATACCGGTCCTTCTGCGACCACGCCGGCAAGTTCAACCACCCAGGGCGGCGGCTTCACCGGCCCGAGCGGCGCGGTCACCACCGTCACCAATGTCAAATCGCTGCGGGACGATACCTGGGTGACCCTGCGCGGCAAAATCACCGAGCGCGTTTCCGACGATCTGTATAAGTTCCAGGATGCTACCGGAGTGATCAATGTCGATATCGACCACAAACGCTGGAACGGCGTCACCGTCGGCCCACAGGACACGGTAGAAATTCAGGGGGAAGTCGATAAGGACTGGAACTCGGTGGAAATCGACGTTAAACAGATCCGTAAAATCGCGCCATAAGTCTCCGTCGGATAAGCGCAAGATCGGTCAGGCATCGCTATCCTCGCTCTGTCAGAGTATGTCGCGAGGAGGAGACGATGAACGATATTAAGGCCAGCCCGGCGTATGTCGGGCGCTTTCAGCGCGTCTGTAGGTACATTGCGCACCATCTTGATGAGCCGCTGTCGCTGGAGATGCTGAGCGCGATAGCGCACAGTTCGCCTTACCATTTTCACCGGCAATTTAGCGCTTATACCGGCATTCCCTTGTACCGGTATATTCAGTGGTTGCGTCTGCGACGCGCCTGTTGGCGCCTGGCGTTCAACCCCCGCGATAAAGTCATCGATATTGCCCTTGATGCCGGATTTCAGAATGCGGAGTCGTTCAGTCGTGCCTTCCGTACCGCGTTTGACCAAAGCCCGACCCAGTTCCGTCAGCAACCGGACTGGGCCGAGTGGCATCGGCGCGTACCGAAACATACGCTACAGGAGCAAACGTCGATGGACGTCAACATTATTTCGTTCCCCACCACCCGGATAGCCGTACTGCAACATCGCGGCAGCCCGGACCTTGTCAACGCCACCGCCGCGCGTTTTATTGCCTGGCGTAAAACGAGCGGATTATCGCCCATCACCACCTGCGATACCTGGGGGATCGCCTGGGACGATCCGCAGACCACCCCGCAGGGGGAATTTCGTTTTGACATCTGCGGTACGGTCGCACGGCCGGTCGGTGAAAACGCCTTTGGCGTGATTAACGGCGAAATCCCCGGCGGACGCTGCGCCGTCGTGCGCCATCACGGCTCGCTGGACACGCTGGCGAACAGCGTTTGGTTTCTCTATCGCGACTGGTTACCCGCTTCAGGCGAGACGTTACGGGATTTTCCGGTGTACTTCCGTTACCCATTCATTTCGTCAGTGAGTGGCTGAGCATGAGCTGCAAACCGATATTTATCTGCCGCTGGCCTGATTAAGGTGACGGAATCCTCAACCGATCTCACGGCCTGTGACTCAGGGCGTGAGATCGGGTATTATCGCGGGTAGTTTTGCCGTCCGAACGGTCGGTACCCAGATTGAGGATCCACGATTAATGAGCGATATGGCAGAGCGCCTTGCGCTGCATGAATTTACGGAAAATGCTTACCTGAACTACTCCATGTACGTGATCATGGACAGGGCATTACCGTTTATTGGCGATGGCTTAAAACCGGTCCAGCGTCGCATCGTCTATGCGATGTCCGAACTGGGGCTGAACGCCAGCGCCAAATTCAAAAAGTCCGCCCGCACCGTCGGCGACGTGCTGGGTAAATATCACCCGCACGGCGACAGCGCCTGCTATGAAGCGATGGTGCTGATGGCGCAACCCTTCTCCTATCGCTATCCGCTGGTGGATGGCCAGGGGAACTGGGGGGCGCCGGACGATCCGAAATCCTTCGCCGCCATGCGTTACACCGAATCCCGCCTGTCGAAGTATGCCGAGCTGCTGCTCAGCGAGCTGGGGCAGGGGACGGTCGACTGGGTGCCAAACTTTGACGGCACGCTGCAGGAGCCGAAAATGCTGCCGGCGCGCCTGCCAAACATTCTGCTCAACGGCACCACCGGCATCGCGGTGGGCATGGCGACCGATATTCCGCCGCACAACCTGCGTGAAGTAGCGAAAGCGGCGATTACGCTGATTGAGCAGCCGAAAACGACCCTCGACGAACTGCTGGATATCGTCCAGGGGCCGGATTTCCCGACCGAGGCGGAGATCATCACTTCGCGGGCGGAAATTCGCAAAATCTACCAGAACGGACGCGGCTCTGTGCGCATGCGCGCGGTGTGGAGCAAAGAGGACGGCGCGGTAGTGATCAGCGCGCTGCCGCACCAGGTCTCCGGCGCCAAAGTTCTGGAGCAAATTGCGGCGCAGATGCGCAATAAAAAGCTGCCGATGGTGGATGACCTGCGCGACGAATCGGACCACGAAAATCCGACCCGTCTGGTGATCGTCCCGCGCTCCAACCGGGTGGATATGGAGCAGGTGATGAACCATCTGTTCGCCACCACCGATCTGGAGAAGAGCTACCGCATCAACCTCAATATGATCGGTCTCGACGGCCGCCCGGCGGTAAAAAACCTGCTGGAGATCCTCAGCGAATGGCTGGTGTTCCGTCGTGATACCGTACGTCGCCGTCTGAACCACCGGTTAGAGAAGGTCCTTAAGCGCCTGCATATCCTCGAAGGTTTGCTGGTGGCGTTCCTTAATATCGATGAAGTCATTGAGATCATCCGCACGGAAGATGAGCCGAAGCCAGCTCTGATGTCGCGCTTTGCCATCAGCGAAACCCAGGCGGAAGCGATTCTGGAACTGAAGCTGCGCCATCTCGCCAAACTGGAAGAGATGAAGATCCGCGGCGAGCAGAACGAGCTGGAAAAAGAGCGCGATCAGCTGCAGGCGATTCTGGCCTCTGAACGTAAGATGAACAATCTGCTGAAGAAAGAGCTGCAGGCCGATGCCGATGCTTTCGGCGACGATCGCCGCTCGCCGCTTCACGAGCGTGAAGAAGCGAAAGCGATGAGCGAGCATGACATGCTGCCGTCTGAGCCGGTGACTATCGTTCTGTCGCAGATGGGCTGGGTGCGCAGCGCCAAAGGGCACGACATTGACGCCCAGGGCTTAAGCTATAAGGCGGGTGACAGCTGGAAAGCCTCGGCGAAGGGCAAGAGCAACCAGCCGGTGGTGTTTATCGATACCACCGGGCGCAGCTATGCCATCGATCCGATTACTCTGCCCTCAGCGCGTGGCCAGGGTGAGCCGCTGACCGGTAAGCTCACGCTGCCGCCGGGCGCGACCGTGGAACATATGCTGATGGAAGGCGACGATCAGAAACTGCTGATGGCCTCCGACGCCGGCTACGGTTTTGTCTGCACCTTTAACGATCTGGTGGCGCGCAACCGCGCCGGTAAAGCGTTGATCACCCTGCCTGACAACGCGCATGTGATGCCGCCGCTGGTCATTGAGGACGAGTCCGATATGCTGCTGGCCATCACCGCCGCCGGGCGGATGCTGATGTTCCCGGTCAGCGATCTGCCGCAGCTGTCGAAAGGCAAGGGCAACAAAATCATCAACATTCCCGCGGCGGAAGCCGCCGCCGGACAGGACGGCCTCGCACAACTGTTTGTCCTGCCGCCGCAGAGTACGCTGACCATTCACGTCGGCAAACGGAAGATCAAACTGCGTCCGGAAGAGCTGCAAAAAGTCACCGGCGAGCGCGGCCGCCGCGGTTCGCTGATGCGCGGGCTGCAGAAAATTGACCGTGTTGAAATTGACTCGCCGCGCCGCGCCGCGGCAGGCGATAGCGAAGAGTAAGCGCTTCTCCTCCCGTCTTTGACGGGAGGAGGCGAAAAAATGCCGCAAAATCGTTGTTTATTCAGGCGTTGCGATTAACAATGTCCATCATCAGGGACCCAGGAAGAACGGTCCCGGCCTGCGCAGAACTCGTGAGCCTGCCTTCTGCCAGCAGCGAATAATTCTAAGCGGTTTGGGTTTTAGAGGTAGCTATGCTATTCATTTTTCGAGTAATTTTCGTGGTCATTTATTGCATCGTGGTGTGCATACTTGGCTGTCTGTACTGCTTGTTCAGCCCGCGTAATCCAAAACACGTTGCCACTTTCGGCCATCTGTTTGGCCGCTTATCCCCGGTGTTTGGCCTGAAGGTTGAGCTGCGCAAACCTGCCGACGCGGAAAGCTATGGCAACGCGATCTACATCGCTAACCACCAGAACAACTATGATATGGTGACGGCGTCTAACATCGTGCAGGCCCCGACGGTTACCGTGGGGAAAAAGAGCCTGCTGTGGATCCCGTTCTTTGGCCAGCTGTACTGGCTGACCGGTAATCTGCTGATTGACCGTAATAATCGAACCAAAGCGCACGGCACCATTGCCGAGGTCGTTAACGCCTTTAAAAAGCGTAAAATTTCGTTCTGGATGTTCCCGGAAGGGACCCGCAGCCGCGGCCGCGGTCTGCTGCCGTTTAAAACCGGCGCCTTCCACGCGGCTATTGCCGCCGGAGTGCCGATTATTCCGGTGTGTGTCTCGAATACATCGAATAAAATAAAGCTCAATCGCTGGAACAACGGTCTGGTGATTGTGGAAATGCTGCCGCCGGTGGATACCAGCCAGTTCGGTAAAGACAACGTGCGCGCGCTGGCGACGCATTGCCGCGAGCTGATGGCCGCCAAAATCGCTGAGCTGGACAACGAAGTGGCCGAGCGCGAAGCGGCCGGCAAGCAATAAGACAGGAAACGCCGCCACCGCGCGCGTATTGCTGGCGGGAAACGAATTCCCTTTTTCATTTGTCAGTATGTCATGGAGTTAATATGTCACTCAGTCGGCGTCAGTTTATTAAGGCTTCCGGCGTAGCGCTGTGCGCTGGCGCCGCGCCGCTGAAGGCCCATGCCGCCGGCCAGCAGCCTGCGCTGCCGGTTCCGCCGCTGCTGGAATCCCGCCGCGGTCAGCCGCTGTTTCTGACGCTGCAGCGTTCGCACTGGTCGTTTACGCCAGGCACCCGCGCCCCCGTCTGGGGGATCAATGGCCGCTATATGGGGCCGACGATCCGCGTCTGGAGCGGAGACGACGTCAAGCTTATCTACAGCAACCGTCTGACAGAGAACGTCGCGATGACCATCCGCGGCCTGCAGGTGCCGGGCCCGCTGATCGGCGGCGCGGCGCGCATGATGTCGCCGAACGCCGACTGGGCGCCGGTGCTGCCGATCCGCCAGAGTGCGGCGACGCTGTGGTACCAGGCCAATACGCCGAACCGGATGGCGAAGCAGGTCTATAACGGTCTGGCCGGCATGTGGCTGGTGGAGGATGAGGTGAGCAAGAACCTGCCGATCCCTAACCACTATGGCGTCGATGACTTCCCGGTGATAATTCAGGATAAACGGCTGGATAACTTCGGCACGCCGGAATATAGCGAACCGGGCAGCGGCGGCTTCGTCGGCGACACGCTGCTGGTCAATGGCGTGCAGAGCCCCTATGTCGAAGTGTCGCGCGGCTGGGTGCGACTGCGCCTGCTGAACGCCTCCAACTCCCGGCGCTATCAGCTACAGATGAGCGATGGCCGACTGCTGCATGTCATTTCCGGCGACCAGGGGTTCCTGCCGGCGCCGGTTTCGCTCAAGCAGCTGTCGCTGGCGCCGGGGGAACGGCGTGAAATCCTGGTCGATATGACCAACGGCGATGAAGTGTCCATTACCTGCGGCGAAGCGGCGAGCATTGTCGACCGTATCCGCGGCTTTTTTGAACCGTCCAGCATTCTGGTCTCCACGCTGGTGCTGACCCTGCGCCCGACCGGGCTGCTGCCGCTGGTCACCGACAGTCTGCCGGTGCGTCTGCTGCCGACCGAGCTGCTCTCCGGTACGCCGATCCGCAGCCGGGATATCACCCTCGGCGACGATCCAGGGATTAACGGCCAGCTATGGGATCCGCAGCGTATTGATATTACGGCGCAGCAGGGGACCTGGGAGCGCTGGACAGTGCGCGCCGACCGCCCGCAGTCGTTCCATATTGAAGGGGTGATGTTCCAGATCCGTAACGTCAACGGTTCGACCCCTTTCCCGGAAGACCGCGGCTGGAAGGACACCGTGTGGGTCGACGGGCAGGTCGAACTGCTGGTCTACTACGCCCAGCCGTCGTGGCCGCACTTCCCGTTCCAGTATCTGAGCCAGACGCTGGAGCTGGCCGACCGCGGTTCGATTGGCCAGATGCTGGTGAATCCTGCGCCATAATCTCTTCGACCCTGGCCGGCATACGGTCAGGGTTTGAGAAAATCCTCCTTCATTCCACTATCATTCCGGCTTATAATCCACGCCCTTTTGGTTATTTTTTTGATCATTTTCCCCGGAAGCAATATGAGCGCAATATCCCTGATCCAACCGGATCGTGACCTTTTTTCCTGGCCGCAATACTGGGCTGCCTGTTTCGGCCCTGCGCCATTTTTGACCGATGTCGCGTGAAGAGATGGATCAACTTGGCTGGGATAGCTGCGACATTATTCTGGTGACTGGCGACGCCTACGTCGACCACCCGAGCTTCGGGATGGCCATCTGCGGCCGTATGCTGGAAGCGCAGGGGTTCCGCGTGGGGATCATCTCCCAGCCGGACTGGAACACCAAAGACGACTTCATGCGTCTGGGCAAACCGAACCTGTTCTTCGGCGTGACCGCCGGCAACATGGACTCGATGATCAACCGCTACACCGCCGACCGTAAGCTGCGTCATGATGACGCTTACACCGCCGGCAACGTGGCGGGCAAGCGTCCGGACCGCGCCACCCTGGTCTACACCCAGCGCTGTAAAGAGGCGTGGAAAGATGTGCCCGTGATCCTCGGCGGCATCGAAGCCAGCCTGCGCCGTACCGCCCACTATGATTACTGGTCCGATACCGTGCGCCGCTCGGTGCTGGTGGACTCCAAGGCCGATATGCTGATGTTCGGCAACGGCGAGCGTCCGCTGGTGGAAGTGGCTCATCGCCTGGCGATGGGCGAAACCATCGATCAGATCCGCGATGTGCGCAATACCGCCATCATGGTGAAAGAGGCCCTCCCGGGCTGGAGCGGCGTTGACTCCACCCGTCTGGATACCCCGGGCAAAATCGACCCCATCCCGCACCCGTATGGTGAAGATCTGCCGTGTGCAGACAACAAACCGGTGGCCCCGAAAAAAGCCGAGGCTAAAGCCGTTGTCGTGCAGCCGCCGCGGCCAAAACCGTGGGAAAAGACCTATGTGCTGCTGCCCTCCTTCGAGAAGGTGAAAGGCGATAAGGTCCTGTACGCTCACGCCTCGCGCATTCTGCACCATGAAACCAACCCCGGCTGCGCCCGGGCGCTGATGCAAAAGCACGGCGAGCGCTACATCTGGATCAACCCGCCGGCAATCCCGCTCTCCACCGAAGAGATGGACAGCGTTTTCGCGCTGCCCTACAAGCGGGTGCCGCATCCTTCCTATGGCGATGCGCGCATCCCGGCGTATGAGATGATCCGCTTCTCTATCAACATCATGCGCGGCTGCTTCGGCGGCTGTTCGTTCTGCTCGATCACCGAGCACGAAGGACGCATTATCCAGAGCCGTTCTGAGGATTCGATCATCAATGAGATCGAAGCCATTCGCGACACGGTGCCGGGCTTTACCGGCGTGATCTCCGATCTCGGCGGACCCACCGCCAACATGTATATGCTGCGCTGCAAATCGCCACGAGCCGAGCAGACCTGTCGCCGTCTCTCCTGCGTCTACCCGGATATCTGCCCGCACATGGATACCAACCATGAGCCGACGATCAACCTTTACCGTCGCGCCCGCGAGCTGAAGGGCATCAAGAAGATCCTTATCGCCTCCGGGGTACGCTATGACATCGCGGTCGAAGATCCGCGCTATATTAAAGAGCTGGCGACCCACCACGTCGGCGGCTATCTGAAGATCGCGCCGGAGCATACCGAAGAGGGCCCGCTGTCGAAGATGATGAAGCCGGGAATGGGCAGCTACGACCGCTTTAAAGAGCTGTTCGACACCTATTCGAAGCAGGCGGGTAAAGAGCAGTATCTGATCCCGTACTTTATCTCCGCCCACCCGGGGACCCGTGATGAAGACATGGTGAACCTGGCGCTGTGGCTGAAGAAGCACCGCTTCCGTCTCGACCAGGTGCAGAACTTCTATCCGTCGCCGCTGGCGAACTCGACCACCATGTATTACACCGGCAAAAACCCGCTGGGCAAGATCGGCTATAAGAGTGAAGAGGTGGTGGTGCCGAAGGGTGATAAACAGCGCCGTCTGCACAAAGCGCTGCTGCGCTACCACGATCCGGCCAACTGGCCGCTGATCCGTCAGGCGCTGGAGGCGATGGGCAAGAAACACCTGATTGGCTCTCGTCGCGACTGCCTGGTGCCGGCGCCGACCCTGGATGAGATGCGCGAAGCGCGTCGCCAGAACCGTCATACCCGCCCGGCGCTGACCAAGCACACGCCGATTGCGCATCAGCGTTCTAACGGTGGCGCAACGGCGAAAAAGCCCGTCAAACGGGGTAAAGTCGCCGGGCGTTAAGCCTGACTTTTGCGCCCGGCTGCGTTTCGCTGGCCGGGTGGTTTCTCAAGCCGGGCACGCATCAGCGCAGCCCGGCGTTTTTTACCTGTTATCCGCCGAACTGATCCGGGTCAGGACCCAGACGCTTGCCCTGATCCAGCTTCGCAATCTCACCCAGCTCCTCTTTATCCAGGCGGAAATCCCAGACGTTAAAGTTTTCAGCGATGCGCGACGGCGTGACGGATTTTCGGGATCACCACCAGACCGCTGTCGAGATGCCAGCGGATGACAATCTGCGCCGGCGTTTTACCATATTTATCAGCCAGCTGATGGATGACTTTCTGATCGAAGACGCCCTTACCGCCCTGGGCCAGCGGGCTCCAGGATTCGGTCTGGATCTTGTGGGTGGCGTTCCAGGCGTGCAGCTGCCGCTGCTGAAGCAGCGGATGCAGCTCTATCTGGTTGATCACCGGCGCGACGCCGGTTTCATCAATCAGCTTCTGCAGATGCGGCACCTGGAAATTACACACGCCGATGCTCTTCGCCAGCCCCTGCTGCTGCAGCTCAATCAGCGCCTGCCAGGCCTCGACGTAATGGCCGATAGCCGGCACCGGCCAGTGGATTAAATAGAGATCCACATAGTCCAGTTTCAGCTTGCTGAGACTCTCTTTCAGCGCCTCGTGCGGCCGTTTTTGATCGTCGTTCCATAGCTTGGTGGCTGATGAACAGCTCATCGCGATTGACGCCAGCGTCTTTGCAGCGCGTTGCCGACGCCAGCCTCATTTTGGTACGCTGGCGGC
>OKVR01000220.1_pt1 | contig 20353 bp, 21 predicted proteins | sample 1606891 | NCBI WGS metagenome assembly OKVR01 (sample SAMN03281011, study PRJEB24777) | human gut metagenome | isolation source: fecal sample PR176 from 1 month old male Indian infant, caesarean delivered... | place: Singapore | collected 2006-01-13 | reverse complement strand
AGCGATTTCCCGACGAAAGCCGCGGCATCGATGTTTTTGCTGTCTTTAAGCGGAGACTCGAGTGCCTGGCCGAGCGACGGGCTGGTGGAATAAAGATATGGAACAGGTCGCTCTTACGCCACGCGTCGAGTACAAACAGTCCGCCATAGGAGTGACCCCAAATAGCGCGCTGGCGGGGATCGATTTTCAGCTTAGCTTCTGCTTGAGGAACCATCGTTTCGCTCAGCAGCTGGCGAAACAGGTCATTACCCCCGGTTTTTCGCGGCGGCAGCGCGGATTTTCCAGCGCGAGGTTGATGCGTCTTAAGCGGCGGAGTGTAATCCCAGGCCCGGGCTGCGGTATCGAAGGGCAGCGCCGTCTGGTAACCAATAGCGACGATGACCGGCGGGGAACCAGCGGAGAGCTGTTGCAGAAACGCGTCGTTGAGTTTATCCATCACCGCGTTGCCGTCCAGCATATACAGTACCGGATAACCGGCGGCCGGCGGCGCTTTATCCGGCACCGCAGTCCACACCCGGTAATGGCGTTCGCCATCGGCAGAGTCGTACTGGCGCTGGGTAAAATGGTAGAAAGCTGACCCTTTGTCCGCAATATTCGGCCCCAATGGCTGCAGATCCGGCCGGGCGAAACTGCCGCTGCTGTAGAAGAGCGCGGCGCCTATCGCCAGCGTCAGCAATCCGTGCGCCTGCCGCGCTGTGATGATCCCTGAATCCTGCTTCACCTCGTCTGTCCCCCTGTTTTCTGTCATCTGGCGTTTTGCCTGGGCTGACACGTTAGCATAGCTTCATTGATAATGGTTCTCATTTCTTTTCATGCGCGCTGTAGCAGGCTGCATGCCGCTAAGGCTGGTGGCGGAATCAATCCAACAGGAGGAGAGATGGCCGCCTGTCGGCGGCCATGAGAGAAAAGTCAGGACCGATCGTGAAGGGTGCTCAGCAGTTTTTTGACCAGCGGGGTAAGCGCCATAAACAGCAGCGCAATAATGACAATCAGCAAGATCGTCAGACCTTTATGGTGATTGATAAGCACCAACAGCATTGCCAGCGTCATGGGCATGCTCCTTTAATAACGGTATTCAGCGCCGCTGAGGTGAATGAAATTCAGTAGAATGGTCATCACCACCCAGGCCAGCAGCAGAAAGCGTCGTCTGTCGCGTCGCGCTTCCAGGGCGGCGAAATAATTAGCGCTATACCAAGTCGATATAATAATAGCCAGCGTGATGATGACCTGCCAGACCGCCTGACGATAGCCTGTCACGATGCTTATCCCGCGAAAGCAGAGGACGATCGCGATACCATTAAGCGCGTTACACATCAGCCATCCCCACAGGCTTGCGGGCCGGCTAAATAAATATCCAAATCGTAAAACCAATGTCGTATACACCTTTCCAAAATAATCGCTCTGTAAAATGCATTTTAACGCTGGAGGCAGTATTGATATAAATCAAAACTAATGGGATAGCGCAGGAATCACTGGCGCACGGCACTCACGGCCTGAAGAGCAAAGCAAAGGATGCAAAGACTTTTAATGGTTAAAATGCTGTTTTTATTGGTCATTTTCCCATATTGAATAAGATCTGTCGCATAATAAATAGAGTTGATAGCCATTCGATATGCGTTAATTTCCCCGGTTATTATTGTGAGTGACGTGATAACTGAGAAAATTAGATTTTTCGTAATGCTTGCTTTCTGCGAGACCAATAAAATAAGGCTATGGCCGGGGGCAGAGCCCCGGCCGGTGGCGCACTTAACGCGGTAGCGCGTTATGCTGGAGGATCTTCAGGAAGTCATTTTTGTCGGAGATTAATGACAACGCATTCGCGATCAGCTCATCGCTGAATATCGAGGCAATTTCTTTGAGCACGTCAATATGCTCTTTCTCTTTCGCAATCACGCCAATGGCAATAAACATCACGTTGCCGCGATCCCAGATAACGCCATCAGGAAACTGATAGATCTCAATCCCGGTTTTAAGAATGATATCCGTCGCTGATTTCGGCAGATGCGGCAGGGTGATGCCATTGCCCAAAAAAGTGGAAACCTGATGTTCAACGCTCCAGCAGAAAGTGAACGCACTCCTGATTGACATAGCCTTTGGCTTTACACTCTGCGCCAATCATGGCGATGACTTCCGCTTTATTACTGGCCTTGCAGCCGATGTGCAGATTATCCAGCGTGATGTTATCGATCATAGCCAACCTCCCTGGTGAGACGAGTAGATTTTTTATCCTCATGATTCGCTGACAGCTCCGCTTCTAACTGCTCCAGCGATTTATTGGAGGTCTCCGGCAGGGCGAACACCACGAACAGAATCGCCAAATAGTTGATGGCCGCGAAGATAAAGAAGACCGGCCCAAGGCCCAGTTTCGCCTGCAGCAGCGGGAACAGGTAGCTGACCACCGCGTTCATGATCCACATGAAAAATACCGAGATCCCCATCGACAATCCGCGGAATTTCAGCGGGAACAGCTCGGCTAACACCACCCAGGTGATAAGCCCATCGAACCCTGCATCACGCCGACGAACAGCGCGCCCAGCAGCCAGATAGCGGTGGCTTTGAGGTCGCCCACCAGGGTGTAGTCGACCGCGGCGATAATCAGGTGAAGCGTGGCCATAATGGCGAAGCCGTAGATAATGATCGTCTTACGCTTAAAACGATCGACGAGAAACAGCACGCCAATCAGCATACCCCCGACGGAGAAGACGCCCGTTCAGCACGTTACAGATCAGCGAGGTACGCTCTGAGAAGCCGGCGGCACTCAGGATTTCCGTGCCGTAATACATAATCACGTTCACCCCGGTGGATTTGCTGCAGCGCGGCCCAGGTAATGCCCACCAGCAAAATTTTGAGGATCCATGGCGTTTTGAGGATAGTGGTGAAGGTTGTTCTGGGTGCTGTACTTATTGCCGGCTCAATTTTGATCAGGGTGGAGATGTCGTCGAATCTTTCTGCGCGCGTTCCGCCGGGCGGATCTGTTTGAGAATATGCAGCGCTTCCTCGTGGCGGTTTTTGCTAATCAGCCAGCGCGGACTTTCCGGCGCGCGCCACATGCCAACAAACAGGCAGATAGCGGGGATCGCCTGCACCAGCAGCATATAGCGCCAGACGTCCGGCAGATGGCCCCAGATGATGCCAATGATCGCGTTAATGGCAAACGCCGCCAGCTGGCCGATAACGATGGCGACTTCATTCAGGCCGGTCAGCTTACCGCGCATCTCGGTGGGCGCCACTTCAGAAATAAAGGTGGGGGCGGTGACCGAGGCGCCGCCGACGGCGTAGCCCAGCAGGGCGCGGGCAATCAGCAGGGTAGTGATATCGGGAGCCGCGGCGGAAAGCAGGGCGCCGATAAGAAAAACAAAGGAGAGGAAGAGCAAGTATTTGCGCCGGCCGAAGTAGTCGGCGAACTTACCGCCAAACACGCTGCCCAGCGCGGCGCCGATCAGCAGGACACTCATTACCAGCCCTTCGGTGGTCGGGGTCAGCGCCATGTACTGCTTCAGTGAGGAAAAGGCGCCGTTGATAACGCCGGTGTCGTAACCGAAAAGCAGGCCGCCGAAGGTGGCCACTAAGGTGATCTGATGAAGTCGTTTTCTCTGTTGCTGGTTCAGGTTTGTTATAAATGACATGGTAGTCCCTTTATTTTGTTGAACGACACAAGATAAAAATACATCTCCCCAGTCAGGATTTATCACGCCTGTGTTGTCGTATCTAACTGAATTAAATGATTTTCTTCTTTGTGTAATTGCTCAGCACAAGGCAGGGTACGCTAAGCAATGGCGGTCAAAGAGGTTTACGGCTTGGTGTTGGCATGGATGTCGTCGATATCCGTTCTCCTTTTCGGGTTAGCGGTCTTCAGTGCGTCGGCAGCGCCGACGTTGGCCGCAGGACAGCGCCCTGGTGTGGCACGTTGCTGTCGTTCCGGCGATTTACCGTGCTAAGAATATGGCACAAAGAAATGGAATGAGCATGCTACAAGATCACATTATGAAAATTTAATTTCAAATCGGTGTTGCAGGAAGGTAAATACATGAAGCCAATCACAATGGCATGCGGCAGTATATCCCTATGAAATGCGGGTTAAATTTGCGAGTTAGTAATAATGATGTTGTTTTCAGTGGGTTAATGTAACTCAAAGAATACAACGCAGATCACATTTTTACGCCATAATATCGAAGAATAGAATTTATATTTCATTACTCTGTTCAGGGAAAATAGTGGCTGGCGATGCTGTGATGTCAGTCTGGCTGGCGTCGCGCAGGCCATTGACGCGTTGGCGCTGAGGGAGGCTATGGAAGGAGGTATCGCGGGATGGATGCCGGCGATAACCCTGCCGAGAGGGGCTCTCACGGCAGGGTTGTGGCAAAAAATCAGTGCAGCGCGGGCCAGTAACCTTCGTTGGCGACGATCAGCTCATCGAGAATCGCTTTCGCCACCGCGGCGCTGGGCACCGTTTTTGACAGGGTGATGGCCTGCCACAGTTTCTGGTAGCTTTTCTCAATCCAGGCGTCAACGACCAGCTTCTCCACCGCTACCTGCTGCTCCATCAGTCCTTTCTGGAACGAAGGGGATTTTTCCCATCGCCAGCGGTTCCGGGCCGTTGACGCCCACCAGGCAGGGGACTTCCACCATCGCCGTCTCGTCAAAGTTGGCGATCGCCCCGTTGTTTTCCACGATCAACAGCATCCGCTCCTGGGTGTTAAAGGCGATGGCGCAGGCGAGGTCGACGATGAAGGTGGCATGGGCCCCGGCATGGAAATGCGCGCCTTCCGCGGTGCCGCGACGAGTGATCTCCCGGGCCATATCGAAGACCTCTTTTTCACGTCCGGCCATCACTTCGTTGGCCCGCGTAAAGTCCGGGTCAGAGTGGGCTACCTCGTAGTCAGGATAGAGGTAGTATTTCAGATAAGTGTTAGGCAACGTCAGGGGATCGAGGGCAAACACATCCTTCACATTTTTTTAAAGGTTTCGATCCAGCTCGGCGCTTTATGCTGAAAATCTTCTTTTGGGCTACTGTAACCCAGCTCCGCCACGTGACGCTTGAGCGCCGGCATCAGATCGTTACCGGCTTTATCGGTGATGCTGGTCCACCAGCCAAAATGATTCAGGCCATAGTAGCGGACGTTCAGCGCCTTACGCGACGGCAGACCGAGGATATCGGCAAACAGCCCCTCGATGGCCACCGGCATATCGCAGATGTTGATGATGCGCGCGTCGGGCCGCAGGCGACGGGTCGCTTCCGCGACGATGGCCGCCGGGTTGGAGTAGTTAAGCATCCACGCCCCCGGGGCATACTGCTGCATATAATCGACCAGCTCCAGCACGCCGGCAATCGAGCGCATACCGTAGGCGATCCCTCCCGGTCCACAAGTTTCCTGACCCGGCACGCCATATTTCAGCGGGATTTTTTCATCCTTTTCCCGCATCTCATACAGGCCAACGCGAATATGCGCCATCACAAAATCCACGTCGGTGAAGGCCGCCTGCGGATCGGTGGTATAGCTGAATTTTACCTGCGGGAAGCGTTCCGCCACCAGAATGGCGCAGGCGTCGCCGATGGTCTTCTGACGCTCGTGATGGTTATCGTACAGACGGATCTCCCGCAGGGGAAAGCGCGCCATATTTTCCAGCAGCATCATGACAATCCCCGGCGTATAGGTACTACCGCCGCCGGCAATCGTGACCACAAAGTTATCTTTCATTTACCACCTCGTTATTCAGTTACACCCAGACTGGCGTTGACCGCCGTTCGAAATTTTGTTAACCCCCAGGCCGTAGATCACCTGAACATGATTACCTTTAATCAGCACGCTGCTCCCGCCGCTCTCTTTTAACAGCGTCTGCTGGATGAGTGCGGGGTCGCGCACATCGACCCGCAGGCGGGTAAAACAGTTTTCCACCGCACAAACATTTTCTTTGCCGCCCAACCCCGCAATCACCATCGCACCTTTGTCTGACTCGCCATTTGCCGGATCCGTCTGTTGGGAACGCACCGCATCGGAAGCGGCTTCGCGCCCCGGGGTAAGCATTCGCAGGCGGTTAATACAGACGGTGCCGACCAGGTACATGGTGGCGGTCTCCAGCAGCCCGAGGGCGACAAACACCGGCCAGCGCGTCACGCTGGCGCCGGCGGGCAGGTTATAGACGACAAAATCGATAAGACCGTTGGTGGCGCAGACCCGCACGTGAAGCAGCCAGGCCAGCATCTGGAAAAAACCGTCCAGCAGGGAGTAGATAAGCCACAGCAGCGGGCGGTGAAGATGAAGAGAAACTCAAAGGTTCGGTGATCCCCACCAGCACGGAGGTGACAATTAAGGGATCAGCGTGACTTTGAGCCGCTGTTTATTCTCCGGTTCGCCGTGCGATAGAAAGCGAGCGCCATACCGGCGGTGCCGAAAATCTTCACCATCCCATAGGTCAAAAACCGGGCGGAATCACTGAGCGTGTCAACGGGATGACGGGCGATTTCGGCGAGAAAAATAGGCTTGGCGCCAATGACGGTCTGGCCATCAATCAGCAACTGACCGCCGATAGAGGTAAAGACGAACGGCGACCAGATCAAATGATGCAGCCCGGTGGGGATCAGGAACCGGTTGAGAAAGCCGTACAGGAAGACCCCGATGGCGCCAAAGGATTTCATAAAGCCGGTCAGCGCCGAGATACCCAGCTCCACCACCGGCCAGAGATAGACGGTGGCGATAGCAAACAGGCCCACCAGCGGCAGCATCACGATCAGCACCAGCTTGCTGTTGCCGTAGATCGACAGCGCGCCGCGAAACTCAATGCCAACCACGCGATTGTGAACAAAGGCGACGGCGCAGCCAAGGATAATACCGAGGAACACGCCCATATCGATGACCTGAAAACCGAAGATATAGGTTTGTCCGCTGCCATATAGTTGCGCGTTGGTGGCTCCGGTCGCCAGACGATGGGTCAGGGTCAGCCAGCTGTTGTTCGCCGCCAGATAGACCAGCCAGGTCATGGCCGCCACGAAAGCGGCTTCGGCTTTGCGGGTTTTCGCCAGACCGCTGGCCAGTCCGAGGCAGAACAGAAACCCGAGATTGTTCATCAGCGCCCAGAGCATGCTGGAGACGAATTTCCCCAACAGATAGATCCCGCTGCTTTCATCCACCCACAGCCGGTTGGTGGTCATGCTGAACAGGGCGATCAACAGGCCGATAGCCGGCAGATACAGCACCGGCCCGATCATCGCCTTGGAAAAGTCCTGAAGCTTTTTCACGCCAATCATGGTTGTCCTCTCGTCTTCATCGCCCGCTGTCATCACCTGATCAATAGGCTTATCAGACTAGGAGCAGACCACCGGGATCCCGAGCAGGAAAAAGGCCATCTGTGACGAAAGTCATATATATTGTTGCAGGAGAGATATATAAAATATAGCCATTTTTATAGATGAGTTAATGCTGCTTATGGCGCATGAAAATTAATTTTTATGAATAAATACAATGCATTAAATGCAGATGCATTTGACGTCATTCCTCTCGGTGAGACATCTAAAAGTGATTTATAAAAAGATTGCCACAGAACTGAAGGCCCGCATCAACAGCGACGACTATGCCGTCGGCGATATGCTGCCCAGCGAAAAAGCGCTGGCTGCGGAGCTGCAGGTCTCGGTGATGACGCTGCGCAAAGCGCTGGCGCTACTCGAGGAGGAAAAGCTGATCGCCCGGCGGCACGGCAGCGGAACCTGCATTGTGCGTAAAAAGTAACTATCATGGCGGAGAGCTGGAGGGATTTAACTACCAGATGCAGGTGGTGGGGGTCACCAACTACCGCAATAAGGTTATTGAGTTCACCTTGCTTGACGCCCCGCCGGCCATTGCCCAGCAGTTAAAGATCCAGCCGGGAGAAAAAGTATACTACGTCAGGCGGCTGCGGCTGATTGATGAGGTCCCGATCCTGGTGGAGAACAGCTACATTCCCTACGCCGCTTTTCCGTGGCTCAGCGTGGGTAACCTTGAGCAGTCTAAGTTCAACTATTTCAAAAAACGAGTGCCATATCACCATTATTGAGAGCCACCGCAGCTATACCCCGGTGCTGGCGACCCGCGAGCAGGCGGAGCTGCTGCAGGTGGCGCCTAACAGCCTCCTGCTACGGGGTGCAGTCTGTCAGCTACGCCCAGAACCGGGCGATCGTTGATTTCTCAGAGATCTACCAGAACACCAGTAAATACAATGTGAAGCACATTACCCGCCGCTAGGATGATTCCGCCAGCAGCCCCCGGAGGACAAGCTCCAGTCCCAGCGCCAGCAGGAACAACAGAAAGCCCTGACGAAAGCGCTGCGGACTGAGACGCGAGCGGATCCGCTGTCCCAACCACATACCGAGCAGCGCGGGCGCCAGCGCCAGCGCCGACAGCAGCAGCGATTCTGCGCGCCAGCCAGCGTGCAGAGAGAGGCCGGCCGCCATCGCCACAGTGGAAAGGGTGAACGACAATCCCAGAGCCTGGACCAGTTCGTCGCGACGGAAGCCCAGCGCCTGCAGCCAGGGCACCGCCGGAATAACGAATACCCCGGTCGCCCCGGTGATCAGTCCGGTCAGTCCGCCCATCAGCGGCGACAGGCGCTTTTCCACGCGGGCGGAAACCTGCACCGCCGGACCACGGAGCGCGTATCCGGCATAAGCTATCAGCACGGCGCCCAGCGCCAGCGCCGACCACCGCGGCATTAACGGTGGATGAGCAGTGACGAGCCCGCCAGCGTGCCGATAATCATCCCGGTCATCATTAACCAGAGGCGACGCGCAATCTGCGCCAGCGCCGGGCCTGCCAGCAGCTGCCAGAGATTGGTCAACAGCGGAGGGAGCACCAGCAGGCCGCCGCGGCCGGTGGCGGCATCAGCAGGCCAAGCAGGCCCATCGCCACGTGGGCAGCCCCATACCGGTCACCCCTTTGACCAGGCCGGCGGCGATAAAGATCAGCAGTAAAAAGAGAGTGTGGAGATCAAACATCATGGCTCACTTATCGGCTCAGAGAAGGGCATTGAAACAGCTGGTCGCGGGAGGGACAATGCGGTATGTTGCCCACAGGCTACGGTAAAACCGAAGGGAAGGAGGGCGTTATGCGACTGGATCTCGCCGATCTGCGGCTGTTTATCGCCATCGTGGATAGCGGCAGCATTACCGGCGGGGCGGCGGCGGCCCATCTGGCGCTGGCCTCCGCCAGCGAAAGGCTGCGCAAAATGGAGGCGGAGGTCGGTGTGCCGCTGCTGCACCGTCATGCCCGGGGAGTGACAACGACCGAGGCCGGGGAGGTGCTGGCGCGCCATGCTCGTCCGTTGTTAGAGCAGCAGCGGCGTCTGCGCCAGGCGATGCACGCCTTCGCCCGCGGTCAGCAGGGAACGCTGCGCCTGTTTGCCAATACCTCGGCGCTGTCGGCTTTTCTGCCGGGCAAACTCGCCGCGTGGATGGCTGCGCATCCTGGGATACAGATCGACACCGAAGAGCGCACCAGCGCGGATATTGTCAGCAGCATTCTGGCGGGCTTAGCGCAGGCCGGGGTGGTGTCCGATGCGGTCGATCCCGGGCCGTTGCGTCTGGAGCCCGTCGCGGAGGATCCCCTGGTGCTGATCGTGCCGCCGGCCCATGCCTTGAGTGAAACAGCCGAAGTGGCTTTCGCGACGATTATCCATGAGCCGCTGGTCGCGCTCTATCAGACCAGCGCACTGCAGCAGCATATCGAAGAGCAGGCCGCCGGACTCGGCCAGGCGCTGAACGTCCGCATCAGGATGAGCCATTTTGAAGGGCTTTGCGAGATGGTGGCTCACGGCGCCGGCGGGGCAATCCTGCCGCGCGTTATTGCCGAACGCTACCAGCTGCGCTACCGGTTCACCGTTATCACATTGCAGGATCGCTGGGCGCTGCGTCGGCTGTGCCTGTGCTATCAGGATGACGACCGCCTGTCGCCAGCAATGCGCCGCTTGCTGGAGTGGCTCCGCCAGCCCTGAGCCGCTATAAACATGGCCATGACGTAGTGACAGTGTCACTTTTTGATGGCGGTTATTGCTACTGACTTCCGTGCCAGAGATGCGATAGTAGACGTCCGCCATTTATTAATACGCGAATCAGGACAGACAAGATGAGTACATTACCAAAGGTCGCGGTGCTGGGACTCGGCGCCATGGGACACGCTTTTGCCAGCAATCTACTGAAGAAGGGCTTTACCGTCGCGGGCTGGAACCGTTCGCCAGCGCGCGGCGAGGATTTACAGGCGCAGGGATTATCTCTGCACGCCACGCCGCAGCAGGCGGTGGCCGATGCTGAGGTGATCATCAGTATGCTCGCCGACGGTCAGGCTACCCTGGAGGTACTGGCGCAAATTGCGCCTGCCTGTCAGCCGCAGGCGATCTATTGCCAGATGGGCACCATTGGCCTGCCGGAGACCCAGCAGGCTATCGCCTTGCTGCGGGAGCTTCAGCCGGCGATGACCTTCGTCGATGCTCCGGTTCAGGGACCAAAGCCCCGGCGGAGAAGGCGCAGATCCTGGATGCTCGCCAGCGGGGAGCGTGAAAAATGTGGCGCGGCGGAGCAGATATTTGCCGCTATCTCACGTGGGACGCAGTGGTTTGGTGAGGCGGGCAACAGCCAGAAAATGAAGCTGGTCCTCAATGCCTGGCTGATTTCGATGATGCAGGGCATCGCGGAAAGCGCTCAGCTGGCGAAGACGCTGGGCTTTACTCCCGACCAGCTGTGGAGCGCCCTGGAAGGCGGCCCGCTGGCCGCACCGTATGTCAAAGTCAAACTGGACGCCATCGCCAATGAGCAATTCGTGCCGCAGATGCAGCTGGCGCATGCGCTGAAAGATGCCCGGCTGGCGCTTTCCCTGGCCGAGCCGCACACCATGCCGGGGCTGGATAACATCGCCGAACTGTGGCAGCAGGCGGCGGACGCAGGATATGCCGGGCAGGATTTGTCCTCGATATATCAGTGGCTGTCGACGTCGGCGAAAGCGTAGTACCGCATCCTCAGGAAAAAGTGGCCGTGGTGGCCACTTATCCAGAGAAGAGTTATTTCCCGGAGAGAGCCGGGGGAGTGTCGATCCCTTCGTCAATGCGCTTGATCATATAGGGAAAAAACGGATTGGAAGACTGGCGCATCAGCGAGTCCAGGCCCACTACCAGCACAGAACGCTCGCCGCGAGCTGCAAACGTGCCGAGGCTGATCCCGTATTGATTCAGCGGATGGGGATAGCGTCCGTACAGCGAATCGCTCAAGGGGAAGGGAAGCGCGACATGAGAAAGCGAATACACGTCCGGTAAATAATGCAGTCCCTGTAGCTTCTCCACCGTAGTGTCTGTTTTCCCGGCAGGTGTTGTTCGGATCTCCATCTCTGTACTGGCGGAATTGGCGTTAGTGATGATCGTGGTTTGATAAGCTCGCGGCGCTGCGGGCAGCAACCGCGCCAGCGCGGTGTAAGACGTCCGGCGTAATAATGAATTAAACCTGACCGCATGATTTAAATCGAACAGGACAATTTCACTGCCATTATCCGGCAAGCGGTTATACAGCGCCGTCACGATCGCCCGCGTACTGACCGTTGAATCCATGACGGACTGAAAGGTCAATACCGGCGGTAAGCTGTTAAGTTTCTGATTTCTCGCGTCAGCCACTATCTGCTTTTGCAGCGCTTTGGTCAGCAGGAAGGACTGCCGGGCGGCGTTCGTCGGGAAGGAGTTATATTTAAACGGATTAAATTCGGGCATGATGTTTAACCATGCGGCTTTCGAGAAGGCGGGAAGAAACGCGGGCCAGCCCGCGAGGCCGGAAAAACGCGCGAAGCTAGTAATACCGATCATCGGAGAAATCAGGATCACCCGCTGGGGTTTTGCCAGTTCGGCATTATCCAGCGCGTCCAGCGAATACTTCATTGCCAGCGCGCCGCCGTTGGAAAATCCGACGATATGCAGGGGCGCATCTTTACCCGTCAGTCGTTTCGCTTCTCTCACCGCCAGGCGCGTGGCGGCCAGCCAGTCCTGCCAGTCCACGTCGGTCAGCCCGGCGGGAACCGTCCCATGGCCCGGTAATCTGATACCGATGGCGACATAACCCTGGTGGCGGTAATTTTCGGCGATATGCCGCAGGCTGTAGGGGGTATCTGTCAGACCATGCAGCAACACCACAGCACCTTGCGGTTTACCATCCGGCATCATGATGTATGACCGATTCCAGTTGGTTGGAAACGAGTCCGGATAGATAGGGCTGTGACTGTAGTAACGATTCAGTTCGGTTTGCTGCTCAGCGTCCAGCTTATCGGTAACCTGGCGTTTTACCTCACTGAAGAGCGCATTCTCTTTTTTGATGTAATCGTTCCAGTCAGCATTGTCGATTTCATCCGCGTCCATCTCATGCGGAACCCAGGTATGCCAGAGCTGCAGATCGGGCCCGCGCTGAATGTCATAAAGGCGTAGTCCCAGAGCGCCAACGATCAACAGCAGCAGGGACAACACGATACGTTTTAACCAGGTTAGCCATTTCAATGCGTAGCTTCCTTTCTTAATGACATGTTTTCTGAGTATAAATAAACATGGTCAGGGAGATTTACTTTTTATTAGGTTTCCTGTTACCCAGGCGTTGCAGCAGCAGGTGAGCAAGTTCTTTGACTTGCAGCGAATAACCTGGCAGCCCCCCTGAGACGAGGATACGACGGCACGCCACTCATTTTTCACAAGTCTCGCCTGAGGACGTCATTCTCAGGTGTAACAACAGGCTTAACGATGCAGGTAAAACGGTCAGTGTAACCAGCGTGGCAATCAGTAGCCCCCCAATAATCGCATAGGCCATCGGTCCCCAGAATACCTGATGGGAGATGGGGATCATCCCCAGAATGGCGGCACAGGCAGTCAGGCAGATGGGGCGCGCACGATGCTCTGCGGCCGCAATAATGGCGGCATCGCTTGCCATCCCCTGAGCAAGATTGCTGTCAACCTCGCTAATTAGTATGACGGCGTTACGAATGATCATGCCAGCGAGCGCAATCACGCCAAGCAGAGCGACAAATCCCATCGGTGTTCCGCCAGGTAACATAGCCAGTACGATACCCGGTAAACCAAACGGGGCCATCAGTATAGCCAACGCCATACGGGAATAGTTGCGCAACTGGAGCATCAACAGCAAGAGCATGATGACCATTGTCACCGGCAGAACCGCATAGACCGAACTATTACCTTTTTCCGATTCAGCAACCGCGCCTCCTTCTTCAATGCTGTAGCCTTCAGGCAGTTCCGCGCGCAACCTGTCTACCGCTGGTCGCAACGCTGCGGATACTGCTTCGGCGCGAAGTCCCGGTGCGAGGTCAGTTTGCACGGTGATGAAAGGCAAACGCTGTCGACGCCAGATCACCGGATCATCCACGCCCCAGACTGGTGTGGCAAAGGCGCTGAGGGGGATTTGTTTACCGTCATTCCCCTGAATAGTCAGCGAAGAGAAGGTGGCGAGGTTAAGACGCTCATTGTCCCTGGCCCGGAGCACTACATCGACAAGGCGGTCATTTTCGCGAACCGACGTGACTATACTGCCGGACCAGACGGTATTGAGCATCCGGGCCAGACTTTCTGACGACACACCCGCAGCCCGGGCGGCGGTCTGATTGACCTTGAGGGTCATGACTCTCTCCGGCTCGCCTGCCGTCTGATTAACCTCGCGGGAAGAGGGAGACCGACCAATGACATCACTCAGGCGATTCGCGATCGACCTGACCTTCAGATAGTCAGGCCCACTCACCCGGTATTTGACTGGCCACCCGACCGGGGGCCCAAGTTCCAGGGGCGATACGCGCGTGATGATGTCGCTAAAGCGCGTAGCCAGTATCCTGTTTAACTGTCGATGAAGACGATCCCGCGCTTTAAGATCTTTAGCCACCACCACCATCTGGGCGATATTTTCATTTGCCAGAAGCACATCCATAGGCAGGTAAAAACGGATCGCTCCCGACCCAACGTATGTCGAAAAGCGCTCAACGTTGCGGTTGCCTGCCAGGGCCTTCTCCAGCTTTTCAACCCTATTTTGCGCTTCCGACTGCGAGGCATTTGCCGGTAGCGTCAGGCTTACCAGCAATTTCTGGCCTGTCGGAGCGGGGAAAAAATCTCCCCTGCATAAGGTTGTTCCGTATACGGACACGACCAAGCACAATGAGGGCAATACACACGGTGGCGAAGCGGTGACGCAACGCCTTGCGCAGTAGCCACTGGTATCCGCGGGCCATCCATCCAGGACCTTTCGCCTTCTGTCTGATGTTGTCAGATAACAGCCACGTGCCGGTTAACGGTGAAAACAGGATCGCGACAACCCATGAGCACAGCAGGGCGATGAGCACCACGGCAAACAGGGAAAAGCAATATTCACCGGCGCTGGACGCAGCAAATCCCACGGGAATAAACCCGGCAATCATCACAAGGGTGCCCGTCAGCATCGGAAATGCGGTCGTTTTAAAAGCCCGGGTAGCCGCCTGCCGGCGGGAATCCCCGGCTTCCAGACCAGAGACCATGGTTTCCACGGTGATCATGGCGTCATCGACCAGCAGGCCCAGCGCGATAATCAATGCGCCGAGAGAAATACGCTGCAGACCTATTCCTGCCAGCATCATTCCCGTAAAGGTCATGGCCAGAACCAGGGGGATGGCCGCAGCCACGACCAGTCCAGCTCGTAAACCCAGTGAGACAAACGAAACGGCCAGGACGATCGCCACGGCTTCGATAAGCACCCGGATAAACCCGCTTACGGCGTCGCTGACCACCGCTGATTGATCGGCAACCTTGACCATCTCAATACCGTGCGGCAGCGTGACGCTGATGGCATACATTTTTGCATTCAGTGCGGCGCCGAAACGCAGCATATTACCCGTCGGCGCCATCGAGATAGCCAGCCCGATGGCGGGTTTGCCGTTGACCCGATAAACCGGTTGGGGAGGCTCGCCGTTTTCCCGGCTAACGGTGGCAATATCCGTCAGAGGAAGGTAACGATTGTTAATATGCAGCGTGACGGCACGTAAGCTCGCTTCAGATGTCAGCTCCCGCTGACCTTTATCGCCATATTTTCCTGTCCGGTGCGGATTATACCTGCCGGGACAACCGCATTTTGTGCTCTGAGGGCATCCGCTACCTGCTGGATGTTCAGCCCCATACCTGCCAGACGCGCTGGAGAAAAGAGAGGACTATCTGTTCCTGCTGCTCACCCAGCAGAGTGGTTTTTCCGATATCCGGTAACGACATGAGTCCCGGGCGAATGGTCTCAAACTTGGGTCCCCGGACCTCCCCGCACGGGTATAGCCCTCAGGTATAAAAGCCATAAATCGTACCGAACGTGTCATCAAAACTCGTCGTCGACGGCGGGGCCCTGAACGCCTTCTGCAACGACGGGGGCAATGTCCTGCATTTTCTTGCGTACCTGATACCAGATATCCGGCACCTTTTCCGGCGGGGTATCGTCACGAAGATTGACATAAATAACGGTTCTCCCGGCACGGGATTCACTTTCGAGATAATCAAGCCAGGGGGTTTCCTGCAGCTTTTTTTCCAGCGTATCGGTCAGCAGTCGGGTGGTATCCGTTACGGATGCCCCGGGCCATTGCGCGGAAACGACAGCCGTTTTAATCGTAAACGCCGGATCTTCATTACGTGGCAGCTTCTCATAACAGAACGCGCCCATAGCAATGATCAGTAGCATGAAAAAAACTGACCATCTGTTGATTATTTAGCGCCCAGGCGGAGAGGTTAACTTTCTCATTCAATACTGGTTTCATGATTCGCACTCCCCGGCAATCACCGGCTCGCCGGAGCGTAATTTACTCACGCCGGCGGTAATTACCCGGTCGCCTGGTTCAAGGCCGCCGGAGATAATGACCGAGGTGGCGGTATAGTATGCTGGCACCACCACGCGAAGCTGTGCCTGCGACTGCGGATTAATTACATAAACTGCCGGTTTGTCGCCGACGCGGCTCAGCGCTGAAGCGGGAAGGGCGTATCCATGCGGGCCGGTTGCGGGTAACGTGACGGTGACGCTGGCGCCCAACGCCATTGCCAGCGGCGGGTTTTGCAGAGTAGCCCTGACGCGCCATGTGCGGGTCTGAGGATCGGCCTGCGGGCTGATATCTCTTAGCGCGGCGGACGCTTGCACCGACGGGTCGCTGAGGAGGGACACTCGCAAGCCAGCCTGTTCCTGTGGCGGGATCGCATCGGGTTTCGCGATATCAAACACCACATCGCGGGCTTCGCCGGTCGCCAGCGTCAACACCGACTGCCCCCCAGTGACAACCTGACCCGCAGAGGCGCTTACTTCGGTGATCATGCCGCTTTGCGGCGCAATCAGACGCGTCCAGCCAAGATTTTCCCGGGCATTACGTAACGCGGACTCGCTGTTTTTTAAACGCGCGCGGGCGACAAGCCAGTCCGCGCGGGCGTTATCGAGCTGCGTGCGGGCAATCGCGCCAGTTGGCATAAGCTTTTGCATTCGGCTGACGTTAAGTGCAGCAACCTGAGCAGAGGCTTTGGCTCCTTCATAGTCAGCCTGTGCGCCATCGAGCTGATTCTGACTGGTTGTATTTTCAAGCGTGGCCAGCAGTTGCCCTGCATTCACCCGGTCGCCAATATCGACGCTACGCGTCACTATCCGGCCGCCGGTGCGAAAGCTAAGAATCGTTTCATCGTGCGCATGGATCTCTCCGGTTCTTTCCAGGGCGGGAAGGGTTTGCGCTGAGCCAACGACAACGTAGCGTACCGTTCGAACAGGAACAGTCTTATTACCATGGTTGTCCCCGCATCCGGGCAACAGAAAAATCACCACCGAAAGAATGGTCAGGGGAAGAAAGTGCAGCCAGGAAAGGGTGCGCGCCACGTCGTACAAATGGTGCAGACTGTGGCGGAGGGAGAGTAAAAATTCATCTGACATAACGCCGCTCCATAAAGGTTATGGCGTTATTAAATGCGCGCTTAGTCGAGAAAGATTCGACGTTTTGTCAAGGTATTATCAAGAGCGGCTATTTTCCATCTTAGACGACGTTGAGGGTAACAAAATTGTGACTGCGAGTCCGCCGGTTTCAGGTAACGATGCGCTGATACTGCCTCCATGAGCCTGACAGATCGCGCTAGCGATGGATAAACCGAGACCGCTGCCTCCGGAGTGGCGGGCACGCGACTGCTCCTCCCGGCTAAAACGGTTGAACATTTCCGGCAGGAACTGGGAGGATACCCCCGGGCCGTCATCGCGAAATTCGAGGTAATATTGCCCATTGGCGTAGTGCAGCGTGACATCAAGATGGCCGCCATCACGCCCGTAACGGAGGGCATTTTCCATAAGGATAGTAAAAACCTGGCCCATACGGAACGTATCGCCTTTGAAGGGACACGCCTGAGAATGATGAAGTCTGATGGTAAAACGACGTGCATCAGCCTGGGGCATGATCCATGTCGCCCGTTCCTTAAGCAGCTCATCCAGATAAAAGGGGTTTCGTTTTCCCAGAACCAGATTCCCGGCATCAGACAGCGAGAGCAGATGAAGTTCATCGGTCAGGCGATTCAGGTGCTGAAGCTGTTTCATTACCATGGCCAGTTGCTCCGGGCTGGCATCAAACACGCCATCCAGCATGCCCTGTAAACGTCCGATAGCGGCAGTCAGGGGGGGAGCGAAGCTCATGCGCCATGGCCACATGAGAGGTACGTAACTCTTTTCATAGCGGGCCAGTTTTACCGTCATGGTATTAAAGTCACTCGCAAAGCTGACCATTTCAGCCGGCGCATTCCTGATGAGCTCTGCCTGGCGGCCAAATTGTCCTTCGGCGACGTCCTTTGCCGCATCACGCAGCCGGCTGAACTGCAGCGCCAGTGGCCTGGCATATCTCAATCCCATCACCACAATAAAAGGGATCATGACCAGGACCAGTAACGCCACGGTGACCCAGTCCGCCGAGGCGATGGATGGGTTGAATAACTCAACCCCCACCAGGTATCGACGATTTGATGGAAGCGCGCCGGGTTGGCCTGCGGGTTCTGGCTGAGCGCAAGAAACTCTTGCCGGACCGATACCGGCATTCTGCCCAGGTTCCAGTAATTCTGCACCGCATAACGTAGCCACATACAGGTCGCAATGACAAATTACGGTTCCGATGGCCAGCGCTAATATACGTGCGCAAATCCACGCCACAGGGAGGAGTAGCGACTTTTTTGTCATGGTTGTCTGAACCGGTAGCCTACGCCGCGAACGTTAACCAGCACGCCGGAAATACCCGCCGCTTCGAGTTTTTTACGCAGGTTATAAATATGGGTATCCACCACACGCTCCAGGGCTTCACTTTCCGGCAAACAGTGCTCCAGTAAATGCTGGCGGGAAAAAGGTCGTGAAGGAGAGCGCATAAGCGTGGTCAGTAGTGAAAATTCGGTTGGGGTGAGGTCTAACGTCCGCGGTGTGTTGTTCCCGTCGACAATACTCGCCACGATGGCCGTGACATCCACTTCAAGTGATTGCCAGCGAAGGATCTCTTCCTTTGTTTCTTTTTTATTGCTACGGCGCAGTACCGCCTGTACCCGAGCAACAACTTCTCCCGGATGGTAAGGCTTAACAACATAATCATCAGCGCCATAGCGCAGAGCGCCAATACGATCGGGAGTATCGCCCATGGCGGTGACCATGATCACCGGAACATCATTTTTGCGACGCAGGCCAGCCAGGACTTCGGTGCCGTTAAGCCCCGGAAGCATCACATCCAGCAGAATCAGATCGGGTTTCCACCGGTGCGCCATATCCAGCCCGGAAAGTCCATCTCCGGTAATGACGACATCGTAATTTTCACGGCATAAATAGGCTTCGAGCACGCCAGCCGCATCGGCGTCATCTTCAATAATCAGCACTCTTCTGGACAACATCCATTCACCTTGACCGTTTCTTAACACTATCCCGACGATTCATTGATTTTGCCAAAGCATACTGCGCCAACATTTTGTGGCAGCTCCTGCTTCAGGAGAAGCCGGCATCTGTTAGGAGAACAGTATGATAGCGATAAAAAAAGCCCTGTATATGACCGTACCGCTTTTGACGGTCATCACATCCTGCGTACAGGCAAATGATAACGCCTCTTCCGGCTCTTTCACTATCGGGCTGGGAGGGCGCTACGCTCCGCGATATTCAGGTTCAGACAAGCAGGTATGGCAGGTGGTTCCTGTATTGCAGGGTCGTAACGGCGCTTTCTTTATTGATTCGCAGAAAGGGGTAGGGTATGACCTGCAAAACACCAGCGGCTGGTACTTCGAACATACGCTGGGGTACGATCTGGGAAGGAAGGATAAAAACGCCAGCTGGCGGGCAGGGGCAAATAATTTGAAAGGGATGGGAGATATTGATGTTTCCCTGAATACAGCTCTTGCCGTCGGCTGGCAGGCTTTTTCCTGGCTCAGTGTTGAAGGTAAAGCGACGCTGCCTTTAACGGACAGCCAGGGGGTAAGCTACCAGGCATCCTTCACGTTTATTCCCGTACAAACTGGCCAGGACACGTTCGCCTTTCAAACGGCGGCCCTGTTTGGCGACAAGCGTTACCTGAATACCTGGTATGGCGTGAATTTGCAGCAGAGCCAGCGCTCAGCTTATAGCCGCTATTCAGCACCGGGGGGATTTTATGGCATAGACAACAGTCTGGTCTGGAGCCACCAGTTTGATGCCCACTGGGGCACGGTTTTGAGTGCTGACTATACCTGGCTTGGGGAGCATGCTAATGAAAGCCCGATCGTGTTACGACGTAACGAGGCGGCACTGACAGCAGCTGTCACATGGACATTTTAGGTCGGAAAGTATGGCGTGCGTTTTGCCGGGAAAGGTCAAAATTGAGTGAGTCGGCATTGTCTGGCAGATAGGCAACCAGAAGCGAGACCTGATGTTAACCGCGCCGGAAAGCCGGGTGCGGTCAGCGTGTCGCCGTCGGGCGTTCGCCTAATGAACCCAACGACGATCGAGAGCGCCATATGCGTGCCGGAGGAGTTTATGAAAAACGCCATCGCTGGTCCGCAGGGAAGTTGTTGGACACGTGGTGCACGGTTGGCATCAGAGTACCGTGAGTGAAAACAGCGCGAGTCATATACAAACGAGTAAGCAGCCGGTGGAGGACAAGATGGAGCCTATGAATTTCATGGGGTAGAGTTGTAACTATGGTTGGGTTACGCGTCCTGATATTCTATTTAACATAATATACATTATGCGCACCAATGTTGTAGCAGTTAAGTTGTAACATCTGGCCTGGGGCTGCGGATGTTTTCCTGGACTGTTATGTTGTGATCCCAAGATGCTGCCGGTACTTCACAGGACTCATTGCACCTAATGATAGCTTGATACGTTTCTCGTTATACCAGCGTATGTACCTGTCCA
>OKVR01000218.1_pt1 | contig 20421 bp, 26 predicted proteins | sample 1606891 | NCBI WGS metagenome assembly OKVR01 (sample SAMN03281011, study PRJEB24777) | human gut metagenome | isolation source: fecal sample PR176 from 1 month old male Indian infant, caesarean delivered... | place: Singapore | collected 2006-01-13 | reverse complement strand
AACGCCACGCCGGATCAGGTACGCAAGCTGTTCCGCAACTGCCGTCTGGTTGGGGCGCCGCTTTCCGCCTCGCGCACGTCATGTTCGGCCGAAATATTGAGGTCGCTACCTTCCGTGGCCATCACGAGGACACACTACCGATCGCGTCACCTCCCAGCGGGGCCAGAACGGCATGCTGCTGCGTGATAATATCTTCGGCTCGATCGAAGAGGACGCCCCAGCGTCGCGACTTCACCATCAACAGCCTCTATTACAGCGTGGCGGACTTTACCGTTCGCGACTACGTCGGCGGCATGAAGGATCTGCAGGACGGCGTGATCCGCCTGATCGGCAATCCGGAAACCCGCTATCGCGAGGATCCGGTACGCATGCTGCGCGCGGTGCGCTTCGCCGCCAAGCTGGATATGACCATCAGTCCGGAAACGGCCGAACCGCTGCCGCGGCTGGCCGCCCTGCTCCACGACGTGCCGCCGGCGCGCCTGTTCGAAGAAGTGCTCAAGCTGCTGCAGGCCGGGCATGGCTATCAGACCTACCTGCTGCTGCGGGAATACAACCTGTTCCAGCCGCTGTTCCCGACCATCACCCGCTACTTTACCGAGCGCGGCGATAGCCCGATGGAGCGGATCATCAACCAGGTGCTGAAGACACCGATACCCGCATTCGTAACGACATGCGCGTCAATCCGGGCCTTCCTGTTCGCAGTGATGTTCTGGTATCCGCTGCTGGAGACGGCGTCAGAAAATCGCCCAGGAGAGCGGTCTGGCATACTATGACGCCTTCGCCCTGGCGATGAACGACGTACTGGACGAAGCCTGCCGTACGCTGGCGATCCCTAAGCGCATCACCACCCTGATCCGCGATATCTGGCAGCTGCAGCTGCGCATGTCCCGTCGCCAGGGCAAACGCGCCTGGAAGCTGATGGAGCATCCGAAATTCCGCGCCGCCTACGATCTGCTGGAGCTACGCGCTGGCGCTGAAAACAACGGCGAACTGCAGCGTCTGACCAAATGGTGGGGCGAATTTCAGGTCGCCGCGCCGCCGGCGCAAAAAGATATGCTCAACGACCTCGGGGACGATCCGGCGCCGCGCCGTCGCCACCGCCGTCCGCGCAAGCGCGCGCCACGCCAGGGTAACGCATGACCCTGGCCTATATCGCCCTCGGCAGTAACCTCGCTTCGCCACTGGCGCAGGTGCAGGCGGCTATCCACGCCCTGGGCGAAATTCCGCACAGCCGCGTGGTGAACGTCTCTTCGTTCTACCGCACGCCGCCGCTGGGCCCGCAGGATCAGCCAGACTATCTCAACGCCGCCGTCGCGCTGGAAACCACGCTGTCCCCTGAGGCGCTGCTCGATCACACCCAGCGCATTGAGCTGCAGCAGGGTCGGGTGCGCAAAGCCGAACGCTGGGGGCCGCGCACCCTCGATCTCGACATTATGCTGTTTGGCGATGCGCTCATTAACAGCGAGCGCCTGACCGTTCCGCACTACGATATGAGAAACCGCGGCTTTATGCTCTGGCCGCTGTTCGAGATCGCCCCGGACCTCCACTTTCCTGACGGCATGGCGCTGCGCGCCGTGCTGGATGATCTCGGCGCGGCAAAGCCCGCTATCTGGTAATTCCCTCTCCTTTTTTAGCATTTGCGGCGATCGTCGTAATCGGTTGCCCAAAATCATTGCCCCTCTGAATGCTGCTGTTAGAATGCCGGTTAATATGACTTTCATCATCAGGAAATGTTATGAAACCGACCACCATTGCCCTGCTGCAGAAATGCAAACAGGAAAAGAAGCGCTTTGCCACCATTACCGCCTACGACCATAGCTTCGCGAAGCTGTTCGCCGATGAAGGCATTAATGTGCTGCTGGTGGGCGACTCGCTGGGAATGACGGTGCAGGGTCACGACTCCACCCTGCCGGTCACCGTAGAAGATATCGCCTATCACACCCGCGCCGTCCGCCGCGGCGCGCCGAACAGCCTGCTGCTCGCCGATCTGCCGTTTATGGCCTACGCCACGCCGGAGCAGGCCTTCGAAAATGCCGCCGTCGTGATGCGCGCTGGCGCCAATATGGTCAAACTCGAAGGCGGCGCCTGGCTGGCCGAGACCGTGAAGATGCTGGCGGAACGCGCGGTGCCGGTTTGCGGCCATCTCGGCCTGACGCCGCAGTCGGTGAACGTCTTCGGTGGCTATAAAGTGCAGGGACGCGGCGATGCGGCGCAGACCCTGTTTGAAGACGCGTTAGCGCTGGAAGCGGCAGGCGCGCAACTGCTGGTGCTGGAGTGTGTCCCGGTCGCCCTGGCGAAACGCATCACCGAAGCCCTGACCATTCCGGTGATCGGTATCGGCGCGGGCAACGTCACCGATGGGCAGATCCTGGTGATGCATGACGCTTTCGGCATTACCGGCGGCCACATTCCGAAATTTGCCAAGAATTTCCTTGCCGAGGCGGGCGACATCCGCGCCGCGGTGCGGCAGTATATGGCTGAAGTGGAGTCCGGCGTTTATCCGGGCGAAGAACACAGTTTCCATTAAGGAGTCTTGTTGTGCTGATTATAGAATCCGTGCTGCTGCTGCGTCAGCATATCCGCCGTCTGCGTCAGGAAGGCAAGCGTATCGCGCTGGTCCCGACGATGGGCAACCTGCATGATGGTCATATGAAGCTGGTTGATGAAGCCAAAGCCAGCGCGGACGTGGTGGTGGTCAGTATTTTCGTCAATCCGATGCAGTTTGACCGCGCCGATGACCTGGCGCGCTACCCGCGCACCCTACAGGATGATTGTGAAAAGCTGAACAAGCGTCATGTCGATTTTGTCTTCGCGCCGACGCCGGCGGAAGTCTACCCGCAGGGCACCGAAGGCCAGACCTACGTCGACGTCCCCGGCCTGTCCACCATGCTGGAAGGCGCCAGCCGCCCGGGCCATTTCCGCGGCGTATCGACCATCGTCAGTAAGCTGTTTAACCTGGTTCAGCCTGACGTCGCCTGCTTTGGCGAGAAAGACTTCCAGCAGCTGGCGCTGATCCGCAAGATGGTTGCCGACATGGGCTACGATATCGATATTATCGGCGTGCCGATCGTCCGCGCCAAGGATGGCCTGGCGCTAAGCTCGCGTAACGGCTACCTGACCACCGACCAGCGCAAAATCGCTCCCGGCCTGTATAAAGTGCTGAGCGCGGTGGGCGGAAAAACTGGCCGCCGGCGACCGTCAGCTCGACGAGATCATCGCTATCGCCGAACAGGAGCTGAACGAGAAAGGTTTCCGCGCCGACGACATTCAGATCCGCGATGCCGACACCCTGCTTGAACTGACCGACGCCAGCCAGCGCGCGGCTGATCCTGATGGCCGCCTGGCTCGGTCAGGCCCGCCTGATCGACAACCAGATCGTCACGCTCGGTCAGTAGACAGCGGTAAAAATCGGGCAATACTTGCCCGGGCTTTTCTCAGGGCGGACGTCGTGTCCGCTCTGCTACATTAAGGTTGAAGGGTAGAAGTTATGATGCGTAATATGCTGCAGGGCAAGCTCCACCGCGTAAAAGTGACGCAGGCTGACCTGCACTATGAAGGTTCCTGCGCCATTGACCAGGACTTCCTGGATGCGGCCGGTATTCTGGAGAATGAAACCATTCACCTCTGGAACGTCACCAACGGCAACCGTTTCTCCACCTACGCCATTGCCGCCGAGCGGGGCTCCAGAATCATCTCCGTTAACGGCGCCGCCGCGCACTGCGCCAGTGTCGGCGATATCCTGATCATCGCCAGCTTCGTCACCATGTCTGACGAAGAGGCGCGCCGCTGGCAGCCCAACATCGCCTACTTCGAAGGCGACAACGAAATGAAGCGCCAGGCAAAAGCGATTCCGGTGCAGGTCGCCTGATGACCACGGCGCCGACGCTCAGGCGCAGCGCCGAAGTTTACCCCTGCGGCTGGTTACTGATCAGCCGCGACATCGTCTCCAGCGAATCCGTGCGTAAGATATATAACCGCTTTAGCAGAAACGGATTGTCCCCCGGCTTCACCTTCCCACGCACCGTCGTCACCGCCATATGAAACCCGGCGTCATTCGCCGCCTGCACCGCCGTGGCGTTATAGCCGCCGAAGGGATAGGAAAGGTAGAGCACATGTGGATTAAACTGGCTCAGCGCCCGACGCGAGCGGGCAAAAGTCAAACAGAATATTATGGTAGTTGCGGCTGAATAAGATCGGCCGCCGGCTGGCGTCCACCCGGTGGAGAAAGTGGGTATGCGACTGAATGTCAAAGACGTCCTGGATCTGCCGGAGCTCAGAAATGCTCATGAACTGCAGCGATTTCGGATCCCATTGCTGCGGATGACGCTTAATACGCGATGAAATAATAAAGGCGGTGGCGTGGAAGCCATACTGTTTCAGCACCGGATAGGCGTAGCGATTACCGATTTCAAGCCGTCATCGAAGGTGATGGCGACTGCCCGCGCCGGAAGGTTGATTTTATTGCGCACGTAGCCTTCCAGCTGATAGAGGGTCAGCGTGGTATAACCCTGATCCCGCAGCCAGGTCATCTGGTTATTAAAGGCGCGTACCGAGGTGGTGGTCGAGGTATGGCGGAAACGGGTGTTCTCTTCGTCACGCAGAATATGGTGATAGGTCAGCACGGGGATCCCGTTATCCTCCTGCGCATCCAGACTGCTGACCCACGCCAGCCGGTCGCCAATGCGGATCTGAAACCAGGTCTGATTGAGCCGGTCCTTCAGCTTGCTGAGGATCGGATAGCGCAGATTATTGGCCAGCGTGCCGAACGGCGCGCTGCTCACTGAGGGAGCGTCATAGAGCGGCGTATCTTTCCAGGTGAGTAAATTCTGATTACTCAGCGGCTTATTGAGATCCCCAAGACGGTCCTCCACCCGCTGCTTACCCTGCACTGGCTCCAGATGGCCCTTGTCAATAAACCCGGTGCCGAAGCCGAAGCGAAACTCATAGTAATCAGCCGCCGTCGGGACAACCGCGAGGATTTGCCCGGCACGCACATTGCCGACGCTGACCACATGGTTCCCCACCTGCGCCCAGATAACCGCGTCTTCGGTGGTTTGCATATAGCGCACAGGCTTGCCCTGCTGGCTAAGCAGACTGGCAGAGGCGCTGAGTGAGGTCAGTAAAAGAAGCAGAGTAAAAAATCGGGCAAGCATGCGCATCAAACCGGTAAACCATCAACGGCGGTTATTGTAACAAAAGCGGCATCTGTCCCGCTGCTTAATTTCCAAAGGTATCATGACGCAACCGGAACGGGGGGTTCTTCTGCTGCTGATGCCACAGGCTGCTCACCATCGGACCGCCCGCGCTGACGATAGCCTGGCGAAACGCCTCGCTGCTTAACGTATTCCGCAGCAGATACATTCGCTCAAGTAATGAATAGCTGACGCCGGAGATCACTTCGCAGTGGGTATGTTTGTGGCTCATCAGCGCCGCGGCCCGATAAGGCGCCGCGCCGGTTCTGTCGGTAAGGAAAATGACCCCGTCCCCGGAGTCGGTGGCATGCAGCGCATCGCACATCATCCGGCTCAACATATTGCTGCTGAGATTGCGCCAGTAATTGACCGCCCGGCACTGGGCCAGTGGACCAAATTTTTGTTCAAGACGATCCAGCATCTCCTGCGCCAGCTCATCGTGGCAGGTAATGACCCAACCAAGCATGCTTCCCTCCTTAGCCAGCCAACAATGTAGCAAGGGGAAGATGGCGTATCGGTGATGGCGGTCAAAGATAAGCGGTTAGCGCTTCGCGTATTGGCGTCCGGAAGCGCTAACCGTGATGAGTATCAGCTACGCAGGCCGCGGCCGCGCTGGATTAACGACCAGCAGAGGAGATAGAAGGCGACGATGAAGACCACCAGCACCGCAAAGGTGGTCACCAGCGGCACATCGTTGATACCGAGGAAGCCGAAGCGGAAACCGCTGATCATGTAGACGATGGGGTTCAGATGCGACAGCCCCTGCCAGAACGGCGGCAGCAGGGTCAGCGAGTAGAACACCCCGCCGAGATAGGTCAGCGGCGTCAGCACAAAGGTCGGGATCAGGCTGATGTCATCGGAAGGTCTTGGCCAAACACCGCGTTCAGCAGCCCGGCCAGCGAGAACAGCACCGCGGTAAGGAGCAGCGTCAGGGCGACAAACAGCCAGGAGTGAACCTGGAACGGCACAAAGAACAGCGACACCGCGGTCACCAGGATGCCCACGCACAGCCCGCGCGCCACCCCGCCGCCCACATAGCCGGCGATAATCACGTGCGTCGGCACCGGCGCCACCAGCAGCTCCTCAATGTTGCGCTGAAACTTGGCGCTGAAGAACGACGAGGCGACGTTGGCGTAAGCGTTGGTGATCACCGCCATCATGATCAGGCCCGGCACGATAAACTGCATATAGGTAAAGCCATGCATCTCGCCGATGCGCGAGCCGATCAGGTTGCCGAAAATCACGAAGTACAGGGTCATGGTAATCACCGGCGGCACCAGCGTCTGCACCCAGATGCGCATAAAACGGTGGATCTCTTTGGTCCAGATGCTTTTCAGCGCGACCCAATAAAGCTGCATCATGCTGACTCTCCTTTTCGCTCATGCACCAGGGTGACAAACAGCTCTTCCAGACGGTTGGCTTTGTTACGCATACTCAGTACCTGCACCCCCTGGGCGCTCAGCTGCGCGAAGACGCTGTTAATCCCCTGCTCGCGCAGGACCTCCACTTCCAGCGTCGAGGTATCGACCAGCTGATACTGGTAGCCCTCGAGCTTCGGCACCGGGCTTTTTGGCGCGAGGTCGAGAATAAAGGTCTCTGACTTCAGCTTCGACAGCAGCGCTTTCATCGAGGTGTTTTCCACCAGGGTACCGTGCTGGATGATGCCGATGTTGCGGCACAACATTTCGGCCTCTTCGAGATAGTGGGTGGTCAGAATAATGGTGGTTCCGCGATCGTTGAGATCCTTGAGGAAGCCCCACATCGAGCGGCGGAGTTCGATATCGACGCCGGCGGTCGGCTCGTCGAGGATCAGCAGCTTCGGCTCATGCATCAACGCGCGAGCGATCATCAGGCGGCGCTTCATCCCGCCGGAGAGCATCCGCGCGCGTTCACTGCGTTTTTCCCACAGATCGAGCTGTTTTAAGTACTTTTCGCTGCGGGCGATGGCTTCTTTACGCTCAACGCCGTAGTAGCCCGCCTGGTTAACGACGATCTGCTGCACGGTCTCGAACGGGTTAAAGTTAAACTCCTGCGGCACCAGGCCAAGCTGGCGCTTGGCGTTGACGACATCTTTCTCCAGATCGTAGCCAAAGACATTGACCTGACCGGAGGTTTTGTTCACCAGCGAGCTGATGATGCCGATCGTCGTGGATTTTCCCGCCCCGTTCGGGCCCAGCAGGGCATAGAAATGCCCCCGCTTCAACCTGCAGGTCGATTCCCCGCAGTGCCTGAACCCCGCCGGGGTAGGATTTTTTTGAGCTGTTTTAATTCCAGAGCAATGGTCATTAAATATCTCTTCTCGTGTCATGACACGTCATTAACCCGCCTGACTGACGTTTGCGCTGTACTCGCGCGGCCAGCGCATCTGCAGCCTGAAGTATCACGGGTTAAGATGGTTTTAAAAAAGGTGAGCTTACCCTATATTAGCGCAACGCACTTACTTGGTTACAGGCCGATAACGTCCATGAATGATATAGATACACTCATCAGCAACAATGCACTATGGTCAAAAATGCTGGTGGAAGAGGACCCCGGCTTTTTTGAGAAACTGTCGCAAACGCAGAAACCGCGCTTCCTGTGGATTGGCTGTTCTGACAGCCGCGTTCCCGCTGAGCGACTCACCGGCCTGGAGCCAGGCGAACTGTTTGTGCATCGTAACGTGGCGAATCTGGTGATCCACACCGACCTCAACTGCCTGTCGGTGGTACAGTATGCCGTCGATGTCCTTGAAGTTGAGCACATCATTATCTGCGGCCACTACGGCTGCGGCGGCGTGCAGGCGGCGGTGGAGAACCCGGAGCTGGGGCTCATCGACAACTGGCTGCTGCATATCCGCGATATCTGGTTTAAACACAGCTCGCTGCTGGGGGAAATGCCGGAGGAGCGCCGTCTGGATACTCTTTGTGAACTGAACGTGATGGAGCAGGTATACAACCTGGGACATTCGACGATTATGCAATCGGCGTGGAAAGCGCGGACAGAAAAGTCACCATCCACGGCTGGGCATACGGCATTCACGACGGACTGCTGCGCGATCTGGATGTGACCGCCGTGAGCCGGGAAACCCTCGAACAGCGCTATCGCCACGGGATCTCCAACCTCAAGATCAAGCACATCAACCACAAATAGCCTTCAGACTTAGCCGCTCAGGCGCGAGCGGCGCGCGCCTGAGTGGAATATTCCCTTACTCGTCCAGCAGGGTGACTTTGCCGATATACGGCAGATGGCGGTAGCGCTGAGCGTAGTCGATACCGTAGCCCACCACGAACTCGTCCGGAATGGCGAAACCGACGAACTCAACCGGGACATTCACTTCACGGCGGCTTGGTTTATCCAGCAGCGTACAAATGGCCAGCGACTTCGGCTCGCGCAGGCTGAGGATCTCACGCACTTTAGACAGGGTATTGCCGGAGTCGATGATGTCTTCCACGATCAGTACGTCTTTACCACGGATGTCTTCGTCCAGATCTTTGAGGATTTTCACATCACGGGTGGTGGACATGCCGCTGCCGTAGCTCGAGGCGGTCATAAAATCGACTTCATGCGGCACCTGCACTTCACGGCACAGGTCGGCCATGAACATAAACGAGCCGCGCAGCAGCCCCACCAGCACCATTTCGCTGCCGCTGTCCTGATAATGTTCGTTGATTTGACGACCCAGTTCCGCGATGCGCGCTTTGATCTCGGATTCCGGGATCATCACTTCTACAGTATGTTTCATAAGACTAACCATTTGATTCTAAATATAAATCATCAAAGCCGCTGCTTTCGCCCCGACGATGACCGGCAAGCCATCCAGTATACCAGCAAAAAGAAATCTGCGGTGCAGGGATTAATAAAGCCATATTTGTGATTCCGATCACACTTGTTAAATCCTATAATTAATTGCAGTTAAAAAATTAACAAACACATGAGTAACTTTCTATGGCTGAAACAAAGTCTCAACAATCAAGGCTCCTGGTGACGCTGACTGCGCTATTTGCAGCGTTCTGCGGCCTCTATCTTTTAATCGGCGGAGCATGGCTGGTCGTGCTTGGCGGCTCCTGGTACTACCCCATCGCCGGTCTGGTGATGCTGGGCGTGACCGTGATGCTGCTGCGCGGCAAGCGCGCTGCGCTGTGGCTGTACGCCGCACTGCTGCTGGCGACCATGATCTGGGGCGTCTGGGAAGTCGGCTTCGACTTCTGGGCGCTGACGCCGCGTAGCGACATCCTCGTCTTCTTTGGTATCTGGCTGATCCTGCCTTTTGTCTGGCGTCGTCTGCCGGTGCCTTCCGCTGGCGCCGTAGGCGCGCTGGTCGTCGCCCTGCTGATCAGCGGCGGCATGCTGACCTGGGCTGGTTTTAACGACCCGCAGGAGATCAACGGCACCCTGAGCGCCGACGCCACCCCGGCCGCGCCGATCTCCACCGTTGCCGACGGCGACTGGCCGGCCTATGGCCGCAACCAGGAAGGTCAGCGCTTCTCCCCGCTGAAGCAGATTAACGCCGACAACGTGAAGAACCTGAAGGAAGCCTGGGTGTTCCGCACCGGCGACCTGAAACAGCCGAACGATCCGGGTGAAATCACTAACGAAGTGACACCGATTAAAGTCGGCGACACGCTCTTCCTGTGTACCGCCCATCAGCGCCTGTTCGCGCTTGACGCCGCCACCGGTAAAGAGAAATGGCATTTTGACCCGCAGCTGAACGCCGACCCGTCATTCCAGCACGTCACCTGCCGCGGTGTCTCGTATCACGAAGCGAAAGCGGATAACGCCCCTGCTGACGTCGTGGCCGACTGTCCGCGCCGCATTATCCTGCCGGTGAACGATGGTCGCCTGTTCGCAGTAAACGCCGACAACGGTAAGCTGTGCGAAACCTTTGCCAACAAAGGTATTCTCAACCTGCAGACCAATATGCCAGTGACCACGCCGGGCATGTATGAACCCACTTCCCCGCCGATTATCACCGATAAGACCATCGTGATTGCCGGCGCAGTCACCGATAACTTCTCTACCCGTGAGCCGTCAGGCGTGATCCGCGGTTTTGATGTGAATACCGGGAAACTGCTGTGGGCCTTCGATCCAGGCGCGAAAGATCCGAACGCCATCCCAAGCGATGAGCATCACTTCACGCTCAACTCACCGAACTCCTGGGCGCCTGCCGCCTACGACGCCAAACTGGATCTGGTCTATCTGCCGATGGGCGTGACCACTCCGGATATCTGGGGCGGCAACCGCACGCCGGAGCAAGAGCGCTATGCCAGCTCGATTGTCGCGCTGAACGCCACCACCGGTAAACTGGCCTGGAGCTACCAGACCGTCCACCACGACCTGTGGGATATGGACATGCCTTCTCAGCCGACGCTGGCTGACATTGAAGTCAATGGCAAAACCGTGCCGGTCATCTATGCTCCGGCGAAAACCGGCAACATCTTCGTGCTGGATCGTCGTAACGGCGAGCTGGTGGTCCCGGCCCCGGAAAAACCGGTCCCGCAGGGCGCCGCCAAAGGCGATTATGTGGCCAAAACCCAGCCCTTCTCCGATCTGAGCTTCCGTCCGAAGAAAGATCTGACCGGCGCGGACATGTGGGGCGCCACCATGTTCGACCAGCTGGTGTGCCGCGTGATTTTCCACCAGATGCGCTATGAAGGTATCTTTACCCCGCCGTCTGAGCAGGGTACCCTCGTCTTCCCGGGTAACCTGGGGATGTTTGAATGGGGCGGCATCTCCGTCGATCCGAACCGTCAGGTGGCTATCGCCAACCCAATGGCGCTGCCGTTCGTCTCTAAACTGATCCCACGCGGCCCGGGCAACCCAATGGAACCGCCGAAAGATGCGAAAGGCTCAGGCACCGAGTCCGGCGTGCAGCCGCAGTACGGTGTCCCTTACGGCGTCACCCTGAACCCGTTCCTGTCGCCGTTCGGCCTGCCGTGCAAACAGCCGGCATGGGGCTATATCTCCGCGCTGGATCTAAAAACCAACGAAGTGGTATGGAAAAAACGTATCGGTACTCCGCAGGATAGCCTGCCGTTCCCGATGCCGGTTAAACTGCCGTTCACCATGGGTATGCCGATGCTGGGTGGGCCAATCTCCACGGCGGGTAACGTCCTGTTCATCGGCGCGACCGCGGATAACTACCTGCGCGCGTACAATATGAGCAATGGTGAGAAACTGTGGGAAGCCCGTCTGCCAGCCGGCGGCCAGGCGACTCCGATGACTTACGAAGTGAATGGCAAACAGTATGTTGTCATCTCTGCCGGCGGTCACGGCTCGTTCGGCACAAAAATGGGCGATTATATCGTCGCCTATGCGCTCCCGGATGAGGCGAAATAAAAACGCGAAAACGGCAACGAAAGTTGCCGCTTTTTTTTGTCTTGATCCCCTATTTCCACGCGCCAGGGCTATACCGCCCTAAACCGTGAACCCCAACATCATCCCGGTGTCTTCATGTTCCAGCAGGTGGCAGTGGGCCATATAGGCAAACTCCTTCGGCGCCGGATGATCAAACTTCACTAATACTTCACTCACGTCCCCTTCCACACGAACGGTGTCTTTCCAGCCGCTACGATGCGCCGCTGGCGGCTTGCCGTTTTCGCTCAGGATGCGGAACTGGGTGCCGTGGATATGGAACGGATGCAGCATCATGTCGCCCTTGCCGGAGATGACCCAGCGTTCATACTCTCCTCTGGCGGCGGCAAACATCGGCACATTCATGTCGAAGGCTTTGCCGTTGATGCGGTTGGCGTTATGGAAATCAAACCCCTTAGCCGACGACATACCATGATTCATGCCGGACCCGTGGTTCATGTTGCTCATGTCGCCGTGGTGCATACCCCCCATGTCGCCCATCCCGCCGTGCCCCATCATGCCGTGATCCATTCCGGCCATCGCCTGATCGCCATATTTCTCCATCAGCGCCTGCATGCCCATCCTGTCAAGCATCGGATCCATCGACAGCTGGAGCTGACGCTGCGTCAGCCCCGTCAGGGACGGTAGCGCCGGCAGAGCGGCCAGGGTATCCAGCAGCTTACCTGAGGCAGGAATAACCAGCGGCTGGACGCGCAGTACCGGCTGTGGTTTATCGAAAGGCGCAATGGCCATGCCCATCTGGCTCACCGGCAGGGTCACCAGATCAAAAGGTTTACCGTCGCTGGTGTCCACCAGCACCTCAAAACGCTCCCCCATCAAGACCGGCAGTTCATTGACCTTCACCGGCTCCGCCAGCAGACCGCCGTCGCTGGCCACCACGTACAGCGGGCGCTTATCACTGGTCGCAAAATTGAGGGAACGGGCATTACAGCCGTTCAGCAAGCGCAGACGTAGCCAGCCGCGCGGGGCGGCATGTTCAGGATAGAGAGCGCCATTGGTCAACAGCGTATCGCCAAACCAGCCGACGGCGGCGCTCATGACATCCAGCTGATAATCAATTTCGCCAGCGGCGGTAAACTTCTTGTCCTGTACGATAACCGGTACATCATCGATTCCCCACTGCTTCGGCAACAGCAGGCGTCCGCTCTCTTCATCCTCGATCAGCACCAGCCCGCCAGCCCCATCGCCACCTGCCGACCGGTGGTCCCGTGCTGATGGGGGTGAAACCAGCAGGTGGCCGCCCGTTGCGTTGGCGTGAAGCTCACCGTCCGAGTGGAGCCCGGGGCGATAACCCCCATGCGGTCCCCCGGTCGACCTCGCCCGGTACCTCCAGACCATGCCAGTGCAGCGTGGTCTCTTCTGCCAGCTGGTTAGTAATGTCCACCGTGATGGTCTTCCCCTGCGTCAGCTGCAGCGCGGGCCCCAGCAGCGAGCCGTTATACCCCCAGGTGGTGGCGTTCATCGCGCCAAACTGCGTTTTGCCCGCCTGGATGGTCAGCGCGATACGGTTGCGCGCATCGGCCGTCAACAGCGACGGTACCGGCAGGGCCGGGCGACTGGCTGCAAAGACCGCACGGCTCCAAAGCGGTAACGCGCTGGCCATGCTGACCGCGGCGGTCAGTTTGAGGAAGTCTCGACGTTGCATATTCACATCCTTTTATTCTGCGGGCGAATATTTGAGCTTAAACCCTACCGTAACGGGAAGGTCAAGCAGAAGAGTGAGAATAAAGATCGGCGCTGTGTAAAGAAGTATGCTAATTTGAAGCGTCGGTGATCTAACGGTAGAAAAAATGAAGACGCTTTTCAGAACAATGGTACTCGGCAGCCTGCTTACTCTCTCCGCCAACAGCTACGCGCTCAGCGAATCCGAAGCGGAAGACATGGCTGATTTAACCGCGGTTTTTGTGTTTCTGAAAAACGACTGTGGCTACCAGAACCTGCCCAACACGCAGATCCGGCGCGCCCTGGTGTTCTTTGCCCAACAGAACCAGTGGGACCTGAGCAACTACGACAGCTACAACATGAAAGCGCTTGGCGAAGACAGCTATCGCGATCTCAGCGGCATTAACCTTCCGACGGCGAAAAAATGTAAAGCGCTGGCCCGCGATTCACTTAGCCTGCTGGCTTACGTCAAATAATTTCCCGCGCGGGCGGCAACGCGCCGCGCTTTTCCCCTCCTCACCCGCCTCTAATATTTACCATTATTATTTTTATATAAAATAAACCTTATATATATCGCAATACATAAATCCAATAAATAAATTAAACCCGTACTAACAGCCTTTTCCAGGAAAAAAACAATAAAATATCCCTAATGATATATTGCAAAATAAAAAACAGCCTTTTAGAATCCGTTGAAAATATATCTACTTCATGGACTGAAATTGTGAATATCTCGCTGACTCTTCGTATTATTCCACTCGCCGCTATGTTATTAGCCGGCTGTAGCAATACCGCCTCTCGCCAGCAGGTAAAACCGCTCACCACTCCGCTAACGTCACAGCAGCAGGCAGAACAGGAGCGCGCGGCTAGCGAACAAGCGCGTATTGAATCCTGCCGACAGGCGCTGGACTCGCTAAAAGAGGTTAACCCACAGCAGGCAACCAAACTTAGCAATGACTTCAATGCCTTAGTGCGTGCGGCATCACAATACAACAGCGTGCGCGAGAAAGTGGCGGATCCCACCCGGCTTGGCATTGACTCCATGTATCAGTTTAAATCCATCAAACTATGCGCCGATATCCAGAAAACGCTGATCGATAGCCTGGTACAGCGGGGTGAAAGCAAACAGCCATGAACAGAGCCGCCACGCTGACCCTCAACGCGCCCCTGCTGATGCTCGTCGCGGCGCTGGCGCTTTCAACACCGTTCTTCGCCGGCGCCGCGCCGGCGTTTCTTGACTACGCCCAGCAGCAAACCCAGGCGCATGAAAAAGCGATGCTGCAACCGCAAAGCAAACGTCAGGCGATCGTCAAAATGCGGATAATAAAAAAACGACGCCTAATACCGCGCAATTGCAAAAAAGAATCGCCAGCCAGCAGGCGACCATTGAACAAAAGATAAAACTATTCAGCAATTAAAAAAATCAGCTTGCTAACACTCCGGCCACCGAAACCTCCATCGCGAATGAGCAAGCGGCATTAAATAACAAAATAAAAGAATTACAGGTCGCCTTAACCGCCGCCACCGCGAAAAATTGAGGCGTTAATTAAAAAAGAAAGTACAGCCCAGAATACTATTCTGCAGCAAAATCAGGCCGCCGCGCTGCAGCAGATCCAACAATTAACGTCACAGCTTCAGAAAGCCGAAGCTGAAAATAAACGGCTCAGCGCCAGCCTCACCGCTCTGAATACGGATAAACAGACGCTCGCTACCCGGTTGGCCGCGATGGAAAAAGTGCAGCAGGCCGCTCCTGACCACGCAAAAGCCCTCGCCGCCGACAAGCAGTCGTTAACCACCCGGCTGGCCGTGATGGAAAAAGAGAAGCAGACCGCTCTCGAGCAGCTCAAAGCCCTTAACGCCGATAAGCAGTCGCTGGCTAACCGGCTCGCCGCGGCAGAGAAGACGCAGCAGACCGCCCTCGACCAGGTTAAAGCCCTTAACGCCGATAAGCAGTCGCTGACAAACCGGCTCGCCGCGGCAGAGAAGACGCAGCAGACCGCCTTCGACCAGGTTAAAGCCCTTAACGCCGATAAGCAGTCGCTGACAAACCGGCTCGCCGCGGCAGAGAAGACGCAGCAGACCGCTCTTGATCAGGTCAAAGCCCTTAATGCCGATAAGCAGTCGCTGGCTAACCGGCTCGCCGCGGCAGAGAAGACGCAGCAGACCGCTCTTGATCAGGTCAAAGCCCTTAATGCCGATAAGCAGTCGCTGGCTAACCGGCTCGCCGCGGCGGAAAAAGCGCCATCGAGCCGCGCCGATGCCGCCGTGGCGGTAAAAGATGAGCCCTCCGAGACGGCGGCCATAGTGGCGGCCTATCGCCTGCAGGCGGACAAAGATAACGCCCAGCTGCGGATGAAAGAGGATGAAATCCAGCTGCTGCGGACGCAGCTGACGGTCCCGCCGAGAAATACCACCGGCAAAACCGCCGCCAAACTCAGCGCGCCAGGTGAACAGCAGGCTTACGCCATCGGCGCCTCGATGGGTACAGAGGCGCTTAATGTCCTCACGACTCGTCGCACTCAGGGGGTTAACGTCGACGCTGGCCTGGTGCTGCAGGGCATCGAAGATGCTTTCAGCGGCCAGCTTCGCCTCGGCGAACAGGAGCGTAACAAAGCGCTGTTTGACATTTCACAGCAGGTTTTCCAGAACCTGAATAAAATCGAGCAGAAAACATCAGCGCGGTCAGAAATACCAGCAGGCGTTTGCGCGCAAAAAAAGGTGTGGTCTTCAAAGAGGGCGTCTACAGCCGTATCGATTACCCGGGTAAAGGAAAATTAGCGGCAACGATCTGGTGACCGTGTGATCAAAGAGATGCTGACGGACGGAACGGTGATCAATGATATGGAGACGAAAAGATCAGGCGCTTACCCAGAAACTGGATGCCTATCCCCCGGTATTTCGCGGGCCGCTGAAGCGCCTGCAGAACCACGGCTCCGTGACGCTGGTCGTCCCGCCCGACAAAGCCTATGGCAGTAAAGGGTTGCCACCAAAGATGCCCCCCAGGCGCCACCATGGTCTATTCCGTGCGGATAGTGGATAGCCAACCCGCGCCGACAAAATAGTCCCGTCCCCCCACCGCCCTCTCCGGGCGGTGCTGTTATTCCTGCCGCATTGCTGCAATAACCGCCGTGCATCCTCATCTATAGTTGTCTATGATGTTGCACTCGTTTTACGGGTGTAACAGATGTTAACGAAGGAGGAGCCTCACCGTGGCCGATAATCCACTGTGGCATGAAACGCTGCATGACCATTTTGGTCAGTACTTTAGCGTTGATAACGTGCTGTACCACGAAAAAACCGATCATCAGGATCTGATCATCTTTGACAACCGCGCCTTTGGCCGGGTGATGGCGCTGGATGGCGTCGTGCAAACCACCGAACGCGATGAGTTTATCTATCACGAAATGATGACCCACGTGCCGCTGCTGGCTCACGGCAACGCCAAGCATGTCCTGATCATCGGCGGCGGCGATGGCGCGATGCTGCGCGAAGTCTCTCGTCATCGCAGCATCGAAAGCATCACCATGGTGGAAATCGACGCCGGGGTGGTCTCATTCTGCCGCCAGTACCTGCCCAACCATAGCGCCGGCGCCTATGACGATCCGCGCTTTACGCTGGTAATTGATGATGGCGTCAATTTTGTTAACCAGACGACGCAAACGTTTGATGTGATCATTTCGGACTGTACCGACCCTATTGGCCCGGGGGAAAGCCTCTTCACCTCGGCTTTTTATGAAGGCTGCAAACGCTGCCTGAATCCGGGATGGGAGTTTTCGTTGCGCAGAACGGCGTCTGCTTCCTGCAGCAGGATGAAGCGGTCGGTAGCCATCGCAAACTGAGCCACTATTTTCGCGACGTCAGCTTCTACCAGGCGGCGATTCCGACCTATTACGGCGGGATAATGACCTTTGCCTGGGCGAGCGACAACGAGGCGCTGCGCCATCTTTCCAGCGAAATCATTCAGGCGCGCTTTCACAAAGCCAACCTGACCTGCCGTTACTACAATCCGGCAATCCATACGGCGGCCTTCGCCTTACCACAATATCTGCATGATGCTCTGTCCGCACCGTGAAGCGAAATAAGGGGTGAACTAAATTGAAAAATTGAAGCTGCACGGCTTTAACAACCTGACCAAAAGCCTGAGTTTTTGTATCTACGATATCTGTTACGCCAAAACGGCAGAAGAGCGCGACGGCTACATCGCCTATATCGACGAACTCTATAACGCCAATCGCCTGACAGAGATCCTGACCGAAACCTGCTCTATTATTGGCGCTAATATCCTGAATATCGCCCGCCAGGATTATGAACCCCAGGGCGCCAGCGTGACCATTCTGGTTAGCGAAGAGCCCGTCGACCCGCGGCTTATCGACCAGACCGAACACCCCGGCCCGCTACCTGAAACCGTGGTCGCCCATCTCGATAAAAGCCATATCTGCGTGCATACCTATCCGGAGAGCCACCCGGAAGGCGGTCTGTGCACCTTCCGCGCCGATATCGAAGTCTCTACCTGCGGGGTTATTTCACCGCTCAAAGCGCTGAATTATCTGATCCACCAGCTGGAATCGGACATTGTAACCATTGACTACCGCGTGCGCGGCTTTACCCGCGACATCAATGGGATGAAGCATTTTATCGATCATGAAATCAACTCAATTCAGAACTTTATGTCTGACGATATGAAGTCGCTGTATGACATGGTCGACGTCAACGTTTACCAGGAAAATATCTTCCATACCAAAATGTTGCTCAAGGAGTTTGACCTTAAGCACTACATGTTCCATACCCGACCGGAAGAGTTGACCGCTGAAGAGCGCAAGGTCATTACCGACCTGCTGTGGAAAGAGATGCGCGAGATTTACTACGGCCGCAATATTCCTGCCGTGTAATGCCTCAAATGCCCGGCGGCGCTTGTGCTTGCCGGGCCTGGGTTCTGCGCCGGCTGGTAGCCGGGGCAAGGTACTCGTCGCGACCCGGGGATGTGCCCTGCGCACGCGACGCTTAGCAAGGCTACGCTTTTCCGCAGCCCGGCGCAAAATAAGTCATCAACGCTGCTGCATAAACTCACGATAGGCGGCAACTACCTGCAGGAAATCCTCAATGCCGCACAGAGAGAGGCTTTCTTCATCGTAGTAGCTCATCCCCTCCTCGATTTCGTCGCCGGAAAATTCCAGCTGATTGGCGCGGATCATCACCTCTTCGCCATCCAGCCACAGCGTATATTCATGTCCGGCACGCTGCCAGGAACGTTCACTGCCTTTCACGGTGCGCGCAGCCTGCTCCACTTCGTCAAGCAGAGCAAGATTGTCTTTCACCTCCTCGTTGAACCAGTGGCCAATCGCCTCGTGATCCATCGACATTCGCACCTTTACCACTCCGGTAATATCGCGCAGAAATTCGTAGTCCATAGTCTTTTCCTCTGCAAGGGCAATGCGTCACCGCTGCACTGTACCCATGGAGTAATTATCGCAGCAGACCGAAAGAAAAAAAGCGTAACAGGCAGGAGGTTTAGAAATAAAAATGCCCGGTGATGCAATGTTCACCGGGCATTGAGGAGTTTGTAGCCAAACGGTCAGCTGGGCTGACCGAATGGTTTTACACCGCGGTCTGGAAGATCACGCCGTCAGCTTTTTCAGTGTACTGATCCAGCTGGTTGAAGTTCAGATAGCGATAGGTATCTTCCGCTGTCTTATCCACCTGCGCCACGAAGGTCTGGTACTCTTCCGGCGTCGGCAGTTTACCGAGCAGAGAAGCTACCGCCGCCAGTTCGGCAGAGGCCAGATAGACGTTAGCGCCGGTACCTAAACGGTTCGGGAAGTTACGGGTAGAGGTGGAAACCACCGTCGCGCCGTCGGCCACGCGCGCCTGGTTACCCATACACAGGGAACAGCCAGGGATTTCGATACGCGCCCCGCTCTTACCAAATACGCTGTAGTAACCTTCTTCGGTCAGCTGCGCGGCGTCCATACGGGTTGGCGGCGCCACCCACAGGCGAGTCGGCAACTGGCCTTTGTGGCTGTCCAGCAGCTTACCGGCGGCACGGAAGTGGCCGATGTTGGTCATGCAGGAGCCGATGAACACTTCGTCGATTTTCTCGCCCTGTACGTCAGACAGCAGGCGGGCATCGTCCGGATCGTTCGGCGCGCACAGAATCGGCTCTTTGATATCCGCCAAATCGATGTCGATCACTGCCGCGTATTCCGCGTCAGCATCGGCTTCCAGCAGCTGCGGATCCGCCAGCCATTTCTCCATGCCCTGGATACGACGCTCCAGGGTACGGCGGTCGCCGTAGCCTTCGGCGATCATCCACTTCAGCAGGACGATGTTGGAGTTCAGATACTCAACGATCGGCTCTTTGTTCAGCTTGATGGTGCAACCTGCAGCAGAACGTTCAGCGGAGGCATCGGTCAGCTCGAACGCCTGCTCCACTTTCAGATCCGGCAGACCTTCAATCTCAAGGATGCGGCCAGAGAAGATGTTTTTCTTGCCTTTCTTCTCAACGGTCAGCAGGCCCTGCTTGATGGCGTACAGCGGGATCGCGTGGACCAGGTCGCGCAGCGTAATGCCCGGCTGCATTTTACCTTTGAAACGCACCAGCACCGATTCCGGCATATCCAGCGGCATCACGCCGGTCGCGGCGGCGAAGGCCACCAGACCAGAGCCCGCCGGGAAGGAGATACCGATGGGGAAACGGGTATGGGAGTCGCCGCCGGTACCCACGGTATCCGGCAGCAGCATGCGGTTCAGCCAGGAGTGGATAACGCCATCGCCCGGACGCAGCGAGACGCCGCCGCGGTTCATAATGAAGTCCGGCAGAGTATGGTGCGTGGTGACGTCAACCGGCTTCGGATAGGCTGCGGTGTGGCAGAAGGACTGCATCACCAGGTCAGCCGAGAAGCCCAGGCACGCCAGGTCTTTCAGTTCATCACGGGTCATTGGACCGGTGGTGTCCTGAGAACCGACGGAGGTCATTTTCGGCTCGCAGTAGGCGCCCGGACGGATACCGGCAACGCCGCAGGCGCGGCCAACCATTTTCTGCGCCAGAGAGAAGCCGCGGGTGCTTTCCGCCACGTCTTTCGCCTGACGGAAGACATCGCTGTGCGGCAGACCCAGCGCTTCGCGCGCTTTGGTAGTCAAACCGCGACCAATGATCAGCGGGATACGGCCGCCGGCGCGCACTTCATCGATCAGCACATCGGTTTTCAGCTCGAAGCTG
>OKVR01000217.1_pt1 | contig 20488 bp, 23 predicted proteins | sample 1606891 | NCBI WGS metagenome assembly OKVR01 (sample SAMN03281011, study PRJEB24777) | human gut metagenome | isolation source: fecal sample PR176 from 1 month old male Indian infant, caesarean delivered... | place: Singapore | collected 2006-01-13 | reverse complement strand
CTGAGCATGCTGCGCAAAATTTTCCGCCACACGATATCGATAACATTATCGTCACCGTGTCGCGCGGCATGCTGCAGCTCGAATCAGGATCTCAGCATCGAACTGCTCGACGCCGGGCCGGCGCTGGCCGATGTCGCCAGCCCGGCCGCGCCGCCTGGCGAACCCGCCGGGGCAGGAAGGGAAACCACACCGCCTGCCGCTTCACCACACGCGCGCGGAATGTGCTGGTATCTGGCCGGCGGCTGCCTGCTGGTCATCGCCCTGCTTCTGGTGGCATTCACGTTTGCCGGAACCCACGTCGCCCGGCCAATTAATCTGACGCTGATGAACCACCGCCAGTGCGAACTGCTCGCCAGCGATGAAATGCTGCGTTCGGTCTCGGCGACGGCCTACAGTAAGAATTTTGATGAGGTGCGTCAGCGGCTGAAGCTCAGCTGCAAGCCGGGGGAGCGTTTTGTTTTCTTCTATGGCGACCGGCTGGAGACCAACGGCCTGGGCCGGGTATTTCTCGCCCACTGCGCGATGCACGAAGACAACCCGTTTAGCTATTGCGATAACTACTTTTACTACTCCTGGAAGCCGCAATGAGACTCGCGCCCCGCACCTTTTTCGCCCTCTCTGCCCTCGCGTTTATCGCCGCCGCCGGGTTTAGCGCCTGGCGCCTGCTGCCGGATGCCAACGACGGCGTGATGAGCTGCTCCACCAAAGCGATCATGCGTTTTGAAAACATGGAAAAAGAGAATGTGAACGGCAATATCCATTTTAATTTTGCCGCCAATGGCAACGGGTCGATGGTAGTGGAAGGCTATACCGATTCTGCCGCCGGCTGGCTCTACCTGCAGCGTTACGTCAAATTCAGCTACACCAGCCAGCGCATCTCAGCGACCGAGCGCCACTACCGCATCAAGAAATGGGAATCCAGCGCCTCGTCCATCGATGAATCGCCGGATGTCATCTTCGACTATTTCATGCGCGAGATGTCCGACAGCCACGACGGCCTGTTCCTCAATGCGCAAAAGCTTAACGACAAAGCTATCCTGCTGAGCTCTATCAACTCACCGCTCTACATCTGCACGCTGAAGTCCGGCAGCACGCTTAATTAACCCGTCCCCCCTGTACCACTGCGAGGAAAATGCGCCCTCGCTCACGCTCCATTATTGCCCCCTCTTTCCACGATGCTAAAAGCGCACGTTTTGCGTTTAGCTTCGACGCGAGAACTTGAGCATACCCACAATTATAACGTGGCTATATTACCGATTGCTGGCAAGTAATTAGCATCTTATTAACATTCATCTCCCGCCGATAAATAGCTTAAAAAAACGCCATATCATCATGAAAATCTTCACGCATGAAACAGGATTAAGAGATAAAAAGAAGCCTAAATAAGGCTAAATAGCAGAGTAAAACCTAAAATATTCATCTACACGGATTTAAATTTCACTTCTCTCCCCATTCCCTATAGTGAACCCCGAACGCCGCTTCCGCGTGTTGATGCCGTTACGCGGACGGTTTTCCCGAATCACAAAACCTGTTCTGGAGGAGATCACGATGGGTGATGCATTGGGGCTTATCGAAACCAAAGGTCTGGTGGCCTGTATTGAAGCAGCGGACTCGATGTGTAAAGCCGCCAACGTCGAACTGATCGGCTATGAAAACGTCGGCTCCGGCCTGGTCACCGTGATGGTGAAGGGCGACGTCGGCGCGGTAAAAGCGGCGGTGGATTCCGGTGTGGAATCGGCGCAGCGCATCGGCGAAGTGGTGACCTCGCTGGTCATCGCGCGTCCGCATAACGACATCAACAAAATCGTCATTAAACACAAGGCCTGAAGGCCAGGAGAACGCAAATGGGTGATGCATTAGGTCTGATTGAAACCAAAGGTCTGGTGGCCTGCATTGAAGCAGCGGATGCGATGTGTAAAGCCGCCAACGTCGAACTGATCGGCTATGAAAACGTCGGCTCCGGCCTCGTCACCGCGATGGTGAAAGGCGACGTCGGCGCGGTCAACGCGGCGGTCGACTCCGGCGTGGAAGCGGCGAAACGCATTGGCGAAGTCGTCAGCTCTCGCGTCATCGCGCGTCCCCATAACGACATCGAAAAAATCGCGGCGCAGCACAAAGCATGACCTGACAGGGCACGCCCCGTCCCCACTCTTTTCGTCTGATGAAGGATAGACTCATGATTGAACTGGATAACGATTTGCAGTCCCGGCAGAACGCCCGGGAACTGGTGCGCAACGCCAAAAAAGCGCAGGCAATGCTGGCCACCTTTTCGCAGCAGCAAATCGACGCCATCGTGAAAAACGTGGCCCAGGAAGCAGCGCACCACGCCGAAGCGCTGGCGAAAATGGCCGCGGAAGAGACCGGTTTTGGCAACTGGCAGGACAAAGTGCTGAAAAACCGCTTCGCCTCGCTGCGCGTCTACGACGCCATCAAAGATATGAAGACCGTTGGCATCATTCATGACGACCCGGTAAAAAAAGTGATGGACGTGGGCGTGCCGCTGGGCGTGATTTGCGCGCTGGTCCCCTCAACTAACCCAACCTCTACGGTTATCTATAAAGCGCTGATCGCCCTCAAGGCGGGCAACGCCATTATCTTCTCTCCGCATCCGGGCGCACGTCAGTGCAGCTGGAAGGCGATTGAGATCGTCAAACGCGCGGCAGAAGCGGCCGGCGCGCCGGAGGGCAGCGTCGACGGCATCACCCAGCTGACCCTCGAAGCCACCTCAGAGCTGATGCACAGCAAAGACGTTTCGCTGATCCTCGCCACCGGCGGCGAAGGCATGGTGCGCGCGGCCTACGCGTCCGGCACCCCGACCATCAGCGGCGGTCCGGGCAACGGCCCGGCATTTATCGAACGCAGCGCCGATATCCACCACGCGGTGAAAGATATCATCACCAGCAAAACCTTCGATAATGGCGTGATCTGCGCCTCCGAGCAGTCGATCATCGTCGAAGGCTGCATTTACGATGAGGTTCACCGCGAGCTGGAAGCGCAGGGCGCTTACTTCATGAATGAAGATGAAGCGGCGCAAATAGGCGGCGCTGCTGCTGCGCCCCGAACGGCACCATCAACCCGAAAGTGGTCGGTAAAACCGCGTTGTACCTCAGCCAGATGGCCGGCTTCTGCGTCCCGGCCAGCACCAAAGTGCTGATCGCCGAGCAGACCACCGTCTCACCGAAAAACCCCTACTCGCGCGAAAAACTGTGCCCGGTACTCGGTCTGTACGTGGCTGAGGACTGGAAAGCCGCCTGCCACCGCGTGGTAGAGCTGCTGACTAATGAAGGGCTCGGCCATACGCTGGTGATCCACACCCGCAACCAGGACGTCATCCGCCAGTTCAGCCTCGAAAAACCGGTCAACCGCATCCTGATCAACACCCCGGCGGCGCTCGGCGGCATCGGCGCCACCACCAATATCTCCCCGGCGCTGACCCTCGGCTGCGGCGCGGTTGGCGGCGGCTCCAGCTCCGACAACGTCGGCCCGATGAACCTGCTCAATATCCGCAAAGTCGGCTATGGCGTGCGGTCGATTGACGAGCTTCGCGCGCCGGGCAGCCGCCCTGATCCACAGCCGACCATCGTCACGCCGGCGAGCGATCCGCAGCGCAGCATTCTTGATGACGTGCGTTTCAACGCTCCGGCCAGCGCTGCGCCAGCACACGCGGCTAGGCAGCGATGACCGCTTCGCCAGCCCAGGCGCCGCAGCGAATGCGGAAGGCGCAATCAACGAACAAACGTGGAACGCGTTATCCGCCAGGTGCTGGAGCGCCTTGCTAAGTAACGGACTGATATAAGGCGATATAACGATGATTCTCGCAAAGGTGACCGGCCATGTTGTCGCCACGCAAAAATGCGATGAGCTGCGCGGCAGCAACCTACTGTTGATCACCCGCTTAGATGACAAACAGCAGCCGATGAAGGACCAGACCTGGGTCGCCGTCGATAACGTCGGCGCCGGTATGCACGACATCGTGCTGGCGGAAGAGTACTTCGCGCTCAATAAAGAGCGCTACAAAGCGATGTCGGTGGTCGCCATTGTTGAGAAGGTGTTTCGGGACGCCGAACAGGAGTGAATAGCCCAATGAGTGAATTTTTACTGAAACCACGGATTTGCTTCGGTCAGGACGCCCTCTCGGTGCTGAACGAAATTTCCGCCCGCAGCGTGCTGCTGGTGACCGATCAAGCGATGGTGAAATTTGGCCTCGCCGAGCGCGTCACCGCCCTGCTGCGCCAGCGCGGGATCGCCTGGCAGGTGTGGGACGACGTGGTGGCGGATCCGGATATCGCCACCGTGGTGCGCGGTATGAAGCTGATGGATAACCACTACCCGGATCTGGTTATCGCGCTCGGCGGCGGTTCGGTAATCGATGCCGCCAAAGCGGTTATTTTCTCCCTGGCGCAAACCCGTCCGCTGGCCGACCGTCCCCGACCGTGCTTCGTCGCCATCCCGACCACCAGCGGTACCGGTTCGGAAGTCACCGCCTTTTCGGTGGTGAAAGCCAACGCGGAAAAGCTGGTGCTGGTGGATGCGTCATTGCTGCCGGATATCGCCATTCTGGACCCGGCGCTGGTGGCTTCGGTGCCGCCGGCAATTACCGCCGACACCGGCATGGACGTGCTGTGTCACGCCCTTGAGGCCTACGTCTCCCGCGCCGCCAGCGACTTTTCCGACGCCCTGGCGGAGAAAGTGGTGCAGCAGGTATTTCGCTATCTGCCGACCTGCTGGCGCAGCGGCGACAACCTGCAGGCGCGCGAAAAGATGCACAACGCCTCCTGCATGGCGGGGATGGCCTTCACCAACGCGTCGCTGGGGATAACCCACAGCCTGGCCCACGCCCTCGGCGGCGTCTTCCGCGTGCCCCATGGCCGCGCCAACGCCCTGCTGATGGCGCACGTCGTCGCCTGGAACGCTGATTATCACGGGCTGTGCGATACCGATGCCGCCCGCAAATATGCCCGACTAGCCCATCTGCTGGATCTACCTGCGGCCACTACCCGCCAGGGCGTCACCAGCCTGCTGGTCGCCATTCAGGCACTTAAAGACGAAATGAGCATGCCGGCCGGCATCCGCGATACCGGCGTCCTTGCAGACGAGTTTGAACAACGGCTGGCGGAGATGATCGGCCAGGCGTTACGCGACAGCTGTACTCCGACGAACCCACGCGCGCCGGATGCTCACGCACTGACCGAACTCTATCGCCGGGCATGGACCGGCAACGCCGTTCAGGGCCACTGATAACAAGATTTGGAGAACCTTACCCATGGCACACTACAGCTTAACGCCGCGCGTCAAAGTGCTGGCAGACCGTTTACTCGCCCAGAAAGCACGCTGTGCACCGAACATGCCACCACGCTGAACGCCCTGGATGGCGATATCGCGGGCGTTCCCGCCGCCGTTAAACCGGCGCGCCGTTTCTATGAACTGATGCGCCAGCTGCCGCTGACCATCAGCCCCGATGAACTCATTGTCGGCAACCAGAGCCGTAAACCGCACGGGGCGATTTTCCATGACGAAAACGCGACCCGTCGCCCATCGGCTTTCCAGTTCCTCAACCTCAACAGCGATCTGGATTCGCCGGACTACCGGCTGGTGGTCGAAAAAGGGGTGCTGGCGATTAAGCACCAGCTGGAAGAGAAAACCCGCGCACTCGGCAGCGCGGTCAGCCGCAGCGGTATGGATGAAGTCAACGGCTGCCGCGCCGCCATCTACGCCTGCGACGCCCTGCTGGCGCTGGCGCAAAATCTGGCCAACAGCGCCGAGCAGCTGGCGGCGGCGGAGACCAATGCTTATCGCAAAGCCGAGCTGCTCGATAGCGCAGCCATTCTCCACCACGTGCCGGCCCATCCAGCGCGTAATTTCAAAGAAGCCTGCCAGGCGTTCTATCTGTTCCAGCTGGCGCTCCAGCTGGATAACGGCAGCTATGCAGTCAACCCGGAAGGGGCGGACAAGGCGCTGCTGCCTTACTTCCAGCGCGATATCAACAGCGGCGCGCTGAATACCCAGCAGGCGTATGAGCTCGTGGAGTGCCTGTGGTTCAAGCTGGCGGAACTGAGCGAAGTCCGCGCCGCCTGCGCCATTGACGGCTATCCGATGCTCGACGCCATGTTGCATGGCGCCGCTTTTGACCATGCCGAGGTGAACGAACTCTCGGCGATGTTCATCAGCGCCCAGCGCAATCTCAGCGCGTTGAATCTGCCGGTGCGTCTGTTTAGCGGCGCACAACAGGTCAGCCATGCGCCGTTCGCCGCCTGCGCCGACACGCCGGTGATGGAAGGGTTAACCCCGCGTATGCAGCGTCTGCGTAACCACTATCTGACGGTACGCCCGAGCGTCTCTATCTATCGCGCGCTGGCCTTTACCGAAGTGGTGAAAGCTAACCCAGGCATGCCGACCATTCTGCTGCGAGCGAAAGCCTTCCGCCACGCCTGCGAAACCGCGCCGATTCTGATTCAGGACGATGAGCTGATCGTCGGCCATCCGTGCGGCAAGCCGCGCGCGGGCGCCTTCTCGCCGGATATCGCCTGGCGCTGGGTGCGCGACGAGCTCGACACCATGAGCACCCGCCCGCAGGATCCGTTTGAGATCAGCGAAGCGGATAAAAAAACCCATTCGCGAAGAGATCGTCCCATTCTGGGAAGGCCGTCGCTGGATGAGATTTGCGAAGCGCAATACCGTGAGGCTGGCGTCTGGGCCTTCAGCGGCGAGACCTTCGTCAGCGACCTCTCCTATCACCAGATTAACGGCGGCGGCGATACCTGCCCGGGCTACGACGTGCTGCTGTTCACCAAAGGGATGAACGGCATTAAGCCGATGCCGAGGCGCATCTGGCCAGCCTGAGCATGGAAAATCCGGAAGATATCGACCGCATTTACTACTACAAAGCGGCGATTGAAACCTGCGAAGGGGTGGTCAACTACGCCCGCCGCATCGCCGCCCATGCCCGCGAACTGGCGGCTAAAGAGCAAAACGCCCAGCGCCGCGCCGAGCTACTGACCATCGCCGACGTCAACGAAAACGTGCCGGCCAATCCGCCGAGACCTTGCAGGAAGCGCTGCAGAGTATCTGGACCGTCGAATCACTGTTTGAAATCGAAGAGAACCAGACCGGGCTGTCGCTGGGCGCGTCGACCAGTACTGCTATCCGATGTTCGAAGCCGATATCCGCGAAGGCCGCTTGACCCACGACACCGCACTGGAGCTGCTGCAGGCGTTTATCATCAAATGTGCCGAACTGATGTGGATGTCGAGCGAACTGGGAGCGAAATATTTCGCGGGTTATCAGCCGTTTATCAACCTCACCGTTGGCGGCCAGAAACGTAGCGGCGGCGATGCCTGTAACGATCTGACCTATCTGATTATGGACGCCGTGCGCTTCGTGAAGGTTTACCAGCCGTCGCTGGCCTGCCGTATCCACAACCAGTCGCCGCAGAAATACATGGAAAAAATTCGTCGACGTGGTGAAAGCGGGAATGGGCTTCCCGGCCTGCCATTTCGACGACGCCCACATCAAGATGATGCTGCGCAAAGGCTTCGATTTTGAAGACGCCCGCGATTACTGCCTGATGGGCTGCGTTGAACCGCAGAAATCCGGGCGCATCTACCAGTGGACCTCCACCGGCTACACCCAGTGGCCTATCGCTATCGAGTTCGTGCTTAACCGCGGGCGGATGGTGCTGTTCGATAGCTATCAGGGGCTGGACACCGGCGACCTGCGCGACCTGCGCACCTTCGAAGCATTCGACGCGGCGGTGAAACAGCAGATCGCCCATATCGTGCGCCTGTCGGCTATCGGCACCGTCATCAGCCAGCGCGTCCACCGCGATGTGGCGCCGAAGCCGCTGATGTCGCTGCTGGTCGAAGGCTGCATGGAGAGCGGCAAAGATGTCGCCGCCGGCGGCGCGATGGTCAACCACGGTCCGGGGCTAATTTTCTCCGGTCTGGCGACCTACGTCGACTCGATGGCGGCGATCCGCAAGCTGGTGTTCGAAGAGAAGAAATACACCCTTGAGCAGATCCGCGATGCGCTGCTGGCCAACTTTGAAGGTTACGAAGCGCTGCGCCGCGACTGCCTGAACGCGCCGAAATACGGTAACGACGATAACTATGTCGACCAGTACGCGCTGGATATTACCGAATGGACCGAGAAAGAGTGCCGTAAGTACAAGATGCTCTACTCGACCCTCAGCCACGGCACCCTGTCTATCTCCAACAACACGCCCATCGGCGAGCTAACCAACGCCACGCCGAACGGCCGCCTGGCGTGGATGCCGCTCTCCGATGGCATCAGCCCGACCCAGGGCGCGGATAAGCAAGGCCCAACGGCGATTATCAAGTCGGTCAGCAAGATGAACGTGGAAACCATGAACATCGGCATGGTGCACAACTTCAAATTCCTCAAAGGGCTGCTGGATACCCCGGAAGGTCGCCATGGTCTGATTACCTTGCTGCGTACCGCCTCGATTCTCGGCAATGGCCAGATGCAGTTCAGCTATGTCGATAACGAAGTGCTGAAGAAGGCGCAGCAGGAGCCGGAGAAATACCGTGACCTGATCGTCCGCGTCGCCGGCTACAGCGCCTACTTCGTTGAGCTGTGCAAAGAGGTCCAGGACGAGATCATCAGCCGTACGGTGATTGAGAAGTTTTAGTTCTCTTAAAGAGAATTAAATGAGCTGTATTTGAGAAATAACCGGAAGTTCTCCGTCCCGTAACGGGACGGAGCGGGAGGCAAGCGTGATCGCAAAACAAGAATTAACGGGCCGAATTTTCAATATCCAGAAATATTCGATCTATGACGGCGATGGCATTCGCACGCTGGTGTTTTTTAAGGGCTGCAACATTCGCTGCCCGTGGTGCGCCAACCCGGAAGGGCTGAGCAGCCAGTTCCAGGTGATGTTCTCGCACGACAAATGCATTAACTGCGGCGACTGCGTCAGCGTCTGTCCGGCGGGTATTCATTATCGGGCGGAAGAGAATGGCGAAATGAAGCACTTCGTCGATCGCCATAAAGACTGCATCGGCTGCCGCAAATGTGAAGAGATTTGCACCCAGAACGCGCTGGACATCATGGGCAAGGACGTCACCGTCAGCGAGCTGATGGAGATCATCATGCAGGACTACGACTTCTATATCTCCTCCGGCGGCGGCGTGACCATCGGCGGCGGCGAGATGAGCCTGCAAACTGATTTTGCCGTCGCCTTATTTCGCGAATGCAAAAAGATGATGATTAACACCGCCGTCGAAACCCAGGGCACCACACCGCTTGCCAACTACCAGAAGCTGGCGCCGGTCACCGACACCTTCTTATTCGACATTAAGCAGATTAACAGCGAACACCACAAGGCGATGCTCGGCATCGGCAACGAAGGGATCCGCCGCAATCTCGAATGGCTGGTGGATTCCGGCGCCAACGTCATTGTGCGTATGCCGCTCATTCGCGGCTACAACGACTCATTCGACGCCATTACCGGCGCCATTGATTACGTACAGAAGCTGGCGAAGCGCGGGAATATCCGCCGTATCGACATGCTGCCGTACCACCAGCTGGGACGCAAAAAGTACGAACGCCTGGATATGCCCTACCCGATTAGCCAGGACCCGTCTTATTCGCCGGATGAACTGGACCGGCTGGAAGCCTTCTTCCGGCAATTTGATTTTGATATTCGCTTAGTCCGCCATTAACAGGAGCCGACCATGAAAAGTTTAGGCGTAATTGAAACGCGAGGATGGGTCGCCGCCATTCAGGCCGTCGACGCCGCCTGTAAAGCCGCCGGAGTGACCTGCATTGGCTATCGCAAACCAGGCTCCGGGCTGGTGAGCGTCTGCTTTGAAGGGGAAATCAGCGCCATCCACACCGCTATCGAACGCGGCGTGGCGGTTGCCGGCGCCGAGCACACCGTGAAGTCGCTGGTCATTGCCCGTCCGGAGCGCTGCGTGGTTGAAGCCTTAAGCAACCTCAAAGGCAACCCTCCGCGCGAGGAAAAAACGGACGAACCGGTGGTTATCACCGCCCCGGAACCCTTCCTTCCGCCCGCTATCCCGAACGAAGCGGAAGATAAGCACCCTGCACTGAAGAAAGGGAAGAAGTCATGATCGACACTTTGCTTCGCGAAAAAATCGTCGCCCGCCTGAGCGCAACGGCGCCGGCGATCCCGGTGGGGATCTCCAACCGCCACGTCCATCTCGCGCAACAGGACGTCGAGGCATTGTTCGGTAAAGGCTACAGCCTGACGCCGTTCAAACCGCTGCGCCAGCCGGGGCAGTTTGCCGCCCAGGAGTGCGTGACCGTCGTCGGGCCGAAGGGCTCGCTGACCAACGTTCGCGTCCTCGGGCCGACCCGCCCGCTATCGCAACTGGAAGTGTCGCGCGCCGACTGCTTCACGCTCGGCATTCAAGCGCCAGTTCGTGAGTCCGGGCAACTGGAGAATGCCGGTAGCGCGCTGCTGATTGGCCCCGCCGGTCACGTTGAGCTCCATTCTCAGGTGATCTGCGCCTGGCGGCATATTCATATGTCGCCGCAGGACGCGCGCCAGCTCAACGTCAGCAATGGCCAGAAGGTCAGCGTGCGCAGCAACGGCGAGCGTCAGCTGACTTTCGATGAAGTGGTGGTGCGGGTGCGCGATGACTTCGCGCTGGAATTTCACATCGACACCGAAGAAGCCAATGCCGCCGGGTTAAAAAACGGCGCGCAGGTGACGCTCATCGGCTAACGGAGGCTCGCCATGACCGACGAACAGATTGAAGGTGTAGTTGCGCGGATTTTGCAGCGCCTGCGGCCGCCGGTACTGGTGATGGTGACCGCCGCAGACGGCTACCGCACAGCTATCCGCCAACGCCTGGCGGGAAGCGGCTATCCGCTGCGCCTCGCGCTGGAGGAGGGTCTCGCCGACGCCACCGCCTGGCGAGAGGTGGGCGAGATTATCCCGTCATCGACCTGGCTGGATGTCCTGCCGTCAGCGCCATGGCGGGCGGTACTGCTGCCGTTTCTCGATTATCCGCAAGCCTCGGATCTGCTGAACGGCACCCTGCGCAATCCGGTTTCCCGCTGCGCGCACGAGGCGCTGCTGGCGGGTATTCCGGTTCTGGCCCTGCGCTACCACTGCGATCCGCACAGCGAGCTCAACCAGCTGCGCGGCGCGCAGGCCGGCAGCGCCTATGCCGGGCATCTGCAGGCCACGCTGGCTCGTCTGGAAGCCTGCGGCGTCTTCCTCGGCACCATGAATGAGCTGCTGGCGAAGCTGGACGCGCCCACCGCGCCGGCCGCCGCCAGCAGCGAACCGCGCCGTTATCTTACCGTCACAGACGTGGTGAATAATCCGGCGCTGGCGGCGGCCCCGCGCGCTCAGCTGACCGATGCGGCCATTGATTACTTAAAAAACAGAAAGATATGACCTTACCCCAACGAAAAACCATGGAGCTTAACGATGTCTTCGAAAACAAAATGCTGGTTATGGATGCTGCTGGTTATCCTCTCCGAAACCTCGGCAACCTCGACGTTAAAAATGTTCGGTAGCAGCGAAGGCGGCAGCAAAATGCTGCTGCTCGGGCTGCTGATTGCGCTTTACTGCACCTGCTATTACTCGCTCTCAAGGGCGGTGAAAGATATCCCGGTCGGCCTGGCGTACGCCACCTGGTCCGGCACCGGCATTCTGGTGGTCTCGACGCTGGGAATGGCATTCTACGGCCAGCACCCGGATACCGCCGCCATCATCGGCATGGCGGTGATCGCCAGCGGCATCATTATCATGAACCTGTTCTCGAAAATGGGTTCCGAAGCGAGCGAAGAGGCGGCGCCCGCCGCGCCAGCCGCCGCCATGGATAAGAACATCGCTAACTGACAGGAAAGGAATACCCCCTATGTTTAATCTCGGATTTTTATGGCTGGCGCTGTCTATCGGCTCCGAAATCACCGGCACCTCGATGATCAAAAAGACCAACGGTTTCAGCAAACTGGCCCCTTCGGTGCTGGTGGTCTGCGCCTACGGCCTCTGCTACTTCGCCCTCACCCGCGCAATGAGCACCATCCCGGTGGGCGTGGCCTACTCGCTGTGGTGCGGCTTCGGTATCGTCGGCGTCACCATCTGCTCCATGATCCTCTATAAGCAGAAACCGGACCTGGCGGCCATTATCGCCATGGCGCTGATTATCTCCGGCGGCGTGATCATGAACGTCTTCTCGACCATGTAACAGCGGTCGTTTTATCCTGTTACCCGGCCTGTGCGGGCAGTCCGTAGGCCCGCGCCAGCGCAGCGCCGCCGGGCATTTTACCAAACAGGGTTTACCCCACTATGGTTTCGTGGCAGGATAAAAAGATGAACAGAAACGCGATCGTGACCTATCCCCGCCGTTGGTGGCTGCCTGCATAACAGGCGGCACGATATACGTTTCCATTTTCAAAGCCGCCGGAAGGCGGCTTTGGTGTTTTCAGGACGTCTTTCGGCTGAACAGTCTGATAAGGAGTTCCTGATGAACCACCCGCAAACCATTCTCACCGGCGACCGCCCCACCGGCCAGCTACATCTTGGCCATTACGTCGGCTCGCTGCGCCAGCGCGTCGCGCTGCAGCACGACCACCAGCAGTTTATCCTGATCGCCGACCTGCAAGGGCTCACTGACAACGGCAGCAATCCGCAAAAAGTTAGCCACCATATCCTCGAAGTGATGGCCGATTATCTGGCCGTCGGCATTGACCCCAGGCTCACCACGATCTGCCTGCAGTCCGCCCTGCCCGCGCTGGCGGAGCTCAGCGCGCTGTATATGAATATCGTCACCGTCGCCCGCGTGGAACGTAATCCGACGGTCAAGAATGAGATTGCCCAGAAAGGATTCGCCCGTTCGCTGCCGGTGGGCTTTCTTGCCTATCCGATTAGCCAGGCCGCCGATATCACCGCCTTCAAGGCCGAGCTGGTGCCAGTGGGCGACGATCAGCTACCGATGATTGAGCAGACCAACGAGATCGTCCATAAGATGAATAGCCTCACCGGCGCGCCAGTGCTGCGCCACTGCAAGGCGCTCCTCAGCGAAGTGAGCCGCCTGCCGGGCGTCGACGGCAACGCCAAAATGACGAAATCGCTGGGCAATACGCTGACGTTATCGGCCAGTGAAGAGGAGATTCACCGCGCGGTCAGCGCGATGTATACCGACCCGACACACCTGAGAGTCAGCGATCCGGGGCATGTCGACGGCAACGTGGTGTTCACCTATCTCGACGCTTTCCATAGCGATAAGGCACTGGTGGCTGAGATGAAAGCCCACTATCAGCGCGGCGGGCTGGGCGATCGCCAGTGTAAAAATGAACTGGAGACCTGCCTGCAGGCGCTACTGGCGCCGATCCGCGAACGGCGAGCCACCTTTATTCAGGATAAAGGGATGCTGCTGGATCTGCTGCGCCAGGGCAGCGAGCGCGCCCACCAGCTGACGCAGCAGACGCTGCATGAGGTGAAACGTGGTCTGGGGCTGCCGGTGCTGTTCTGAGGTGATGAAATGTTGCCGGTAGTGGATATTTTGTTAACACGTCGACAAGACCCTGCCTTTCGTATGGACAAGCCCGCCACGGATGTTACTATCGCGTTAACGGTAGCTCTCACTATGCGTGTTTCATTAAGGCCAGGATCGCTGATGATGACCACATAAGTAGTACAGCGTTCGGCTGCGCATCGACGCGGTAGAGCGCTGCGTCAGCGGCCCTTCCCCTCTTTATTCGTCCTTCGCAAGGAGGACGCTCCGCCCGCCGGAGGAGACACGCGTATCACTCAGCACAGGGAACCAAGCGAGTCGCGTATGGACAAAATAAAGAAACGTTGGACAGGGTATTTTGTCGGCTTACTGGTGGTACTCGCCGCCGCGGCATGGTGGCTGCTGCGCCCGCCGGGCCTCCCGGAGGGGTTTGCCAGTAGCAACGGACGAATAGAAGCCACCGAAGTGGATATTGCCAGCAAAATCGCCGGGCGTATCGACACCATTCTGGTCAAAGAGGGTCAGTTCGTGCGCCAGGGAGAGGTGCTGGCGAGAATGGATACCCGTGTACTGAACGAGCAGCGTCTTGAAGCCGCCGCGCAAATCAAGGAAGCGGAAAGCGCGGTCCTGGCCGCCAGAGCCTTGCTCGATCAGCGGCAAAGTGAAATGCGCGCCAGCGAAGCGGTTGTGAAGCAGCGTCAGGCGGAGCTCGACTCCACAGCGAAACGTCACGTCCGCTCGAATGCCCTGTCGCAGCGCGGCGCCGTCTCCGCCCAGCAGCTGGATGACGATCGCGCCGCGGCAGAGAGCGCCCGCGCGGCGCTGGAGTCGGCGAAAGCCCAGGTCTCCGCCGCCCGCGCCGCCATCGAGGCCGCCCGCACCAGCATTATTCAGGCGCAAACCCGCGTCGAAGCGGCCCAGGCGACCGAGCGGCGGATCCTTGCCGATATTGACGATAGCGAGCTGAAGGCGCCCCGCGACGGCCGTATTCAGTATCGCGTCGCCGAGCCGGGGGAAGTGCTGGCCGCCGGTGGTCGGGTGCTGAACATGGTCGATCTCGCCGACGTCTATATGACTTTCTTTCTGCCCACCGAACAGGCGGGCCTGCTGGCGCTTGGCAGCGAAGCGCGGCTGATCCTTGATGCCGCCCCTCGATCTGGTGATCCCGGCCAATATCAGCTTTGTCGCCAGCGTCGCGCAGTTTACGCCGAAAACGGTGGAGACCCGCGACGAGCGTCTCAAACTGATGTTCCGCGTCAAAGCGCGCATCCCGCCGGAGCTGCTGGCGCAGCACCTGGAGTATGTCAAAACCGGCCTGCCCGGCATGGCTTACGTGCGGCTGGATAAGCAACACTCCTGGCCTGAAGACCTGACGGTGAGGTTGCCGCAATGATATTGACGCCACTGGATACCTCGCCCCCCATCGCCCGGCTGGACAACGTTGGCCAGCGCTTCGGCGCCACCGTGGCGCTGCGGGATATCAGCCTGGCGATCCCGGCGCGGCGCATGGTTGGCCTGATTGGCCCGGACGGCGTCGGCAAATCGAGCCTGCTCTCTCTCATCGCCGGGGCGCGGGCCATTGAGCAGGGTAACATGATGGTGCTCGGCGGCGATATGCGCGACGTTCATCATCGCCGCGAGGTGTGCCCGAAGATTGCCTGGATGCCGCAGGGACTGGGGAAAAACCTCTATCACACCCTCTCGGTGTATGAAAACGTCGACTTCTTCGCCCGCCTGTTTGGCCATGATAAAGCCGAACGCGAATCACGTATCCACGAGCTGCTGCAGAGCACCGGGCTGGCGCCGTTTCGCGATCGCCCGGCGGGTAAGCTCTCCGGCGGGATGAAGCAAAAGCTGGGTTTATGTTGCGCCCTTATCCACGACCCGCAGCTGCTGATCCTCGATGAACCTACCACCGGCGTCGACCCGCTTTCCCGGGCGCAGTTCTGGGAGCTTATCGACAGCATTCGTCAGCGCCAGCCGGAGATGAGCGTGCTGGTGGCCACCGCCTATATGGAAGAGGCTGAGCGCTTTGACTGGCTGTTGGCGATGAACGCCGGCGAGGTGCTGGCGACCGGTACCGCTGCGGAGCTGAAAGTGCAGACCGGCAGCCAGACGCTGGAGCAGGCGTTTATCGCCCTGCTGCCGGAAGCGCAGCGCCAGGCGCATAAGGCGGTAGTAATCCCGCCGCGCGACGACCGCGAGGAAGAGATCGCCATCGAAGCCCGTGGGCTGACCATGCGCTTTGGCGACTTCGTCGCCGTCGACCACGTTAACTTCCGCATCGCGCGCGGTGAAATCTTCGGCTTCCTCGGCTCCAACGGCTGCGGCAAATCCACCACCATGAAGATGCTCACCGGCCTGCTGCCCGCCAGCGAAGGCGAAGCCTGGCTGTTCGGCCAGCCGGTCGATCCGAAGGATATCGCCACCCGCCAGCGGGTGGGCTATATGTCGCAGGCCTTCTCGCTCTATAGCGAACTGACCGTCCGGCAAAAGCCTCGAACTGCACGCCCGCCTGTTTCATATTCCGGACGGCGAAATCCCCGGCTCGGGTGGCGGAAATGAGCGAGCGCTTCATGCTCAGCGAGGTGGAAGACGCCCTGCCCACCGCCCTGCCGTTGGGCATCCGTCAGCGCCTGTCGCTGGCGGTGGCGGTCATCCATCGCCCGGAAATGCTGATCCTCGACGAACCCACCTCCGGGGTCGATCCAGTGGCACGGGATATGTTCTGGCAGCTGATGGTCGACCTCGCGCGTCAGGATCGGGTGACCATTTTTATCTCCACCCACTTTATGAATGAGGCGGAACGCTGCGACCGCATCTCGCTGATGCACGCCGGCAAGGTGCTGGCCAGCGATACGCCGCAGGCGCTGGTCGAACAGCGCGGTGCCGCCAGCCTCGAAGAGGCGTTTATCGCCTGGCTCCAGGAGGCGCAGCCAACCGCCGCAGTTCCTGAGGAACCTGCGCCTGCTGCAGCATCCCATCCAGAACGCGCGGCCCCGCGCCAGGCCTTCAGTCTGCAACGGCTGTTCAGCTTCAGCCGCCGCGAAGCGCTGGAGCTGCGCCGCGATCCGGTACGTTCGACGCTGGCGCTGCTGGGAACGGTGATCCTGATGTTTGATCATGGGCTATGGGATCAGCATGGGACGTCGAGGATCTGCGCTTTGCGGTACTCGATCGCGATCAAACCCTCAGCAGTCAGGGCTGGTCGCAGAATATCGCCGGCTCACGCTACTTCATCGAACAGGCGCCGCTGCGCAGTTACGATGAGCTCGATCGGCGGATGCGCGACGGCGAACTGGCGGTGGCGATAGAGATCCCGCCGAACTTTGGCCGCAATATCGCCCGCGGCACGCCGGTACAAATCGGCGTCTGGGTGGATGGCGCAATGCCAAACCGCGCGGAGACGGTGCGCGGCTACGTGCAGGCCATGCATCTCGCCTGGCTGCAGGAGATGGCCGGGCAGCAAAGTAGCCCGAATCGTGAGACCTCGCTCATCTCCGATCGAGACCCGCTATCGCTATAACCCGGACGTGAAGAGCCTCCCGGCCATCGTCCCGGCGGTGATCCCGCTGCTGCTGATGATGATCCCGGCGATGCTCAGCGCCCTGAGCGTGGTACGTGAGAAGGAGCTCGGGTCGATCATCAACCTGTACGTGACGCCGACCACCCGCAGCGAATTCCTGCTCGGCAAGCAGGTGCCTTACATCATGCTGGGAATGTTTAACTTTTTTCTGCTGTGTGCGCTGTCGGTCTTCGTCTTTGGCGTATCACATAAGGGCAGCTTCCTGACGCTAAGCCTGGCGGCGCTGCTGTATGTCACCATTGCCACCGGACTGGGACTACTGATCTCAACCTTTATGAAGAGTCAAATCGCCGCCATCTTCGGCACAGCCATCATTACGCTAATTCCGGCGACCCAGTTCTCCGGGATGATCGATCCGGTAGCGTCGCTGGAAGGCCCCGGGCGCTGGATTGGGCAAATCTACCCGACCAGCCACTTCCTGACTATCGCCCGCGGCACCTTCTCCAAGGCGCTGAATCTCGGCGATTTGTGGTGCTCCTTTATTCCACTACTGATTGCAGTGCCGCTGGTGCTCGGGCTGAGCGTGCTGCTGCTGAAGAAACAGGAGGGGTGATGCGCGGATTACGCAATATTTATAATCTTGGCGTCAAAGAGCTGCGTAGCCTGCTGGGTGATAAAGCGATGCTGGCGTTGATCGTGTTTGCTTTTACGGTGTCGGTGTACTCCTCAGCCACGGTGATGCCCGGCTCGCTACACCTGGCGCCGATTGCGGTTGCCGATATGGATAAGTCGCAGCTCTCTTCACGTATCATTAACGCATTCTACCGCCCCTGGTTTCTCGAACCGGAGCTGATTACCGCCGATGAGATGGACGCCGGCCTGGATGCCGGGCGCTACACTTTCGCCATCAATATTCCGCCTAACTTCCAGCGCGATGTGCTGGCCGGCCGCCAGCCGGAAGTGCAGGTCAACGTCGACGCCACGCGCATGAGCCAGGCCTTTACCGGCAACGGCTATATCCAGAATATTATTAGCGGCGAAGTAAACAGCTTCATTGCCCGCTATCGGGACAACAGCGTGCTGCCGGTAGAGCTGGCGATAAGAATGCGCTTTAACCCTAACCTGGAACAGGAGCGCTTTGGCGCGGTGATGGCGATCATCAACAACATCACCATGCTGGCCATTGTCCTCACCGGCTCGGCGCTGATCCGCGAGCGCGAGCACGGTACCATCGAGCATCTGCTGGTGATGCCGGTCACGCCGTTTGAGATCATGATGGCGAAGATCTGGTCGATGGGGCTGGTGGTGCTAGTGGTCTCCGGTTTGTCGCTGGTGCTGATGGTACAGGGGATGTTGCAGGTGCCCATTGAGGGGTCGATTCTACTGTTTATGCTCGGGGTGGCGCTCAGCCTGTTCGCCACAACCTCGATCGGCATTTTTATGGGCACCCTCGCCCGCTCGATGCCGCAGCTGGGGCTGCTGATGATCCTGGTGCTGCTGCCGCTGCAGATGCTCTCCGGCGGCTCCACGCCGCGGGAAAGTATGCCGCAGCTGGTTCAGGATATCATGTTGACCATGCCGACCACCCACTTCGTCAGTCTGGCGCAGGCGATTTTGTACCGCGGCGCCAGCTTCAGTATCGTCTGGCCGCAGTTCTTAACCTTGCTGGCTATCGGAGCGGTGTTCTTTACTATCGCCCTGCTGCGTTTTCGCAAAACGATTGGTCAAATGGCATAAGGACTTAAGAAGGGCCGTCGACTCCCGGCGGCCCGCATGGTTTATTTGTGGCGGTTCATAAAGTGGCGCAGACCCCAGGTGAAGGCCATCGCAATGCTGAAGAGAATGAACAGCAACACCACCCAGCTGATGGAGATGCGCAGCAGCGTGCCGGGGGTCATAAACGGCTGCAGATAGACGGTAAAAGACTGGGCGGGTGATTTCCCCAGCAGTTCATACAGGTTATCCGTAAGCCATACGCCGACCCGGCAGAACAGCCAGATTATCGCTGGCCAGCAGAGCAGCACCAGAAAGGTAAAGCGCTCCTGAAGGTAAGTGAAGAGCCGGCGCAACGGCGACCAGTTAAGCAGGATTTTCATTTCTATTCTCATATTGCCAGCCGATAACCAAAGCAGATAACGCAAGGTACGTCGGGCAGCATCCATACAGGCAATCATCCCTCTTTGTATATCAAATTTGCTGTCATATAAACCAGATCAAGTTAACAAAGTGTTAATGATATCGCTCATTAAACCAAAAAACCGGCGAGAAGCATACCCATTGTCGCCATAAATGGGAGTGATGTATTCAGCGGTGGGAATAATTTCGTAATTTCGCTAACGCGTTAATATATATGAAGAAGATGCAGCGCTATTATTTAGCAGAACACAATATAATAGCGCTGAAATAGAGAGAGGTATTTAATCGTAGCTGCTGATAATTATTTTTCGACTCGTATCATTGGATAAATTCACTGTACGAGTGACCACACCACGCGCGTGATTCGCTATATTTTTCGAGGCAATGAGATAGGTATTTTTTCCGCAGCGCTGCAGAGGTTGTTTATTAACAATATCAGTATTGCAGGTTTCCGACACGACCCGCCCGGAAAGCGTTAGGTTGGCGGTTTCGGCAGCAAACAGAGGTGAGCTTAATCCATAAGCGAAAATCAGAATCCCAATTAGCGGTTTTTTCATTTAATGTTTAACCAGTTAACAGGATGAAAGATAAGCGAGTTGCTTAATATTTTCTCCGTCAGGAGAGCGATGCATTGGTACATCACGCAGGGAAGATAAACCATAGCATTACTAAGGGCAATGTAAAGATAACCTATTAATGTGATAATTATTGCTGATAGTCGCGAACCGGCATAGTGGTCTGCCTGGAGACGGTGCTGCGCACCAGGTTTTGTGGCTCAGGATCCGTAGCCCCGTAAAGCGTAGCGCCACCGGGGAGGCATACCCCACACAGCAAAAAACCCCGCACCTTTCGGGACGGGGTTCTTGTTAAAACGCAAAAACAAAAAGCTCAGCCTTCCGACTGAGCTTTCTGCTTTATTTGATGCCTGGCAGTTCCCTACTCTCACATGGGGAGACCCCACACTACCATCGGCGCTACGGCGTTTCACTTCTGAGTTCGGCATGGGGTCAGGTGGGACCACCGCGCTAGTGCCGCCAGGCAAATTCTGTTTTATCAACACGTCCTGCGGACGCATCGACTAATCTGTATCAGCTGAAAATATTCTCAAACCGCCAAAACATCTTCGGCGTTGTAAGGTTAAGCCTCACGGTTCATTAGTACCGGTTAGCTCAACGCATCGCTGCGCTTACACACCCGGCCTATCAACGTCGTCGTCTTCAACGTTCCTTCAGGAGACTTATAGTCTCAGGGAGAACTCATCTCGGGGCAAGTTTCGTGCTTAGATGCTTTCAGCACTTATCTCTTCCGCATTTAGCTACCGGGCAGTGCCATTGGCATGACAACCCGAACACCAGTGATGCGTCCACTCCGG
>OKVR01000216.1_pt1 | contig 20593 bp, 24 predicted proteins | sample 1606891 | NCBI WGS metagenome assembly OKVR01 (sample SAMN03281011, study PRJEB24777) | human gut metagenome | isolation source: fecal sample PR176 from 1 month old male Indian infant, caesarean delivered... | place: Singapore | collected 2006-01-13 | reverse complement strand
TATTGGGACCGCCTGTGCCGTGATGGCAAGGTCAGTAATCCTGCTGACAGGATGGCGTGCATGAATCGCATGGTATTTTCCTTCTCAGTCAAAATGTGTGGGGCAGCCGTGTTACATGAGTTGTTTACCCACGACGATAAGTCCGGCCAGCCAGCCGATATACTGTGGGCCCACAAGCCAGAACAGACCGGGCCTTGAGTAATCCGGTCATTCCTTCGCGGGTGTATACCGCATCCGGCATCAGCCATTGTCGAAGAGCAGCACCGACCGTCATACCGGCTCCGGGCCCAAGCGTCATCCAGAACAGATATTCCATTCCCTGACCAAAACTGCGTATCTCGCCGGTACTCCCGAACACGTTAAACAGCACGACCACAAGCGCGATGGCGAAGGCAATCGCGAAATATTTAATGACAAGCGCCATGTTCAGATTTCCTTATTTTCTGCACTGCTGAGCAGCGCTCAGCATGTTGTCCATGAAGCGCGGGGGGACATAACCGTATTGCTGGTTCATTTTCTCCAGCTCCCCGTGCGTATATTTCGTTTTGAGGTCATCCCGGATACATCCGCAGACGGCGGTAGTACCGCCGCCTGATTTGCATCCCCGGATAAACTCGCGTTCATTTTTGTCGCCACAGCCGCTCAGGGTTACGGCAGACAACATCAGGGTGAAGAGCAGCAGAGGGCCTTCGACAGGTTTCACGATTTGACTCCTTTGGGTCTGGATGGATGTTCAGGGTGTTGTTCCCTGAAGGTGTGAATGACATCACTGATAAAGCGAAAGTGGGGCAGTGCGCTGATAAATCCCTCTTCAGTAATGAGCGAACTGATTTCGCTCCGGCGACGGAAGGTTTGCTCTGAGAGTGAGGCCGAGATAATGTCTTCCAGCCGGAACACCCGAAGGCTCCCCCGGCAACAGACGACCAGATACCAGTGCTGATGCCGGTAAATCAGGCGGTAAGGCTCCTGCTCATCGTGACGGACACCGCCGACCAGCAGACTGACCACCCGGTGATGACAAATGGCTTCGGCCAGACGATGAAAACTGTCAGCCTGTGTCCATGCTGGCGGTAAGTCGTGCCAGATAAAGCAGGGTGAGGTGCCCGTTTCATTCATCAGCAGGTGCATCAGTTGCCGGTTCTGCGACGGGATAATGCGTGCGATACCGGTACTGCGGGCAAAGGAAACGGCCCCCGGAGAGTGATCACGCGTGGCGCTCTCACTGAGCCGATACGTGCCGTTCTCCCCGATAATGTCGAGGTGGACCAGCCGTTGATGTAAGTCACGACGCAGGGTGCGTATCGATACACCAAACTCACCGGACAGTGTCTGAAGGGTCAGCGTTTCTCCGGCCATTAACCGGCTGATAATGACCGACAATCTGACGGCCAGCCGGTCGTAGCGGGCCTCTTCATCGGGTCGTTGCATGGACGCTCCGTGTGCGATAAATAGGTTGATATTTCATGCGGTTATTATGCGGGCGGGGAGGGACACGTTATGTCCATCCCCCGTAATGGCGGAAAAGAAAAAGTAAAATTCATCTTTCAGTAAACAGGAGAATTAACAAAGGGTTAGTGCCAGGTAGCTGAAATGACGACAGCATGCTGACACGCCCTGTCATCAGTCGTGCCGTAGCGAGTACGGTCAGCGGCTCAGGCTTTGTGCAGGATGGGCTGACCCTTATTAACGTTACGGTGCACTGAAGATATGCTCGCACTGCGTGCAGCCGTATTCATCAAAGACGGTACCGTCCAGTTGTTCTCCGGCCAGAGAGCCTGCCACCGCACCAGCACAGGCGCCGGACAGAAAACCAATGAGGCCTCCGGCTATCGTACCGACAACCGGAATGACTGAACCTATCAGCGCACCGGTGGAGGCTCCTTCAAGCCCGGCAATGCCTCCGGCTGTTGCGCCAATGACCCCACCCGTCTTTTTACCCACATGGCGCAGTCGTATGTTTTGCGAACCGCAATTCGGACAATGCATTTCTTTCTCCCTTATTACTGGCAATAAATAGCCGCCTTCATGAGCTGGCGGACCGTGTATCAGAGAGACCTGGGTACCGGAACAGAAAGCATAGCTGTGACTTAGCGCGAGAAGCATACGCACGGGTATTTTGTGGGACAGTTGACCCGGGAGAAGGAATAACGACGGTAACAGGGTATCGGGACCCCGTTTGTTCTTACTGGACACATTAACCTCCGTGAGTGAAATAACAAAACGGCAGCACTTCTGCTGCCGTTCTCACACCGGTAATATAGGTCTGAAATTATTTTGAATGTCATTTCTGGTCTGTATTACTGCCTCCGCTCACCTTGTTTTTAGCGCAAAGCCCTCACTCACCACCACAGGTTTTTCGGTAATGGTCATTAATCAGCATTTCCAGCATATCACTGATGCGAACTCCGCTACGTTCTGCCATAAAGTCCAGTCGAGTTTTTGTTTCGTTCTTCAGGTACGTATTGAGTGCTTTTTTATCGGTACGGGACTGACGTAATTTTTGCTGGTTCCAGGCTTTATTCAGGTTCAGAAGGAATAAACGCTTTGTATCCGGTGCATCGTCCCATAAGTCGATCGCCGTGCGCAGGGCTAAATTGCGTTCAGAATGACTCAGGGGGGTAAACCAGGTACTCATTCCTGGCGTTGAAATATTTAATGAGAGCCCGATAGTGGGCGCATTTCTTTCTTCCTGAAGCGATTTGAGGCTGTTCCATGCCCACAGTACCGCGTCTTCTTCATTAGGTAACCATTTCAGCGGAGCTGGTTTGCTGTAAATATTTTTCCACTGGTCTTTCAGCCTGTCCATGACCTGGCGCTTGAGATGATTTACCGGTGGGGTCGGAATAATAATGTTGTCGAAAAAAGAGATGATAATATTAATTCTTTCCTGGTGGCTTGTCGGAGATACACTCAGATTCATTCGCTGATACCAGTTCTTTCCGAACTCTGCATTTGCTGGTTTGTCAATACCAAGTTCGTAGTCTCCGGCCTTGCAAATATACGCCCATAACCAGAATGTTGCCCGTTCATCCTGTTCTAGCCAGTCAAAACTTTCCAGCGGAAGGATGTTTTCATCACGGGCTGTTTCCATATCAGAAAAAAGTCTTGCCCGCTGTTCTGCATTCGGTATGAACTGATTAATCAGTTTGTTGAGTGCCTGTCGACAACTTTCTGCATCCTGGTGAGGAATGTCACGGGTGTTAATTATTTTATTAACACCCAGCCACCCGGCATAAAAAGCACAGACTCTCAGGTCACGGGTTTTTATAAGATGTTGTCTGCCATTGTCGTAATGTACAACCATTGTGGATACCTGTAATCGTAAACTACATAGTAGTGGTTATGGTGGTGATTGTTGTAGCTACACAGTATCACGATGATGGTTTTATCGTCACTTAAAAACACATCTGGTAGTCATCGTGAGGTTTTATTGTTGATTTATACTGGTTTTGACAAGGTTTTACCATGGTTTTAAAGTTGTCATTTTCTTTGTTTATCTCTCAGATGCTTCTCTGTTTACTGGATGAGTATCGTCTCAATAGGTTATCTTGTTCTCCTGCATGCTTTCGTTTTCATCCCCATCATGGTGCCTGGTTCGCTTCAGGGGGCATTTCTGGTATCAGGTCGGCTGCCATGAGGTATTTCCATTTTGTTGCTCATAATCAGGATTGAGGGCTTCTGCGGGCAGTGATGATACGGGGTTAATTTGATTGAGGTTATTTGATATGACGTGGTGTCTATTTTCATGTTATTGAAAAAAGATAATTCCAGAGTAACTGATGCAGGCGTTTGTTGTAGGTAAGTGCTGTCTGGCGTGGTTATCTTCATAGCTATTGTTATGCCTGGCGTGTTGGATTGGTATTAATATATTAAAGAAGGGGTCTTATCATTTGTAACAGTAATCGATGATGTGTTATCAGTAAGTGGGTTATGCCTGGGAGGTATTATTATCTGAAGGTATTCACTAAGGGGATAGTACTATTGGATGGTATCCATTGAGCAATCATTGCCATCAGGTAAGAAATACACCATTCAATGTAGTCACAACCTGAATGTTTAGCACTCATTAAAAATCTATCATTAAGAAAACAGAATTGAATTGAGTCGATATTACCATTGACTAGTCCTCGTCAGGATAAAAGTGAAGATGATTAACATCAGTAATCTAATAATCATAACGACAGGGTGGTTACTGGTTAACAGTAACGTTTTGGGTGAATGGTCATGCCTGAAAATCAGCAGGTGAGTATCAATGGTTTATTACTGGTCTGCGTATTAGTGATGAGCGTTAAATGCTCAGTCAGTGAACTAACCTGTAGTAAGCCTGTCGGTATTGCTCTGTCTGCCTGATATTGACGCTTACAATACCTGTCAGTTACAGATACTACGGTGACCCGTTATCCCTGAAAGTTTTTTGATATGTGTAAACAAGGCCATTGGTAACGACTGTAAACGGGGCATTATCCGTGTTGGTGATAATAGTCATGATTGTATCGTAAACAGAATAACCCGATTGAGGTGACGTGGAATAGGGTGATTATCCTGGTAATCACCGCAAGCTATTTAATAAGTAATTGAGCGCTGTAGTGTCTTATACCGCCATAGCTTCCTGTGAGCCTGCATAAGCGCATTGAATAACACGATAGTGGAAATCTGTGGTTAGTATGAATATGGCGCTCCTGATGCGTTACAGGGCGTTTTAGCAGTAGTCCCGATAACGATTATTTATCGGGCTTATTGAACGGGGTAATAATATCATGACAGCAATGAGGGACTGGTACAGGGGCTCTTGCCCCGGGTATATACATCCCTCTGGGGTAATATTTGCTTTTCAGGGTAACCACAACCTATTTTGGGTCCAGGTCAATACAAGGGCATCGCAATCTTCAGCTGCTTCTGTAAGCCAGAATTGCAGCGACTTAACAGTTTCGATCTTCGCTACTGGCCTGACATTGCCGGGATCATTCGCTCACTGGGGATGGAAGAGGTGGAGGTAACATTCAGGGATGAAGCGACAGAGGCAATTATCAACGCCCGCAGACCTTCACAGACGGATTTCTTCAGAGCGTTATTCGATAACATCAGTAACCAAAAAACCGGGGATTACTACGCCTTGTCACGGAGTTTTAAACTCTCCGATACAGCACTGGCGACGATTTGTAATATCACCCGTGATTTGCCACCCGATGAACTCGTTGACGCCGCTTATGTCAAGCGTACCCGCCATCGTCTAACGGGAAGACTGTTTTTTCGCAGCCTTCGGGTCACCCGGCATTAGAACCGATTTCTGAGAGGCGATTACCCTTTACGCAATCATTCTGCCAGCCACGATATTTTACTGAAGCCAGCCGTCTCTGAGGGATCTGACTGGCGGACTCGCTGAAGGCAATAAGATTTTTTTTAACAGCACCGGTAATGGTTATGAACGATAACCCACCGGAGTCCATTTTAATGAGTTACACATACGACCCTTACTGGCAGCAACGCATCGCTGATACCTTCAGTTGCGCTCTTAACGCTTACACCCGCTTACTGGCCCTGCGTGTTGACCTCCGTCTGCCGGATACGCCAGCGGCCACCGATGCTGCTGTTATCTCCCGCTTCACCGATTCCCTGAAAGCCCGGATTGATGCCCTTCAGACGCGTCAACGTCGCGAGGGCAAACGCGTCTGGCCGACCACGCTGCGTTTTATCTGGGCGCGGGAGTTTGGTGAAATCAAAGGGAAGAAGCATTACCACGCGGTGCTGTTGCTGAACCGCGATACGTGGTGCGGACCGGGAGATTACAAAGACCCGGATTCGCTTGCAGGTATGATTAAACAAGCGTGGTGCAGCGCCCTGAAGGTGGATGCACAGGCGCATGCCGTTCTGGCTCGTTTCCCGGCGAGTCCAGTCTCATGGTTGACACGTGGCGATGGTGCTCAACTGCAACAGGCCCTGTCGCAGGCGGCCTATTTAGCCAAGCTGGAGACCAAAATCACCGGTGACGGTGAGCGTAACTTCGGTTGCAGCCGTGGCTGAGCCAGACATATCTCGATTCATCAGGCCTGATTGTGCGGGCCGGGTAATTTTTTACAACGTTCCCCTATCCTCTGAGGAGAACCGGTAACCCCATGATTCAACCACCACCGGACGTCTCCCGATAGCCATATCCTCAGAGGGAGAAAAATACCATGACCACGTTGAATACGAATATTAATGCCAGCCCTGACACACTGCTTTCAGCTCAGGACCCGCTTATCGACATGACCTTTATCACCACGTTTACCGGGATGACCGACAAATGGTTTTACAAACTGATTGGCGACGGGTTGTTTCCGAAACCCATCAAGCTGGGGCGCAGCTCCCGCTGGCGCAGAAGCGAGGTGGAAGCCTGGATGCAGCAGCGTATTGCTGATTCCCGTGGCGTCTGAGCAGGGAGGATATCTGAATGGAAAAACGACGCCGCACTCAGCCACAGGCCATCCCGGTTCGCTGGACGTGTCCCCGTTGCCGGCGACAGTACTGTGGCGCCAGACCCTGTCCCGTTTGTTTCAGACCCACCGACGCACCTGCACAACCGTAACCTTTCTGTATTCCGGTGCCGACCACCAACCGTACCGACCCGCTAACGCATAACTGAACCGCCATTCACCCTGCCACGCTGCCCGTACCGGGACGGCTGACGCCTGCGTGTCGTCTGGCGGTAAGGAGAGTACCACTATGTATGCAAAATCGTTTATGGCTCTGGACGGCAACGGCCGTCTCACGGGAGCCATAACCGCGCAGACCGCGCCGTATGACCGCTACAGCTGCCATCTGTGTGCCAGTGCCCTGCAGTACCATCCTGAATACGACACCGAACGTCCGTGGTTTGAACATCATGCAGCAAAGCTTTCGGAGAACGGTCGACAGCACTGCCCGTATGTAAAGCCCGGGGTGAGGGAGACCCGCCATATCCGGCAACTGCAGTCTTATGTACCGGAAGCCCGTCCCCTGGTTTTCTACGCAGACTGGCACTGTCACGGCTGCGGCAGTGATTACCACGGTGAGCGCTACTGCCTCACCTGCCGGACGGGCGAGCACAGTGATGTGCGTGCTGATACCAACCGGATAGAGGAAGTGACGGCATGCGCATGCTGAAATGTTATCTGGCCAATGACCGCGAAGGCCACTTCGCGACAGCCGGGGAGGCCGTGAGTGCGCCGGGGCAGATATGGAGCTGCGCGTCCTGCGGCTGTCGACTGGTGCTCCATGCGGGGACATACGGGGAGCCGCCGTGGTTTGAACATGACCAGCAGAGCGTGGCCCGGCATGTGCTGATGGCCTGCGCCCACCTTGACCCGGAAGTGAAAACCGAAGCCCGGCACCGAAAGCTGCGCAGTCTCATCAACGGGCTGGAAGCGACGGTAATGGTGCTCTCCTGGTACTGCGTGTGGTGCGGCGACCATTACCAGGGCGTGAAGCACTGTCCCCGGTGTCTGACTGGTATCTACAGCATCGAAGAAGCGCACTGGCAGAGAAACTACTGCTGCAGTACCAGATAGTTCCCCGTCTTTATGAACCAGATACGCCGTAGAGGCGGTGTCCTCCCTGATTTAACCTAAAGAGAGTCTGCATTATGAATCATTCTTACATACGGGCGTCTGATGCTGTCAGCGCGGATGCCGTCAGCACGCGTGCATTTCTGCAACAGGCCGTTGACCATTACCCGCGACTGGCGGCATTCAGCTTTACGCTGGCGCTACCGTATCGTGAAGCCATGAGCGAATACCGGTCATTGATTCTGCGTTTTCACTCTGAAGTCTGGCAGCGCACCGGCGAATATTCGCGCCAGCGTCAGCAGGCACGACATCGTTCACTCCCGACGCTGTTACGCTGGATATGGGAGACGGCCAGCGCACCGGAGTGCAAAATGGTGCTGCTGCTCAATCTCGATACGCTGGGTACAGGGCGAAACCTGCAACTGACCGACAGTGCGCCTCCGGGGCTTAACGCCATCATCGCCGACGCATGGCAAAAGGTGACCGGTACCGCCTGCACTGACGGTGTAACGAGTATGACGCAGATCATTATTAACCGCGTCGCTCAGGGAGTCTTCGCAACACCCTTTAACCAGCTTACCGTGCATGTTAAGGCCATGTCAGAGCCAATAGCAACGGCCAGAACGGGGATGATTTGTCCGTGAAAGTAATAGCTTCTCTAATTAATGGGGGAGTTATCCAGGTCTTCCCCGGTGTCTGCAGCGCCGATATAATCCCTGAATGAAAAAAGCTCACGATACCTTACCCCCGGAACAAACCGTCACAGCACTTGCGCATTTCGCCTGGTGCGCCCTTGTCGCCTTACGTACCGCTCAGCAGGATGGTCAGGCATTGTCGCCACTCAGCACGCATGCATTTATACTGCGCTGGTTAACGGTGGCGTATAAGCAAAAACGGTTTCCACGTGCAATCGCATCTGATATTGAGGGATTGCTGACGCTGGGGCGTAACAAAGGCCTTGCCGCCAGCTTATTCAGTCGTCTGGAATATCTGTGGTCTTCGTGCACCGGACCGGTGTCAGCGCAGTCGGATTTGTATCGGCTGACGTACGCAATTGAACAGCTTAAATCGCGGGGCTGGGTCAATGCAGCGGTGAGTGACAGGGACTGGGACAATGAAACGCTTCTGGCCCTGGAATACAGCGATGCGAATGCACTGCTGGTAAGGAAGTCGGCACTGACCTGCGGATTTTCGGATGGAGGGAAACTCGTTGCGCCGGTTGAGTTTCTTGTGAATGGCGACTTGTCAGCCTGTATGGCTGTTTTTGCGGCTCATACACTGTCGGCTGTCATGCTGGAGTCGAATCGGATCGTGTTACAACCTTGAGCAGTAAAACAACCGTTCTCAACCCGCAGCAAAGCTCATCACTGTCCACGTCTGTCTTTCTGTAAACCGAACGGGTGTTGTTCCTGGTCGCGCTAATGCACCGGCGGCTGAGATATTCATATCGCTGGTACAGGTATGAGATATGCGTAAAGTCCGGGCGTTGCAATTCCTTTAATCTGAAAAAAAATAAATAAGCCCGGTTTACGTGAATAATAAGAAATGATGGAAACCTGAAACTGTCGCCAGTTTTTTCACATGCTCAGTCACGTCCAGCTTCTCAATTTCTGATAAAAGTACAAAATCAGATATTTCACGTGACTGGTGATATTTTGTACAAATATACACCCTAAGCCAAATTGATCATTTTCTGTACATCCTTATCCCGCGGGGCCTGAAGGGTTATGGTGTAAAATTTTTATAAATCAGAAAGATGATATTTTTTTTGTTAAAAGCCAGGAATGTAAATCTTTGTTACATTTTTTCATTTTCGATCTGGCAGGGAACGTTCCCAAACTCCAGCCATTGGGCCTTATCCGAAATTTTTCATTTCAGACAAATACCCAGAAAATACAGTGTCGACATGCTGGTGGATGGAATGCGCCCGCTTTTTTTGGTTCCGGGATTTTTATTTACGTCGGATGACGCGAACCGGAAAGTTGTTCTGGCTGGGTAATTTTTTCTTATTTATTTTTCACTGGCATTGACCGTTTCTATCACTCCATAGAACAGGGACAGCCATGTCTAATTCTTCCTTTCAGTCCGAAATCCCTAAAGCGCGTATTAATTTAAAACTTGATTTGCATACCGGTGGTGCGAGCAAGAAAACGGAGCTCCCCCTGAAATTGCTCGTGGCGGGCGACTTCAGTAATGGTCAGGAGTCTGCCCCTTGTCTGAGCGCAAAAAAGGTTGATTTGAATAAAAATAATTGTGATTCTGTCATTTCTGAATATTCCCCAAAAGTCAATCTTACCGTTAAAAACACGCTTGCTGATGATGGCAGTGAAGACAACATCAGTCTGACCTTCCGGAGCATGAAGGACTACCAGCGTCGGTGAGACATCCGCGTCATACAACTCTTTGAACGCAGCCACTATCTCACGGGTGGTCATCCCTTTGGCGTACAGTGACAGGATTTGGTTTATCCATCCCGGTGATCCGGGTCTGGTTTTTTCTTCACCAGTGGGGGTCTCGAAGGAGCCGTCACGTATCGCACGGCGTACGCAGTTCCAGCGGGCCATCGCCGGTGGTAACGGTTTTTGTGAAATAGCCGTTGCGGGAGTTGGCACCCGGTTTAGACTGATGTTTACCGTAGCCGAGGTGATGGAGCATTTCGGCGTTGAGGCGGCGCTCAACGTTGATTTTTTTCAGCAGGCGATCGAACTGGTTGAGATCGTCAGGGGTTTTGAGATTTTTGGTCAGTTCGTTAGCCAGAGCCTACAACTGTTTTTCGTCCATAAAGTAACCTGCTTTTGATGTTGAATTGAACATATCAAAATCAGGCAATTACACAAACTTGTGTACAGGCTCCATACAGCTAACCCGGCCCGTCACATCGTAATGTCAACCCGTAATGCATAACATCATGCAGCGTTCCATTAATGAGTCGGGAATCATATTCAACCTTCTTGAATCGCCACGGGTAATCTAGACACTTCCGAGCCGTTGATGGACTGACCCCACCCCGGTAGACGATCCTGCCCTATAGTAACGAGCGCATGGCAGACATGTCCCCGTTCTGGATGCTAAATGTTCTGAACAGCGCCGAACTGGTACTGGGGCAGTATCAGCGCCTGCAGCACAGCCCGCCAAGTACTGTGGTTCCGACCTTAATGGGGGCCGCCAGCTGTCAGTAAAGGTCAGTGTCTGACCCCGGAGACACGCGGACAGCCAAGCACCTACCAATCATCTGCTGGTCCCGCGCTAGCAAATCAGCCAGTTGCGTAAAGAAATGCGGCATGTTGTGCCGCTGGTTCTGAATGGTCAGGTTGGCAGCGCGATGACGAATGACATGCTGCCGCAGGCGGCTATCCCGGGAGAAGGGGGAAGGTCTGGCGTGAGTCTTCAGCGGTGAGCTCAATTGCTGCATGGGTCACTACCTTCGCCATATCTTGAGCATACTACCGGAGTAGTCCAGCAACAAAGTGGCCGAACTACTTCCATGGAACGTGGTTCTTCCCGATAAATAATCGTCAATACGGCGCTCGTTTAACGCTTACACATTAAATATTAATTAAGCCTGATTGGATGTTTTTCATTTTTTTTAATTGGTGTGCTTGACCTTCCAGTAACATCAACCTTTAGCCTTGTAAGAAATTGCTACAGCGCCGTTTTCGGATGGGCCGGGGCTGCCTGTGGCGTATGAAAGGATCACTGTTATGAAAATGAAAATTGGGGTTCTGATTGTGTCGGCCGCAATCATCGCCACTGCCGGGATTGCGTTTGCCCGGGATAGTGGCGGCAACGATGAGCCGGCCGCAGCGGCCGCACCTATGGCTCCCCAGGTTCCCGTAGCCGAAGTGCTCTCGCGTCAGATAGTCCCTTCGGCAGAGTTTACCGGTTCATTGGCGGCCCCAAAAACCGTAGAGCTACGCCCACGCGTTGGCGGTACCATCGACGCTGTCAGCGTACCTGAAGGCAGCATGGTGCGTCAGGGGCAGCTGCTGTTCCAAATTGATCCTCGTCCATTCCAGGTGGCTCTTGACAGCGCGCAAGCACGACTCAAGCAGGCAGAAGCGCTGGCTATCCCAGGCCAATCGCGATTTTGAACGAGTTGGTCGGCTGGTGAACAATGGCGCGGTATCCCGGAAAGATTACGATGACGCCGCTTCTACACGTCATGCTCGTCAGGCTGAGGTGCAGGCTGCAAAGGCCGAGGTTGCGGCGGCGAAACTGGACTTGTCTTATTCGCGCGTGGTGGCACCGATTACCGGCCGCGTGGATCGCATGCTGGTGACTGAGGGAAATCTGGTCAGCGGCGGTGGTACGGGATCTGCGACGCTATTGACAACGATTGTTTCCGTCAATCCGCTATACGCTTACTTTGATATTGACGAAGCGACGTTCCTTAATTCAGTCAGCAAGGCACGTCCTGACGCAGTTAACAAGGTGGAAGAGCGTTTACCCGTGCATGTTGGGCTGGCGACAGAAAAAGGTTTCCCGCATCAGGGAACGCTCGATTTTGTCGGGAATCAGATCGATCGTAGTACCGGTACTGTCAGGGTACGTGCCGTAATCCCTAACGACGATGGGAAACTGACGCCAGGTGCCTTTGCCCGCGTGCAGCTGGCCACCGGTGCGGCACATCAGGCGATTCTGATTGACGATCAGGCGATAGGGAGCGATCAGGGACGCAACTATGTCCTGGTGGTGGGTGCGGATAATAAGGCGCAGTATCGCCCGATTGAGCTGGGCGCGGTGGTTGATGGTTTGCGCGTGGTCAAGAGTGGCCTGAAAGCCGGTGAGAACATTATTATCAAGGGGGCTGGTGCGTCCCGGTATGGCGGTGACGCCGCGTTTGACCCCGATGCAGGCTTCTGGCGCGTCGGTTAGCGAGGGGAAAAAGCCGGCTCCGTTGAAGGGGGAGGCCAATAATGAAATTCCCACACTTCTTCATCCAGCGGCCTATTTTCGCGATTGTGTTATCGGTGTTTATGCTGATAGCTGGCGCTCTGGCTTTCTTTCAGCTTCCGCTGAGTGAATACCCATCGGTAACACCGCCTACCGTGCAGGTTTCGGCAAGCTACCCTGGTGCTAACCCTAAGGTGATTGCTGACACCGTTGCTGCTCCACTGGAACAGGCAATCAACGGGGTGGAAGGCATGTTGTACATGAGTTCCCAGATGTCTGCCGACGGTCGAATGGTCTTGACGATTTCATTCCGGCAGGGAACCGACCCCGATATTGCGCAGATTCAGGTGCAGAACCGGGTTTCTCGGGCCTTGCCGCGCTTGCCGACTGAGGTGCAGCAGATCGGTGTCGTGACGGAGAAAACGTCACCGGATATCCTCATGGTTGTGCATATATTTGCACAGGGCGATCGCTACGATCCGCTTTATGTTTCCAACTATGCCATGTTGAACGTGCGTGATGAGCTATCACGCTTGCCAGGTATTGCCAGCGTCACGCTTGGGGGCGAGGGTGAATACGCGATGCGCGTCTGGCTGGATCCGACCAAAGTCGCTTCCCGCGGTTTGACGGCCAGTGATGTGACCGCAGCAATTCGTGAGCAGAATGTCCAGGTCGCGGCCGGTTCTGTCGGTCAACAGCCGAACAGCTCCTCAGCCTTCGAAGTCAGTATCAATGCCCAGGGGCGTCTGACCACCGTTGAGCAGTTTGGCGATATCGTGATCAAAGCTGGCGCTGACGGGCAGGTTACCCGCCTGCGCGATGTTGCGCGTCTGGAATTGGGATCGGACAACTATTCCCTGCGCAGCCTGCTGGACGATAAAAATTGCCGTGGGTATGCACATCGTTATGACGCCAGGCGCCAATGCGCTGGACGTCTCTGCCTCGGTTCGGGCGACGATGGCGAGGCTGCAGGCCAACTTCCCGGAAGGTATCGAATACCGTATCGCTTATGACCCGACAGTGTTTGTCAGCGCCTCGTTGAAATCAGTGGCAATGACGTTGCTGGAGGCGACGGTGTTGGTGGTACTGGTGGTGATGCTGTTCCTGCAAACCTGGCGGGCTTCGATCATCCCTCTGGTCGCGGTACCTATTTCGTTGGTCGGTACTTTCGCCCTCATGTATTTGTTCGGCTTTTCGCTCAACACGCTGTCGTTGTTTGGTCTGGTGTTATCGATTGGTATCGTTGTCGATGATGCCATTGTGGTGGTTGAAAACGTCGAACGGCATATTGCACAGGGCCGTTCTCCGAAAGAAGCGGCAAGAAGGGCCATGGACGAGGTGACTGGCCCTATTTTAGCCATTACTTCCGTTTTGGCTGCTGTGTTTATTCCTTCTGCGTTCCTGTCAGGATTGCAGGGGGAGTTCTATCGCCAGTTCGCGCTGACCATCGCCATTTCGACGATCTTGTCTGCGATCAACTCGTTGACGTTGTCGCCGGCGCTGGCATCGGTTCTGCTTAGACCCCATCAGGATATGGCGCAGGCCGACAGGTTGACGCGCATCATGGATCGCGTATTCGGTGGTTTCTTCCGTCGCTTTAACGCTTTCTTCGATAGATTGTCGAACAACTACGTTGGCGCAGTCCGCCGGGCCGTACGCGGCAGTATCATCGTGCTGGTGCTGTATGCCGGTTTCCTGGGCCTGACACTGTTGGGGTTCCAGCAGGTTCCTAACGGTTTTGTGCCCGCTCAGGACAAATACTATCTGGTTGGGATTGCTCAATTGCCTTCCGGCGCCTCGTTGGATCGCACGGAAGCCGTAGTGAAAGAGATGTCCCGAATTGCGCTGGCGGAACCTGGAGTGGAAAGCGTCGTGGCGTTTCCTGGGTTGTCGGTAAACGGCCCTAACATGCCTAACTCCGCATTGATGTTTACCATGCTGAAACCCTTCAGTGAACGTAAGGATCCTTCGCTGTCTGCCGAGGCTATTGCCGGTAGCCTGATGGGGAAATTTAGCCAGATACCTGACGGTTTTGTCGGGATCTTCCCGCCACCACCGGTACCGGGGCTGGGCAGCATGGGAGGATTTAAACTCCAGATCGAAGACCGGGCAGGGCTTGGCTTTGAAGAGCTGACCCGTGTTCAAGGGATGGTTATGGCGAAGGCCATGCAGGCTCCTGAACTGGCAGGGATGATGGCCAGTTTCCAGACCAACGCACCTCAGTTGCAGGTTGATATCGACCGCGTCAAAGCCAAGTCTCAGGGCGTCGCACTGACCGATATCTTTGATACGTTGCAGGTGAATCTGGGGTCGCTGTATGTAAATGACTTTAACCGCTTCGGTCGTACGTATCGGGTGATCACTCAGGCGGATGCGCAATTCCGTATGCAGCCTGAAGATATCGGGTTGCTTAAAGTGCGTAATGCCGCGGGTGACATGATCCCACTGGGAACGCTGGTGAACATTACCCGTACCTCTGGACCAGACCGTGTTATGCGTTACAACGGTTATCCGTCGGCGGATATTACCGGTGGCGCAGCGCCTGGCTACTCCTCCGGACAGGCAACGGCAGCTATTGAGAAGATCGTTAGTGAAACGCTGCCTGAGGGAATGACATACGAATGGACCGATCTGACTTACCAGGAGAAGCAGACTGGCAACTCGGCGCTGTATATCTTCCCGTTGGCGGTGTTCCTGGCGTTCCTGATCCTGGCCGCACAATACAACAGCTGGTCGCTGCCGTTTGCGGTGCTGTTCAATTGCCCCAATGGCATTACTTTCCGCGATGCGCCGGGGTTTGGCTATCGAATGGAGATAACAACATCTTCACGCAGATTGGTTTTGTGGTGCTGGTGGGACTGGCGGCGAAAAACGCCATCCTGATCGTCGAGTTCGCTCGCGCCAGAGAGAGTGAAGGCGTCGATCCTCTGGCTGCTGTGCTGGAGGCCGCTCGCCTGCGTCTGCGCCCGATACTGATGACCTCGTTGGCATTTATTGCGGGGGTTGTGCCTTTGGTGATCGCGAGCGGTGCCGGTGCGGAAATGCGTCATGCCATGGGGATTGCCGTGTTTGCCGGGATGCTGGGGGTGACGCTGTTCGGACTCTTGTTGACGCCAGTGTTCTATGTCGTGGTCCGTAAGCTGGTTATTCGCCGGGAAATCAAGCAGGCACAGCGGGCAATCAGTGATTCACGGCCATGACGGGCGGAGAGAGAATAATGAAAGCAGAGTATGAAATGAACCATCGTATTAATAAACTCTCGGTGCTGGCGATGGCGCTGGTATTGGCCGGTTGTACTATGGCGCCGGACTACGAACGGCCTTCTGCACCAACGAGCTCAAGCTATCCTTCGGGAGCGGCTTATGCTCAGGGAACAGTTTCAGCGGCTCAGACTGCCGTGGCTGATATCGGTTGGCGCGATTTCTATCGTGATCCGTTGTTGCAACAATTACTTGAGGTCGCGTTGGCAAACAACCGCGATCTGCGCAAGTCGGTGCTGGATGTTGAGGCCGCGCGGGCTCAGTACCGGATCCGTCGTGCCGATATGTTGCCAACACTGAATGTGGATGCGGGCGCTACCGTGCAGCGTCTGCCCGCAGATGTCAGCCCGAGTGGTACAACGCAGATAACGCGGAGTTATGACGTTAATGGTGCGGTGTCAGCCTGGGAGCTGGATTTGTGGGGACGGGTTCGTAGCCTCAGCGATCGGGCGCTGGCAACGTACCTGGCGTTGGATGAAACACGGATTGCGGCAAGGCTGAGCCTGCTCGCTGAGGTGACAAACGCTTTATCTGACGTTGCGTGCGGATCAGGAGTTGCTGCAACTGGCTCACGATACGCTGAGCACGCAAAAGAGGACTTACGCATTGACCCAGGCGCTGTTTGATGCGGGTAATGCAACGCAAATTGATTTGCGGCGCGCAGAGATTGCGTTGCGTACTGCGGAAGTCAGTCAGGCTGCTTATACGAGGGTGGCGGCGCAGGATCGCAATGCACTGGTTTTGCTTTTAGGGCAGCCATTGACGGCCGAACTCTCGGCCAGCCTGGATAAGGCGAATACCTTGCCCGATGACATCATCCCTTCCGCGTTGCCGGCGGGCTTGCCGGCAGAATTGCTGGTGCGTCGTCCGGATGTCCGTGCGGCAGAGCAGCAACTGCGTGCGGCCAATGCCAATATCGGGGCCGCTCGCGCGGCATTTTTCCCGGCAATCAGTTTGACAGGATCGGCTGGTACGGCCAGTTCGAGTCTGGACGGGTTGTTCGAGCCGGGGTCAGCGGCCTGGAGTTTTGTTCCGCAAATCTCGTTGCCTATTTTCCGGGGAGGCGCTCTGCGCGCCAATCTGGACCTAGCCCAGGTACAAAAGCGCATCGAAATTGCGAATTACGAGAAGGCGATTCAGGTTGCCTTCCGCGAAGTGGCTGATGGCCTGGCGGGCAGACAAACCCTGGACGATCAATTCCGTTCAGAACAATTGTTGGTGCAGGCCAGCCAGGCTAACTATGAATTGGCCTCACAGCGCTTCCGGGCCGGTATTGACGATAATCTGGCGGAGCTTGACGCGCAACGAGCGCTGTTCAGTGCACAGCAAACTCTGGTTCAGACCCGACTGGCGCGAATGAGCAATTTGGTCAATTTGTATAAAGCGCTGGGGGGCGGATGGACAGAAAGCTCTCCGGCTAAGCCATAACTCTCCGGGCAGGTTAACGCCACTGTCTGGCGATAAGGTCGGCAATACGTGGGTGGAGGGATAAAACCGCCCGCGTATTGCATTGTCGTAGGGATAAGGGGTTACGGCGCGGCAACCACTTCTTTTACTGCGAGGACTGCTACGTCTTCGTCTTGTTGCCCGACAGCCGGCAGAAAGCACAACTGAACGGTTTACTTGAAATACTTTGGGGCAGTATATATCCCCACCTCAGGTGAAACGCTTAGTCAGAGAATATAAGCACGAAAATTTTTGGCGATAGGGCTTGACCTTACAACGGTGGCAAGTTCTATCATTGAAGTTACTACAACTAAATAGGATATATATATGCAATTACATCTAGAAAATATGACATGCGGCGGATGTGCCCGGACAGTGACTAAAGTGATTCAAAATATTGATCCTGAGGCAAGTATCATAACTGATCCACCGACTCGTAAGATCGAAGTGAAAACTTCTTTATCTACTGAACAAGTTGCTAATGCTTTACGTGAGGCAGGTTTTCCTCCGAGAGAGTAGTTAACTAAAAATGGTTACCTCCCCGCTGTGGTAACCATTTTTTATCATGTATCCTTACGGTTAGAAGTATTTCTGTTATTATTATGCACCATGGTGGGGTGTTTAGATGTCTTGAGTTGTAGTTTTGATTTAATATGTCTATTACTTAACTCACTAATTTTTTCTCTATGTAAATGTATTGTGTTCAATATTTATGTGTGATTTACTAAATCATCGGTTTTTTCTTTTAAGGCCTCATTAATGTATCATGTGACGTCAAGTATTTGTGGAGGGAGTATTTGGTTTTTTTTAAATATATTAAGAACAGGGTGGTATGCCAAATTTATCATCATAAAAAGTAAGAAGAGCGAAGTATACGTAAACCAAACGCTGTAAGTTTAAGCATGCCATTTTTGTTCCATGCACTTCTTGATAGCTCCGGGTTTTCAGTCATCAGCCGATACCTCTTCCTGTATCAGGTTATTCAGAGATTCATGAGGCCGCTCGTTATTGTATTACCTCAGCCAGCATAATGTAATTCTCCCGTACCTCATTCTGAGTTCTAAATAGATTAAAATCCAGTATTTATGTCCGATAGCGGCGGTTAAACAGTTCTGCTTTGCATTAGTAACCCGCGTCCCCGGTAGGCGTTGATACGATATGCTTCCCGCAGAGAATGCACCGACTGGTATTTCTGTGCCGGCCTTAGAACTTTTGCTTCAGCATCTCCTGAAGCATCTCCTTGTCCACACTCAGGCCAGCCACCTGTTTCTTCAGTAGCTGATTTTCATCCTCCTGCTACCGCATGTGATTCAGTTCTGAATGAGAAATATCGCCTTATTCCTTACGGTATGTAATGGGATTGTCAGGGCATCGTACAATAGCGTGTTCGACAGCGTGATGAACTACTATCCAGAAGAGCTTGACCGTACGTTCGAGATAATTCTCGATAGCGTGGAGGCTCATATAAAGGTCTATGTGTCGGTCAAGAATCTTGATGCCAGTATGGCGGTAGAAGTACTCAATGAAGTAATATCAGCAAATATTATTGCTATCTAAAAATCAAAGAGACTGATATGTTAGTCTTAAAATAATAGTCAGTTAGAGACTCAACGGACGGAACAAACTAGCTGGCAGTTCGTACTATGCCCATACTATTATGGAATGACGATATTCAATTTATGTCAAATTTTTCAAGTATTCATTCGTCAATTCTGGTTAAGCTGGGATTCGGCCCATCTGACATGTGATGTCGTAGTTTTCCTGATATTTTCGTGGTCATTGTTTATGGGGGGAGAAGAACCTCGGCGCAAAAGACTGTCGGTGCGGTCTTATTTAAGGTGCTAGGGTTTTCTTTCGCTATACATGATTTTATACTAGCGAGAATATAGATAAAGGATTTGGGAATGTAATGAATTTTAATGCTGTCCTCATATGCTATTATCCTGCGCTTATAATCCACTCCACTGAAAGTGTAATAGTACATGCTCCTGCTCGTAATCTTCCGGTGATATATCACTCAGGGCTTGAAGCCATTTCCAAGCCAGTAGATGACTCGCAAAACATCATCTGATATCAACATTCAAATATATGTTTCTGATAGTCCACTTTTCGGAGACTCTGCCAGTTCCTGGCGTGTCAGAATGTCCAGTTGATACCAGCAAAACCGCTGATATTGTCTCGCGCTGACACAACAGGACTGTCACTGGTTTTATCCGCAAGCCAGGCATATGAAGCGCCCAGTAGGGTGCCCCAGTGTTCATTAAACTGATGCTGCCAGCTCAGGGTAGTCTGCGTAGCATAAAATCCTGCGCTACGGTTGTATTCCCGGAAACCGGTTGTGCGGCTCTGGGCAGCATTAACGCCGTACCAGGTGTTAATGTACCGGGCGTCACCAAAAAGTGCCGCGCCCTGCAGGGCAACCGTATCTGTGTCGTTCTGCCAGGGCACGAGCGTCAGCGAGGCCTGGTACTGTACCCCCTGTGAATCCGTCAGCGGCAGAGTTGCACGGATTTCCGGGGTAAACCAGCTGTTCACCTGCCAGCCAACAGCAACCTGCGTGTTCAGTGCACCACGGATGTTTCCCATTCCTTTCAGTTTGTCAGAACCATCGCGCCACGATGAATTTTGATCGGCACGGCCAAAACTGTATCCGAACGCATTTTCAAAATAGAGGCCATTATCCGTCTGCAGGTCATAACCGATACCTTTTGTTGAGTCGAAGAAAAACGCGCCTTTACGGACCTGCAGGGAAGGCATCACTGTCCAGTGCTGCTTATCCGCGCCACTGTAGCGGGGGGCGTTTTCTCCCATTATCCCCACCGTCACTCCATCCTGATTGCCGCTGTCGGCAATAGCGGACCCGCAGGTCGCTGCCAGCAGGATCACTGTACACCCTGTTACAGACGAATACGTTGCCATCATATATCCCTCGTTTTATGTTTATGCATTACGGTAAGCTGTGACCCGCCCGGCCACCCGCAGTGGATTATGACGATGCTTTATCAAGACTCAGCGTGGAAAACCATCAAGAAACCATCAAGGCAGAATGAATGAACACAAAACGTATTCTGATTATCGAGGACGACCGGGATGCGGCGAATGTGCTCGAAGCCTATCTTCGCCGTGAAAACTTCGGGGTCATACTGGCCCATGATGGAAAAGCAGGACTTGAAGCCGCCCTTACCCAGCATCCTGCACTTATTCTGCTTGATATCATGCTGCCCGGGTATGACCGGAACGAAATACTCAGCCGGCTGCGCCGCGAATCCGATGTTTCCCCGTGATAATGGTCACCGCAATGGGCGAGGCCCCGGACCGTATCGGGGCCTTACGCTTCGGTGCGGATGATTATGTCGTCAAACCTTATGATCCGGGTGAGGTCGTGGCCCGGGTGCAGGCGGTGTTACGGCGTGGGGCGGCAGCGCATGCTAGCGAACTTGAAAATTACTCCGGCCTGGGTGGGGGCCGTTG